>TARA_R110002049_G_scaffold15822_5_pt1 | contig 76124 bp, 78 predicted proteins | sample TARA_R110002049 | Tara Oceans TARA_R110002049 (sample SAMEA4396941) | marine metagenome | biome: Polar Biome; feature: [SRF] surface water layer (ENVO:00010504); material: water (ENVO:00002006), including particulate matter (ENVO:01000060) such as... | depth 5 m | reverse complement strand
TCATACGCCATTTTTCAATGGATATCGTCCACAGTTTTACTTCCGGACCACGGATGTAACCGGCGCCTGTGAGTTACCGGAAGGTGTGGAGATGGTCATGCCGGGAGATAATGTGAAGATGGAAGTAAGCATGATTGCCCCGATTGCGATGGAAGAAGGCTTGCGCTTTGCGATCCGCGAAGGTGGACGCACAGTAGGTGCAGGTGTGGTCGCGAAGATCATAGAATAATCCAGATTGTTAACTAAAAGAGTAACTAATGTCAGAAAGTCAACGTATTCGAATTAGATTAAAGGCGTTCGATCATCGCTTAATTGATCGCTCTGCCAGCGAGATCGTGCAAACAGCAAAACGTACAGGTGCTCGTGTTAAGGGTCCTATTCCTTTGCCTACAAGAAAAGAGAGATTCACGGTGCTGATTTCTCCACATGTGGACAAGAATGCCAGGGATCAGTACGAAATTCGTACACATAAGCGTATCATGGATATTGTCGACCCGACGGATAAGACGGTAGACGCCTTGATGAAGCTGGATTTAGCAGCTGGAGTGGATGTTCAGATCAAATTGAACTGATTTGTAATAAAGCGACCGCCTGGCTTTTATTTGTCACTGAAATAAAAGAATAAATTTTAAAAAAGCGGTTTCCTATTGCGGTAAATTCTGTAATAATTCGCGGCTTCCTGTGGCCCGGACAAGCATTGCTTGTCCGGGCCACATTCGCGATGCCTTGAAAAAACGAGAATTGAAGCATTTTGCGTAATTGAACAAGAAAAACAGAGATTAAATCAATGCCTTTAGGTGTAGTTGGAAAAAAAGTGGGTATGACCCGTGTATTTACAGAAGATGGTGCTTCGGTACCTGTGACTGTGCTACACGTAGACAGCAATCGGGTAACCCAGCTAAAACAACAGGAAAATGACGGATATAGCGCCGTCCAGGTTGCTTACGGTGCACGTAAGCCGTCACGTGTTAACAAGGCGTTGACGGGACATTACGCGAAAGCCAGTGTGACATCAGGTGAAGGAATGTATGAATTCCGCCTGACTGACTCTGAGCAGGTTGACCTGGCGCTGGGTGCACAAATCAGTGCTGATATGTTTGAACAGGGGCAAAAAGTACAAGTCACCGGGATATCAAAAGGAAAGGGTTTCGCGGGCACAATTAAGCGACATAACTTCCGTGGTCAGGATGCAACTCATGGTAACTCGCTCTCGCATCGTGTCCCAGGTTCAACAGGTATGTGTCAAACGCCAGGCCGTGTATTTAAAGGCAAGAAAATGGCAGGACATATGGGAAGTGAACAAGTCAGCACCAAGAACCTTACAGTTGTAAGAGTCGATGCAGAAAGAGACTTAATATTAATTAAGGGTGCAATCCCTGGTGCAAAAGGCGGACGAGTCATCGTTAAGCCAATGATAACTGCATAAGCATAATAAGAATCGAATAGAACTATGAAACTTGATGTAACTAACGGTAGCTCAGTAAATGTGTCAGATGACACATTTGGCCGTGATTATAATGAAGCGCTTGTTCATCAGGCGGTCACTGCATATTTAGCGGGTGCACGCTCTGGAACAAAAGCTCAGAAAAATCGTGCGGCAGTGAGAGGTGGTGGTGCGAAGCCATGGAGACAAAAAGGAACAGGTAGAGCGCGTGCGGGAACATCGCGAGGGCCATTGTGGCGCAGTGGTGGACAAACGTTTGCGGCACAGCCACGCAGTTATAAGCAGAAGATAAACAAGAAAATGGTTCGTGCAGCCTACGCATCCATATTTTCGGAGCTGATCAGACTGGAACGTCTTCACGTAGTTGATGATTTTGTAGCTGACACGCCAAAAACAAAAGATATGCTGGAAAGACTGGGCAAGCTGGGTGTGAGCTCTGCCTATATAATTGTCGGCACAGAAAAATCAGATGAGAAACTCTATCTTTCTGCGCGAAACCTTCATCAGGTTGATGTTGATGAGGCCTCAAGTATAGATCCGGTAAGTCTGATTAAATACGAGCATGTTGTCATTACCGAAGACGCGCTTAAAGAACTTGAGGAGTGGTTGAAATGAGTCAGTCAGTCAGCATGGAGCGACTAACACAGGTACTGGTTGCGCCACATGTTTCAGAAAAATCTGCAAGCCTGGCGGACAGTTCAAGTCAGCACGTATTTAAAGTATTGCCAAACGCAAGCAAGCATGAAATCAAAAGCGCGGTTGAGCAATTGTTTCAAGTAAAAGTAGCGTCAGTACGCACCGTTAATGTTCAGGGAAAAAACAAGCGCTTTGGACGTGTGCTGGGTAAGCGAAGTGACTGGAAGAAAGCATATGTCAGGCTCGAAACCGGGCATGACATTGATTTAACTGGAATGGAATAAAAAATGGCAGTCGTAAAATCAAAACCAACCTCTCCAGGGCGTCGATTCCAGGTACGAATCGTATCAAAAGACCTCCATACTGGTGAGCCGGTAAAAGCATTAGTCGAGAAAAAATCCAAGTCCGGGGGTCGTAACAACCTGGGTCGCATTACCACACGACATCGTGGTGGTGGACATAAGCAGCGTTACAGAGTTGTGGACTTTAAACGTGATAAAGACGGAATCCCGGCTATCGTGGAGCGTCTGGAATATGACCCGAACAGATCAGCGCATTTGGCACTATTAAAATACGCAGATGGAGAGCGACGTTACATTATTGCACCTAAGGGCGTGAAGGCTAACGATCCGGTCATGTCAGGTACACAAGCGCCCATTAAAGTGGGCAATACATTGCCACTAAGAAGTATTCCAGTGGGTACCGTTGTTCACTGTATAGAATTAAAACCGGGTAAGGGCGCACAGGTAGGTCGAAGTGCCGGTGCTGCAATACAGCTGGTTGCCAGAGAAGGCGTACATGCCACATTGCGTTTACGCTCAGGTGAAATGCGTAAAGTACTTTCAGACTGTCGCGCGACGATAGGTGAAGTGGGTAATTCAGAACATAACTTACGCAAGCTGGGTAAAGCGGGCGCTAGCCGCTGGCGCGGTATCAAGCCTACGGTACGTGGTGTTGCTATGAACCCGATAGATCACCCGCACGGTGGTGGTGAAGGCAGAACCTCTGGTGGTAGACATCCAGTGTCGCCATGGGGAATGCCAACCAAAGGCTTCAAGACGCGATCGAACAAACGCACAGATAATATGATTGTTCGTCGTCGCAACAAGAAATAGATAAATACAGAAATCAGTAAGGAAATTACGTGCCAAGATCATTACGAAAAGGCCCTCACATAGATCACCACCTGGCCAAAAAGGTACAAGTGGCATCTGAGAATAACGATCGCAAACCAATTAAAACCTGGTCTCGGCGGTCAATGGTTTCACCAGAAATGGTGGGCTTAACTATTGCCATCCATAACGGACGTCAACATGTGCCTGTATTAATTTCAGAGAACATGGTGGGCCATAAACTGGGTGAATTTGCCGCGACCCGTTTGTTTAAGGGACACGCAGGCGACAAGAAAGCCAAATAAGAACAAAGCTAAATAATTACGAGTTAAATTATGGAAGTTTCAGCAAGATTAAAAGATATCAGTATTTCGGCGCAAAAATGCCGTTTGGTGGCAGACCAAATTCGTGGCATGGAAGTAAGTCGTGCGGTTGAGCTTTTGGAATTTAGTTCAAAGAAAGCGTCAGGCATTGTAAAGAAAGTTTTAGATTCTGCTATTGCAAATGCTGAGCATAACGAAGGCGCGGACATCGACGAATTAAAGATAACAAAAATTTTCGTTGATGAAGGCAGAACGCAAAAACGATTTCAGCCACGTGCTAAAGGTCGTGCCTGCAAGATTTTAAAGAGAAGCAGTCACCTTACTGTGACTGTTGGCGATAGTAAGTAGTCTCTGTACTGCTTGTTAAATAATAGACATTAACCGAGTTAATAGATCCGATGGGACAAAAAGTACATCCAACTGGCTTTAGATTAGGAATAGCAACTGACTGGACTTCCAAGTGGTACGCAGAAGGAACTGACTATGCAAAGTTTCTCAACAGCGACCTGGAAATTCGCAAGTATCTAAAAGATAAGTTATCACAGGCATCCGTCAGCAGAATACAGATTGACAGGCCAGCGCGAGCAGCGTTTGTAGTGATACATACTGCGCGACCAGGGATTGTTATTGGCAAGAAAGGCGAAGATGTAGAAGCACTTCGTAAAGAAATAGCACGTCGCATGGATTTAAATATTAATAACGTAAAGATTAATATTGAAGAGATACGCAAGCCGGAAATTGATGCGCAATTAGTCTCGGAAAGTGTCGCGCAACAGTTAGAGCGACGCATCATGTTCAGACGCGCTATGAAGCGTGCTGTCAGTAATGCAATGCGTCTGGGTGCGCTGGGTGTAAAGATCAATGTATCAGGTCGCCTGAATGGTGCTGAAATTGCTCGTACTGAATGGTATCGCGAAGGTCGTGTTCCATTGCATACACTGAGAGCCGATATTGACTATGGTACTGCCGAAGCTGCTACTACCTACGGAATTATTGGGATCAAGACATGGATATTCAAAGGTGAAGTATTTGATCTTGAAAGCAAGAACAAAGAAGAAGTGCCAGACGTTAATAAACGCGCCAACGGATAAATAATAAGGCCTAAAGAGAAGGATTGAATCGTGTTACAACCAAAGAAAACCAAATTTCGCAAACAGATGAAGGGCCGCAATCGTGGTCTTGCGTTAAATGGTAACAAAGTAAGCTTTGGAGATTTTGGTCTTAAAGCCGTAGGACGTGGTCGTCTTACTGCCAGACAGATTGAAGCGGCTCGTCGAGCAATGACTCGACACGTAAAGCGTGGAGGCAAAATCTGGATTCGGATTTTCCCGGATGTTCCAGTCACTAAAAAGCCTCTGGAAGTTAGACAGGGTAAGGGTAAAGGTAATGTTGAATATTGGGTAGCTAAAATTCAACCGGGGAAAATGTTATATGAAATGGAAGGTGTACCAGAAGAGCTGGCGCGTGAAGCGTTTAAATTGGCTGCTGCTAAACTTCCAATTCAGACTGTATTCGTCACAAGGACATTAATGTAATGAAAGCATCAGACTTACGTGCCAAAGGCGAGAGTGATTTGAAAGATGAGTTAATTGAACTACGTAAAGAACAGTTCAAGTTACGTATGCAATATTCAATGGGACAGGCAAGTCGCAACCATGAATTTTCCAGAATACGTAAAGATATTGCACGTATTAAGACCGTGCTTAATGAGCAAAGTAAAAGCGCGAGCTAGTAAATAGAAGACTATGGAAAAACAAGATAAAAAACTGCGAACAGTTCAAGGTAAAGTTGTCAGCAACAAAATGGATAAGTCTATTGTTGTGTTGACAGAACGACGTGTTAAACACCCTATCTATGGAAAGTTTATGAGCAAGTCTTCTAAGATTCATGCGCATGATGAAGACAATAAATGCACCATTGGTGATGTGGTAACAATTAAGGAATGTCGTCCAATCTCCAAGACAAAATCGTGGACGTTGGTAGATGTAATTATTCCAGGTGCAGCGGGCTAAATAAGGATTAACCATGATACAGATGCAATCTAATCTTGATGTAGCCGATAACAGTGGCGCAAAGAGAATTCAGTGTATAAAAGTTTTAGGCGGCTCACATCGTCGCTATGCAGGTATTGGTGATGTTATTAAGGTAAGTGTTAAAGACGCTATACCACGAGGAAAAGTTAAAAAAGGCGAAGTGTACAACGCGGTTGTGGTAAGAACAGCTAAAGGTGTGCGCCGTCCTGATGGTTCATTAATACGTTTTGATGGGAATGCGGCAGTATTATTAAATGCACAGTTGCAACCAATTGGTACGCGTATCTTTGGACCAGTCACAAGAGAGTTGCGTACAGAAAAATTTATGAAAATAATTTCTCTTGCGCCAGAAGTACTATAAAGACGTAAGTGCAAAAAGAATACAGATATGAATAAGATTAAGAAAGGTGATGAAGTAATAGTGAACGCTGGCAAAGATAAAGGCCGACGTGGAACTGTTACGCAGGTAATGGCAGACGGTCGTGTACTTGTAGAAGGGATTAATATGGTTAAGAAAGCGCAAAAACCAAATCCCAATCTGGGCATCACTGGTGGAATTATTGATAAGGAAATGGCTATCGATCTTTCAAACGTTATGATGTTTAACCCCGCAACAGGAAAGGGTGATCGTATTGGAATTAAAACGCTGGAAGACAATACAAAAGTTCGCTATTTCAAATCTAACGGCGAAGTGGTGGATGTGTAATGGCTAGATTACAGACATTTTATAAAGATACAGTTCGTGACCAGTTAATGGAGCAGTTCTCCTATGGCAATGTCATGCAGGTGCCTCGCATTGAGAAAATAACACTCAACATGGGTCTTGGTGAAGCAACTAAAGATAAAAAAGTTGTTGAGCATGCGGTGTCAGACATGGCAAAAATTGCAGGACAAAAAGCCGTCGTAACACTGTCACGGAAGTCTATTGCAGGCTTTAATATTCGAGACGACTGGCCTATTGGTTGTAAAGTAACACTACGTAATGTTCGTATGTACGAATTTTTAGACCGCCTCATAAATATAGCCATACCACGTATACGCGACTTCCGCGGAATTAGTGGAAGAGCATTTGATGGGCGTGGTAATTACAACATGGGTGTTAAAGAACAGATCATCTTTCCGGAAATTGAATACGATAAAATTGATGCAATTCGTGGAATGGATATTGCCATTACAACGAGTGCACCAACCGATGCAGAAGCAAAAGCATTGCTTGCTGCATTTAGTTTTCCCTTTAAAAATTAAATAAGTAAAACTAACGAGCAGAATTGAGGCATTACTAATGGCAAAACAATCAATGGTTCAACGCGAAAAAAAGCGTGCACGAACAGTTGCAAAATATGCAAAAAAACGTGCAGAACTAAAAGCAATTATTAACAGTGCAACCGCAGATTACGAAGAAAAGGAATTGGCTGCATTGAAGTTGCAAAAATTACCACGTAATGCAATGCCGGTAAGACAGAGAAATCGCTGCAACATCACAGGCAGACCACACGGTTACTACCGTAAGTTTGGTCTTGGAAGAAATAAACTGCGTGAAGCAGCTATGCGAGGTGATGTACCTGGCCTAGTTAAAGCAAGTTGGTAAAGGTAATAAATTATGAGTATGAGTGATCCAATTGCAGATATGCTAACCCGCATTAGAAACGGGCAAAGCGCTGACAAAGTAAGTGTAAGCATGCCATCGTCTAAGTATAAGCAGACTATTGCAGCGGTATTAAAAGATGAAGGTTACATCTCTGATTGGAGAGTAGAAGGTGACGGTGTCAAGAAGCAACTAGTCGTTGACCTTAAGTATTACATGGGTAAACCGGTTATTGAAAAGATCACTAAAATCAGTCGACCTGGTTTGCGTATTTACAAGAGCGCTGAAGAACTTCCACGTGTTATTGGTGGTATGGGAATCGCGATAATTTCAACATCAAAAGGTATGATGACAGACCGTACTGCACGTGAAAACGGGCAAGGCGGAGAAGTTATTTGTACTGTTGAGTAAACAAGCAAACAGTTATGTCTAGAATCGCAAATCAACCTGTAGAAGTCCCTTCCGGCGTAGATATTAAAGTCGAAGGACAAAACGTTCGTGCTAAAGGTGCGAAAGGTGAAATGGTATTAGCTTTGCATCCATCAGTTAAGCTGGTTCAGGAAGATGCAATGCTATCAGTTAAAGCTGATAACAAAAGTGCGGTAGCTATGGCAGGCACTATGCGATCGTTGCTGAGTAATCTGGTGGTCGGAGTATCACAGGGATTTGAACGAAAGCTTGAATTAGTGGGTGTTGGTTACAGGGCGCAAGCAAAAGGTAATACGCTGAATCTGTCCCTGGGTTTCTCTCATCCGGTCGAATACGATGTGCCAGAAGGCATAACGATAGAAACACCAAGTCAAACAGAAGTATTGATTAAAGGCTTTGATAAACAAAAAGTTGGTCAGGTTGCCGCTGAAATCAGAGCTTACCGACCACCAGAGCCATACAAAGGCAAAGGTGTTAAGTATTCTGATGAGCGAATTATTCGCAAAGAAGCCAAGAAGAAATAATTAACAAGAAACAGATTAGTACAATAAGTGATTTGAGGATATGGATAAGAAAGCATCAAGAATTCGTCGCAGTAAAAAAACGCGTTTTAATATACGTGCTCAGGGTGCAACACGCCTTTGCGTATTTAGAACGTCAAAGCATATCTATGCTCAAGTCATTGACGATGCAACAGCAAGTGTATTGGCAAGTGGATCTTCACTAGATTCCGATGTGCGTGCAAATGTGAAATATACAGGTAATGTTGAAGCGGCAAAGGCTGTTGGGAAACTGGTTGCAGAAAGAGCAAAAGACAAGGGAATTACCAAAGTCGCATTTGATCGATCTGGCTTCAGATACCATGGTCGAGTACAGGCACTGGCTGATGCTGCAAGAGAAGCTGGGCTCGAGTTTTAACTAGTAGCTGGAATTGAATTTAAAGGGTAAATAATGGCCGGACAAGAAGTAACAAATAAAACTGCAGATGGACTACAGGAAAAATTAGTCGCGGTTAATCGTGTAGCTAAAGTAGTTAAAGGTGGTCGCCAGTTTGGTTTCACAGCACTGACAGTTGTCGGTGACGGTGATGGAAAGATTGGGTTCGGTTACGGAAAAGCTAAAGAAGTACCTATCGCAATCCAGAAAGCGATGGAAAAAGCGCGACGTAGTATGAAAACAGTGCCACTTAATGATGGCACGTTATTCTATCCTAAAGTCGGCATACATGGTGCTGCCAAAGTACATATGCAACCTGCATCGGAAGGTACGGGAATCATTGCGGGTGGAGCCATGCGAGCAGTGTTTGAAGTGTTAGGTGTGCGTAATGTGCTGGCAAAATGTATAGGGTCTAGAAATCCTATCAATGTTGTAAGAGCAACAATGCAGGGCTTAACAAGCATGCAGTCACCAGAATCTATCGCTTCCAAGCGTGGTAAATCAGTCGAAGACATACTGGGTTAATCGAAAATGAGTAAACAGTTACAAATTACACTGGTTAAGAGTATTCATGGGCGTCTTAAGGCACATCAGGCATGTGCGCGTGGATTGGGTATTCGTAGAATACATAATCCTGTGACAGTCATGGACACACCGGAAAATCGCGGCATGATCAATAAAATACAGTACATGCTTAAAGTAGAGGAAGTATAGAATGCGCCTAAATACAATTAAGCCAGCTGAAGGAAGCCGTCCTAGCGCCAAGCGTGTAGGGCGAGGTATTGGTTCTGGTTTTGGAAAGACCTGTGGTCGAGGACATAAGGGTCAGAAATCACGTTCTGGTGGATTTCATAAAGTAGGTTTTGAAGGTGGTCAAATGCCTTTGCAGAGAAGATTACCTAAATTCGGTTTTCGTTCAGCAAAAGCAAAATTGACGGCCGAAGTAAGATTGCATGAATTACAGTTAACTGACGCAGCGGTAGTTGATATACAAGCATTGAAAGATGCCAATATCATTTCAGAATTCGCTCAGCGGGTTAAGGTGATTCTATCTGGTGAAATAAGTGAACCCGTCACAACTAGAGGTTTGGTCTTCACGAAAGGCGCGCGTGCTGCAGTAGAAGCCGCGGGCGGAAAAATAGAAGACTAGTAGAAATATATGTCTGCATCCCGTGAAAAAATGGCTGCCCAACTTGGTGGGATGGGGCGTTTAACCGAATTAAAGCAACGACTGTTGTTCGTGCTGATGGCGTTAATTGTTTATCGTATAGGTACCTTTATACCTACGCCGGGGATTAATCCTGAGGCAATGGCAAGGTTCTTTGAAGAACAAAGCGGCACTATCCTGAATATGTTTAACATGTTTTCAGGGGGTGCACTGGAAAGGTTAAGTATATTTGCATTAGGTATTATGCCCTACATTTCTGCATCGATTATTATGCAGCTAATGAGTGCAGTAATCCCTTCGTTAAAAGAATTGAAGAGAGAAGGTGAGGCGGGTCGTCGTAAGATTACTCAATACACTCGATATGGAACAGTGGTACTAGCTACTTTCCAGGCAATTGGAGTGGCTATTGCGCTTCAAAATCAGGGAGTAGCCTTACACCCGGGGCCAAGCTTTGTATTTACGGCCGCCATCAGTCTGGTGACAGGAACAATGTTTCTAATGTGGTTGGGTGAACAGATTACAGAGCGCGGAGTAGGTAATGGTATTTCCATTATCATTTTCGCGGGAATCGTGGCGGGACTGCCGGCGGCTGTCGCAGGCACACTGGAATTAGCCAGTACGGGTGAATTGTCCAGTGGACTGGTATTACTATTATTCGTAATGGCAGTGGTAGTCACGGCTATCGTTGTATTTATTGAAAGAGGCCAACGTCGCATTACGGTGAATTATGCCAAACGACAGCAAGGCCGTAAGATGTATGCAGCACAGTCCAGCCATTTACCACTGAAGCTGAACATGTCAGGTGTGATACCACCGATTTTTGCATCCAGCATCATTTTGTTTCCTGCCACACTCGGACAATGGGCAGGTAATATAGAAGGAATGGGTTGGTTACAGGATATCTCGTCAACGCTGGCACCAGGGCAACCCCTGTATGTCATGTTCTATGCATTGGCTATTATATTCTTCTGTTTCTTTTATACGGCGATAGTCTTTGATTCGCGGGAAACAGCGGATAATTTAAAACGTTCAGGTGCATTTATCCCTGGAATAAGACCTGGTGAGCAAAGTGCTCGGTACATAGACTCAGTACTGACACGTTTGACAGCAGTAGGCGCCGTATACATAACACTGGTATGTCTGATGCCTGAATTTTTAATACTGAAATGGAATGTACCGTTCTATTTTGGAGGAACATCGTTGCTAATCATCGTCGTAGTGGTGATGGATTTTATTGCACAGGTTCAGTCACATTTAATGTCTCATCAGTATGAGGGATTAATGAAGAAAGCTAATTTAAAAGGTGGCCGCGCAGGACAATTGCGTTAATCCCTGCGTTTAGTCAATAGATAGGAAAGAGAAATGAAAGTTAGGGCCTCAGTAAAAAAACTATGTCGTAATTGCAAGGTTATTCGAAGAAATCGCGTTGTTCGTGTGATTTGTACGGATCCAAGACACAAGCAGAGACAAGGCTAGTTGGAATACGAGATTATGATTGAAACCCGCGGTTTTATAGGTAAAATTCGCGGCTTCCTTGCGCCCGACGGGCGTAATTGAAACTTTGTTAGGAGTGTAATGTGGCACGTATTGCCGGAATAAATATCCCAGTGCATAAGCACACTGAAATTGCCTTAACCGCAATTTTCGGCATAGGGCGTACTCGTTCGCGAGAAATTTGTATGGCATCGGGAATCAGCCCTGTTGCTAAAATTAAAGATTTAACCGAGGAAGAAGTTGAAAAGCTTCGTACCGAAGTTGCCAAGTTCCAGGTGGAAGGGGATCTGCGTCGCGAGATATCCATGAACATCAAACGATTGATGGATCTGGGAACATACCGTGGCATTCGTCATCGCCGTGGGTTACCACTCCGTGGACAGCGAACAAAAACCAATGCGCGATCACGCAAAGGTCCTCGTCGTCCTATTAAGAGATAAGCACTAAGCAAGGTTACTATTTATGGCATCATCAAGCACAAGCCGCACTAAGAAGAAGGTAAAAAGAGTTGTTACTGACGGTATCGCTCATATTAATGCGTCTTTCAATAATACAATTATTACAATCACTGACCGTCAGGGCAATGCACTGGCATGGGCAACATCAGGCGGCTCAGGTTTTAGAGGTTCACGAAAAAGTACACCATTTGCAGCACAGGTGGCCGCAGAAAGATGTGGAAACGTGGCGCTAGAATATGGCATGAAAAATCTGGATGTCCTTGTGAAAGGCCCAGGTCCCGGTAGAGAATCAGCAGTACGTTCACTGAACGCACTAGGTTTCAAAATCACAAATATTTCAGATATAACCCCAATTCCACATAACGGGTGTAGACCGCCTAAAAAGCGAAGAGTGTAAGTAGTTATGGCAAGATATTTAGGACCAACGTGTAAGTTAAGTCGCCGTGAAGGAACAGATTTGTTTCTTAAGAGTCGTGTACGTCCATTAGACTCAAAATGTAAGGCTGACAAAGTTCCAGGTCAGCACGGAGACAAACGAGGCAGGACTTCAGACTATGGTTTGCAGTTACGTGAGAAGCAAAAACTTCGCCGTATGTATGGCGTGTTGGAAAAGCAGTTCAGTAACTACTATAAGAAGGCAAATTTAAAGAAAGGGTCTACCGGTGAGAACCTTTTGGAATTACTGGAATGTCGCCTGGATAACGTAGTTTATCGTATGGGCTTTGGTGTCACTCGTGCAGAGTGCAGACAACTGGTTAGTCACAAATCTATAGAAGTGAATGGCTCACTTGTAAATATACCTTCATATCAGGTAAAAGCTGATGACGTTATTTCTGTGCGCGAGAAAGCACGCAAGCAGTTACGTATTCAGGATTCGTTAAATACAGCTGAACAATTTGGTTTTCCAGACTGGGTTACTGTAGACACCAAGAAAATGACCGGGACTTTCCGCGCGCCACCGGAAAGATCGGATTTATCTTCAGATATCAACGAATCGCTCGTAGTCGAGCTTTACTCTAAGTAATAACAGCGGGAGAGGTTACACATGGCAAGTTCAAATGAATTACTTAAGCCCAGGTTAGTTGACGTTAATGTCCTCAACCCTCAGAGCGCAAAAATTGTCTTAGAGCCGTTAGAGAGAGGCTTTGGTCATACACTTGGGAATGCACTACGCCGCATTCTGCTTTCATCAATTCAGGGCTGCGCAATTGTAGAAGCTCAAATTGAAGGTGTTTTGCATGAGTACACTGCTATTGAGGGCGTTCAGGAAGATGTAGTGGATATTTTGCTAAACCTGAAAGGTGTAGCAATCAAATTGCACAACAAGAACGAAGCAATGTTAACGGTTAATAAAAATGGTCCTGGTGTGTTAACAGCTGGAGACATTCAGGGTGATCAGGATATTGAGATCGTCAATCCAGACCATGTCATTGCGCACTTGACCTCTGGTAGCTCAATCAATATGACATTAAAAGTTGTTAAGGGCCGTGGTTATGTGCCTGCAACACAAAGATCATCCGATGAAGATCGGCCGATTGGTGCATTAATGCTTGATGCCAGCTTCAGCCCGGTTCGACGTGTATCGTATTCCGTAGAAAGTGCGCGTGTAGAACAACGCACAAACCTGGATAAACTGATTATTGATCTGCAAACAGATGGGACAGTAGATCCGGAAGAAACTGTACGCAAAGCGGCGGGTATTCTTCAGCAGCAATTAACAGTATTCGTTGACCTTCAGGGAGACGAGCAGGAAGAGCAGGCACCTAGCGAGGCGGAAATAGACCCAATTCTAATGCGTCCAGTTGACGACTTGGAATTAACGGTAAGATCAGCAAACTGCCTGAAAGCAGAAAACATATATTACATTGGTGACTTGATTCAGCGTACAGAAGTTGAGTTGTTGAAAACGCCTAACCTTGGTAAGAAGTCACTTACTGAGATTAAAGACGTGCTAGGCTCACATGGCTTATCGCTGGGAATGCGCCTGGAAAACTGGCCACCGGCTCACATGAAAGACGAACGCAAACCAATACTATAAGTTTGCAGGAATAAAGATATGCGACACAGACATTCAGGAAGAAAATTAAATCGTACAGACTCACACCGTAACGCGATGTTTCAAAACATGGCAGTTTCGCTAGTCGAGCACGAAGTAATTAAAACAACTTTGCCAAAGGCAAAAGAACTGCGAAAAGTAATTGAACCATTAATTACCAGAGCTAAAGACGACACTGTTTCACAGCGTCGTGTTGTCTTTGCACGTCTACGTGACAAAGCGGCAGTGGGAAAATTGTTTACAGAACTAGGCCCGCGTTATAAAGAACGTCCTGGAGGCTACCTGCGCATTCTTAAGTGTGGTTTCCGTAGTGGAGACAATGCACCGATGGCACTTGTAGAGCTGGTTGATCGGCCAGAATAAAAAGTAACGTAGGATTGTTTAAAAAAGCCAGGATTTATCCTGGCTTTTTTATTGCACATCAGCTGTAGAAGTTCAGATTTAGTCTTACAGTGAGCATTCAAATATCCAAAGTCATTATCAGATCTGACGCATTGCGATTTACAACCGATGCTAACATGCGAATTAGTTTTTCTTTAACTGTTATTGTCCTCTCATTCCATTATCGTCATTCCCGCGCAAGCGGGAATCTAACAAAACGGCTTGCTTACATTATTGTCAATTATAGTAACGGATTAAGTGTTTGGATTCGTAAGACTACTTGAAATTGTATGGATTCCCGCTTACGCGGGAATGACGATGAAGCAGTGAGATAAGAAGTATGGGAATGAAGATGTAACGCTGACGATGTTAGCTTGTTTTATGGGCCAGGTGGTTGTGTACACTCAGGTTTAATATGTTTGATAGTATTAGTTTAAGAAGAGTCACTCTCGATCAAATTTGAGTGACTACGCATCAGAATTAATATATCAGCATATTAGCTAGATACTTTCCTGTGTAGGATTGATTGCATTTGGATATTTGCTCCGGAGTCCCGGTAACAACTATTTCTCCTCCACCAGAGCCTCCTTCTGGACCAAGGTCTATCACCCAATCAGCCGTTTTAATAACATCCAGATTATGCTCAATCACAATTAGTGTATTTCCGTGATCTCTTAATTTGTGCAGTACTGCCAATAATTGCTCTACATCATGGAAGTGCAAGCCGGTGGTTGGTTCGTCCAGAATATAAAGCGTTTTCCCGGTGTCGCGTTTTGATAATTCACGTGACAGTTTTACGCGCTGTGCTTCACCGCCAGATAAGGTGGTAGCGCTTTGTCCTAACGTGATATACGTTAAGCCTACGGACACGAGCGTATCAAGCTTGCGTTTAATGACTGGTACGGCATTGAAAAACTCAAGTGCATCTTCAATAGTCATCTGTAACACATCATAAATATTCTTGCCTTTGTACTGGATTTCCAGCGTTTCCCGGTTGTAACGTTTGCTTTTACATACATCGCAGGGGACATAAACATCTGGCAAAAAATGCATCTCCACCCGAATCACGCCGTCTCCCTGGCACGCCTCACAACGACCGCCTTTAACGTTAAAGCTGAATCGTCCCGGCGTATATCCTCGTGAACGCGCTTCCTGAGTACCTGAGAACAGTTCGCGGATCGGTGTGAAAAGACCAGTATAGGTGGCCGGATTTGAGCGAGGTGTTCTGCCGATAGGGCTTTGGTCGATTTCTACAACTTTATCGAACAGCTCCATGCCCTCAATGTCATCGTAGGCAGATACACTAATGCTTGATTTGTTAAGCTGTCTGGCGGCCGCTGCATAAAGAGTATTGTTTATCAGGGTTGATTTACCTGAGCCAGAGACACCTGTCACCGCAATAAATAATCCCACTGGGAAATCTACGTTGACAGACTTCAGGTTGTTGCCACTAGCCCCGCGGATATGCAGCATTTTTTCTGGATTTACAGGCGTACGCTCTGCCGGAATTTCAATTTTTCTTTTGCCCGATAGATATTGCCCGGTCAGCGAGTGTTTATTTTCGTAAACTTGTTGCGGTGTTCCCTGAGCGACAATTTCTCCGCCATGTATGCCAGCTCCAGGACCAATATCAACCACATAATCTGCTGCACGAATGGCTTCTTCATCATGTTCAACGACGATTACTGTATTACCGATATCGCGTAAACGGGTTAATGTATTCAGAAGTCGTTGATTGTCTCTTTGATGCAGGCCAATGGAAGGTTCATCCAGCACATACATTACCCCAACCAGTCCTGATCCAATCTGTGATGCCAGGCGAATGCGTTGTGCTTCTCCACCAGACAGAGTATCTGCGCTACGATCCAGACTTAAATAATCCAAACCGACATTGACAAGAAAAGACAGGCGATCACGGATTTCGTTAATCACTTTAGCGCCTACTTGCGCGCGGTGACCCTGTAGTTCAAGTTCCTGAAAAAATGTTAATGATTGCCTGATCGATATAGAGGTTAAAGAAGGTAAATTTCGATCGCTTACAAAAACATGACGGGCCTGTGTGTTCAGGCGGTCACCGTGACATTCTTCGCAACGCTGCTCCGACAAGTATTTACCAAGTTCTTCGCGTACTAAATGGGAGTCTGTCTGGTTATAACGGCGCTCCATATTGGGAATGATGCCTTCGAACACATGTGTTTTTGTAACACTTCGGCCTTTCTCATTAATATATTTAAAGGCAATTTCCTCATCCCCGCTGCCATAAAGAATAATTTCCTGTAGTTCGTCGCCAAGAGTGTCAAAAGGTGCTTCCACATCAAATTCATAGTGGGCTGCCAGTGACTGGATCATTTGAAAGTAATGTGCGTTACGCCGGTCCCATCCTCGTACTGCACCACCCGCGCAACTCAATCGGGGTGAACTGACAATCAGATCGGGATCAAAATATTCTTCGATACCCAGGCCATCACAACTTGGACAGGCACCAATAGGGTTATTGAATGAGAACAGGCGTGGTTCCAGTTCGCTCACGCTATAGCCACAAATTGGGCAGGCGAAGCGTGCTGAAAATACCAGGGACTCTGCTTTAGGGTCGTCCATATATGCTATTTCAGCAATGTCATCGGCCAGTTTCAGGGCAGTTTCAAACGATTCAGCGAGTCTTAGTTCAATGCCGGGTTTTACTTTGAAGCGGTCAACCACCACTTCGATTGTATGTTTTTTGCGCAAATCCAGTTTGGGCGGTTCGTCTAGTTCGTAGACTTCTCCGTCCACACGGGCACGTAAAAATCCTTGCGAGTGCAGTTGCTGGAACAATTGCAGGTGTTCGCCTTTGCGATTCTGTACCACAGGCGCCAACAGCATTAAGCGGCTGTCAGCGGGCATCTCCATGACTTTATCGACCATTTCGCTAACAGTCTGGGCATCCAGCTCATTGCCGTGAGTAGGGCATTTGGGAGTGCCAACGCGGGCATATAACAGGCGCAGGTAATCGTATATCTCTGTTATCGTCCCCACTGTTGAGCGAGGGTTGTGTGACGTGGATTTTTGTTCGATAGAAATGGCCGGAGATAAACCTTCTATGGTATCGACATCCGGTTTTTCAAGCCTGGCTAAAAACTGTCGTGCATAGGCAGAGAGAGACTCTACATAACGGCGCTGGCCTTCCGCAAAGATGGTATCAAAGGCCAGAGATGACTTTCCCGAGCCCGATAAGCCTGTAATGACGATTAATTCATCACGTGGTAAGTCAAGATCGATATTTTTTAAATTATGGGTGCGAGCCCCGCGAATTTTAATCGCCGCCATGCGCGTATCTCAGTAAAGGTAAACTTGCTAATATACGTGCTTTCAACCATGCAACGCAAAGAAACGAGTAGTGCCACTAATACACAGGTTAAACAATGAACTCGCTTGAACGTCGAGCGGCAATCTCGCTGGCGCTGATCTACGCGACGCGCATGCTTGGTCTTTTTATGATATTGCCTGTGTTTGCAATATATGCAGAACAACTTGTGCATGTAACACCCTTGCTGGTGGGGTTGGCTATCGGCATTTATGGATTAACCCAGGCAGCATTCCAGATTCCGTTTGGCGCATGGTCAGATAAAATCGGTCGTAAGCCAGTCATTATTACTGGATTGCTGATATTTGTAATTGGCAGCGTCATTGCAGCACTTGCAGATTCGATTTACTGGGTGATTGTCGGGCGTGCGCTGCAGGGAATGGGTGCAATTGCCTCTGCGATTATGGCATTAGCGTCTGATCTGACTCGCGAAGAGCATCGCACCAAAGTGATGGCGATCATCGGTGCCAGTATTGGTGCCTCGTTTATGGTCGCACTGGTGTTGGGACCGATACTACAATCATGGGTGGGTGTGCCTGGCATATTCTGGATCACGGCAATACTGGCATTTGCAGGCATTGCAGTTGTTGCTCTGTTGATTCCAACGCCGGTCCAGGTAAGCAAGCAGGCTGCTACAGTCAACAAAGCAACATTATCGACCGTATTAAGTGATTCGCAATTATTACGCCTGGATGCAGGGGTATTTATCCTGCATATGGCACTGACAGCCATCTTTGTCGTGGTGCCGTTAATATTAAGGGATCAATACCAGATTATTCCCGAACAACATTGGAAAATTTATCTTAGTGTGATGGTCGCGTCACTGGTATTGCTTGTGCCAACGATCATTGTTTCAGAAAAACTCAACAAGACTAAACTGGTGTTTAGTCTGGCTATCTTTGTCTGTGCGATTGGCTTACTGGTGATGGCTTGGTCATCCCAAAGCTTTAAAGTGTTCCTGGGGTCTATGGTGATGTTTTTCTGGGGCTTTAATTTTCTTGAAGCCAGCATGCCTTCGTTAGTATCTAAATTGAGCAATCCACTCAACAAAGGCATGTCGATGGGAGTATTTTCCAGCAGTCAGTTTCTGGGGGCATTTACAGGCGGGGTGGCCGCAGGATTTTTGTTACAGAATTTCGATCAAAATGCAGTATTTTTGTTCGCATTTATTATGTTTTTGATTTGGTTTCTAGTAGCATTCTCCATGCAAGCGCCAAAAGATTTTATGAGTTATACCGCTCATCTGGGGAAGGTTAAATCATCTCAAATTGAACAGATAGCCAACGCGTTGCTGGCATTGCCAGGCGTGACAGAAGCCACGGTGATTGAAGAAGAGGGTATTGCATACCTGCGGGTAAATAGAAAATCCTTTGAAGAAGATAAAATCAAACAGTACTGCGCACAATTTAATTAAACAGAGAAACCGAGAAAAGAGGACAAGTCATGGCACGAGGTGTGAATAAAGTTATTATCGTGGGTAATTTAGGGCAGGACCCTGAAGTTAAATATATGCCTAGCGGACAGGCAGTCTGCAACATTAGTGTTGCAACAACCGATAGCTGGAGCGACAAAGCCACTGGCGAAAAACAGGAAAAAACAGAATGGCACCGTGTTGTATTTTTCAGAAGACTGGCAGAAATTGCTGGTGAATATCTTCGCAAAGGCTCACAAGTCTATATTGAAGGCCGGCTGCAAACACGCAAATGGCAAGACCAAAGCGGTGTAGAAAAATATACTACTGAAATTATCGCCAACGAAATGCAAATGCTGGGTGGCCGTGGTGGTGCAGGCGGAGGTAGTTTTGATGCACCGCCAGCAGCGGATGAGGGATACGGCAGCTCAAGTTCAGCACCGGCAAAGTCAGCCCCAAGTACTGCGGATGATTTTGATGATGATATTCCGTTTTAAATATTAAGTATCTTGCTAGCATAAATACTTAATTAGTCTGTTGTAATAAAGTATTGTCTGTCATTCCCGCGAAGGCGGGAATCCAGTGACAGATGAGAAAACCACAGACTTTTGAATATCGTCCGCTTGAATAAAATAAAACTCCTCATCATCGCTCCCACTTTTTACCCCGTTCATGGAGGAGCGGGATTGCGTTTCTATCGATACCTTCCTTATCTATACGAGAATAGTGTGGATGTCACTGTGATTTGTGGTACGCCAAAACTTAAAAAATTTACAGAGGATGATCATCAGGCGGAATGGCTAAGTGCTAAAGATGGGGAGCTGGTCTCTGAGTTGGAGATTTCAAAAGCGAGAATTCTTAAATATAAACTTCCTGGTAAAGGTGCCAAGGCCAGAACCAAAGTGTTATTGAATAAAGCTATTGAGTTATGTGGGGCGCCTAACTCCAAGCCTGACGTCGTGCATATAATTTCTCCTATGCCATATGGTGTTATTGGAGAACTTCGGCAGATAAAAGCGCTGGGAATTAAATTAATTTACTCACATACAATTGCGAGGAAGGTTTCAAATAATTTATTCACTGGAAGACTGAAAAAGTGGAAAACGAAGAAGATCATAAAGCTTTATGAAACTGTGATTGTACAGTCTGAGTCGATGAAAGAAAGTATTTTAGAAACAAACCCGGATGCGAATCTGTGTGTCATCATGAATGGGGTTGATACAGACAGATTTTCTCCTGTATCTGACGAATCAGAAAAACAGAGTTTACGAAAAGAACTTAATTTGCCAGTGAAGGCAAAATTCATCACATTGATAGGTGCAGTACATCCCCGTAAAGGGACAGATATTTTAATCAAGGCCTGGGCCAGTTTAGTGATACAAAAGCCGGATCTGCATCTGTTAATTATTGGTCCCAGATATGATCAAACTCGCAAGGAGTTAAAAGAATTCAGTGCGACGATGGATGAAATTACAAGAGGTTCCGGGAAACATAAAAATGTACATTTTCTTGGGCAAATAGAAGGTATTGAGAAATATCTTAAGGTGTCAGATATATTTGTATTCCCGTCCGCAAGAGAAGGCATGCCAAATGCTGTGCTGGAAGCGATGTCTGCAGGCCTGCCTGTTGTACTCACTCCTTTTATTGGTCTGTCAAAAGAACTTGGCACGAACAACAAGGAATATTTACTTGCAGAGCGTTCACCTGATTCGGTGGCTGATAAGATCAATTTGGTACTAGAAGATAATGATTTATCGCAAACGCTGGCAAACAATGCACGTGACTGGGTTGTTGAAAAAATGGATGTGGCTACCAGCGTAAAATTACATGCCCAACTTTATTCTGAGTGATTAACTTAAATAGGCTATCAGAAAGATATTTCTAAATCATGTGTGGAATTGCGGGCGCTTTATATTCTGAATCCAAATTAAAAGATGATGAATTTTCGTCATTAATGAAAGCAATGGGTGATACGCTGGTTCACCGTGGTCCTGATGATAGCGGTGTGTGGGTAAATTCGGCTAATGGCATCGGGCTGGTACACAGGAGGTTATCGATTATTGACTTGTCCCCTCAGGGTCATCAGCCAATGATCTCCGGAAATGGTCGATACGTGATTGTTTTTAACGGTGAGATATATAACTTTAAAGAAATAAGAAGGCGTTTGGAAAAGAATGGTGTGAAATTTACAGGCCATTCGGATACAGAAACGCTGTTAGAAAGTATTGCAGCAGAAGGAATCGAAAAAACATTAGCGAATATCAATGGGATGTTTGCTTTTGCATTATGGGACAGGGAAGATGATTCTCTCATGCTGGCTCGCGACAGGATTGGTAAAAAGCCTCTATATTACGGTGTGTGTAATGGTGTGTTTTTATTTGGGTCAGAATTAAAGGCATTAAAAAAACACCCGGATTTTGATGATGAAATTGACCGGGCTGCCCTGGGGCAATTTATACAATACTCCTGGTTGAACGGCCCGGCATCGATTTATAAAAAAGTTAATAAACTGCCACCTGGTACGTACCTGATAATAAGTAAATCATTCAAGGCTGATTTAATGCAGCCGGTCACCTACTGGTCTGCGCTGGAGTCAGCCAGGTTAGGGCAGGCGAATTTATATTCAGGCTCTTATGAGGAGGCAGTAACTCACCTTGAAAAATTAGTGGCGGATTCAGTTGGACATAGAATGATAGCAGATGTTGAATTGGGTGCGTTGTTGTCTGGGGGAATTGATTCTTCATTGGTGGTGTCGATGATGCAGGCTCAATCGACGCGTAAAGTTAAGACATTTTCGATTGGGTTTCACGAAGCGACCCATAACGAAGCTGTTCACGCAAAAAAGATTGCTGAATATCTGGGGACAGATCATTCGGAATTATATGTGACTCCTGAAGAGTGTATGGAGGTTATTCCTCAGCTGCCAAACATGTATGACGAACCATTTGGTGATGTATCTCAAATACCCACTTATTTGGTTTCAAGATTGGCAAACAGAGATGTCAAAGTTGTATTGTCTGGTGATGGAGGTGATGAGCTGTTTGCAGGATATACACGATACTTCCGCTGCATGCAGCACTGGGAAAAGCATGAAAATATTCCACTGTTTTTGCGGCCGGCAATTGGTGAGCTTATGGATTATGCAGCGAAAACATCCTGGCGATTGCTTGCGAATACAAGAACACAAGAAGGTGTTGCTGGATGGCGTCGTCTCGGTGCAAAGCTTGAAAAAAGAGCGAGAAGAATAGGCGCAAAAAGTTCTTTGGAATTATTTGTGCGCATGATGACGAGGTATAAAGATATAACCGAGCTTGTTAAGATGCATGATGATTCTCAAACAATGTTGTCTAATAAAGAAGATTGGCCGACGCATGCGGATCCTATTCTGAATATGATGCTTATAGATACCTTATGCTATTTGCCCGATGATATTCTGGTTAAAGTGGATAGGGCAAGCATGGCAACAAGTCTTGAAGCGCGATGCCCACTGTTAGATAAAGAAATTGCCGAGTTTGCCTGGCGTTTGCCTCATGCAATGAAAGTGAATCAACGAGGTGGCAAAAGAATCTTGAAAGACGTGCTAGGAAAATATTTGCCAACAGAATTGACTGACAGGAAAAAGATGGGTTTTGGTGTGCCGATAGGGAAATGGTTACGAGGCCCGCTAAGAGATTGGGCAGAAGATTTGCTGAATGAAGAAAAGATAAGGCAGCAAGGTTATATGAATGAAGATATTGTGCAAAGACTTTGGAAGCAACATTTGTCAGGATGGCGAAATCATAATGATATTTTGTGGTCAATACTTATGTTTCAGGCCTGGCTAGAGAGTAATACGTAGATGCCTAAAATCGCGATTTTCATGAATAGCCTGGCTGGTGGAGGGATGGAAAGAGCGATGCTGAATCTGGCGAGTTTTTTTGTGGCCCAAGGTGCAAGCGTAGATTTACTGGTTGCGTCAGCTAAAGGGCCATTGCTTACAGAGGTTCCTGATTCGGTCAATCTGATTGATTTGAAGTCAACCAAATCTCGGTTGGAGTCTGTGCGTTGGTGGTTCTTAAAAGCGGCCCTGAAGATGGAGCTGCTATTTTTGGTGTTATTATTTTTAAAGAAATTACCTAAAGCAGTTTCGGTCATTCCAGGCCTAGTGAATTATATTAAATGCTCTTCTCCAGATATGATATTTAGTACGCCAACTACAGCAAACTTAGCTGCCATATGGGCAAAATCATATTGTGGATATAGTAAAAAAATTGTAGTAAGAGAGGCTACTACTTTGTCTAAAGAGGTTGCTAGTAAAAGAACAACCTTCTTTCGCTTGATACGGATCTTTGTTAAGAAATGGTATAGATATGCAGATGTTGTTGTATGTGTCTCTGATGGCGTAAGTCGTGACTTGTCAAAAAATTTCGCTGTCAATAAGCAACAAATACGAACTATTTTCAATATCATTGATATAGAACAAATAATGAAAAAGTCAGTGTCTTCAGAACATGACTTTATGATCAGTAGATATGGTGATTATATACTCTCGGCAGGTAGATTGGAAAAAGAGAAAGATTATGAAACTTTAATTCGTGCATTCCATTTAATTTCAAAGAATGTCTCTGTAAATTTAGTCATTCTGGGGGAAGGGTCGGAGCGTAAAAAATTAATGAAGCTGATAGAGGAGTTGTCACTTAGTGAACGTGTATTTCTTCCAGGTTTTAAGGCTAATCCATATCCGTTTATAAGTAAATGTGATGTGTTTGCATTGTCATCAAGGTGGGAGGGTTGTCCTAATGTGTTGCGAGAGGCGTTAATACTAAATAAAAAGATTATAAGTACTGACTGTGAATCTGGTGTTCGTGATATATTGGGTTGTGAAGAATTTGGATCAATTGTACCAATAGGTGATGTTGAAGAATATTCTGTAAAGCTCAAATTTTTATTGGAATCAATAGAAAGTAATCATGGCTTAAGAGTCATAGAGTTAAATAGTGTTTCTGAAAAGGCATACTATAATCTTATGCAGGAATGTGGTTAATTATAGTATGGGTATTAATGTGTCAATTGTTACATGGGTGGAATTTAATAAAGAATCAGAATTTAAATTCTAAGATACTGATACTTTTGGATTTGTTTGATCTTGTGCTTGGCTAGGTGCTACTATTTCCGTAATATGTAGTGTAAGAGTGATTACTTGATAATAGTTCGAGTTAGTTGCATTTTTTGTCATGTTGGGTTTGTTGAAAATTATTGTTGCCCAATCTAATGTTAAGGTTTGTTTAGTGTTTCCAAAAATTTTAGACCGGAAAATTCGAATTGGTGTCGTTGGGTGTGGGCGTATTTCTAAAAACCACTTTTCTGCTATTGAAAAGCATCAAGATGATATTGAATTAGTGTCAGTGTGTGATGTTGATGAGAACGCATTATCCAGTCACCGTAATTCAAACGTCAATTGTTATACTAGAATGTCAGATATGCTGACATCTGAAAACTTAGATTTGGTTTCTCTATGCACGCCAAGTGGGTTTCATCCAGATGAGGTTGTGCTTGCTGCAAAAAATAATATTAATGTTATGACAGAGAAGCCGATGGCTACACGGTGGCAGGACGGCATACGAATGGTTAGAGCATGCGATGAAGCGGGTGTGAGATTATTTGTTGTTAAACAAAATCGTCGTAATGCTACTTTGCAGTTACTGAAAAAAGCGCTAGATGCAAAGCGGTTCGGTTCAATTTATATGGTTCAGGTTAATGTTTTTTGGACTAGGCCTCAGGAATATTATGATTCTGCAAAGTGGCGAGGAACTTGGGAATTAGATGGCGGAGCATTTATGAATCAGGCAAGCCACTATATTGATCTATTGGATTGGTTGATTGGCCCCGTTGCTGATGTGCAAGCAATGACGGGAACCTTGGCACGCGATATCGAGGTTGAAGATTCGGGTGTTATGAATATACGCTGGCGGAATGGAGCGTTAGGTAGTGTGAGTGTCACGATGTTGACTTATCCAAAAAATCTGGAAGGATCTATTACAATACTTGGTGAAAAAGGAAGTGTAAGAATAGGTGGAGTCGCTGTTAATGAAGTGGAGCATTGGGAATTTGAAGACAATCAAGACTATGACGTGCAAGTCAAGGATGCTAGTTACGTAACTACATCGGTGTACGGATTTGGACACCCATTGTATTATAAAAATGTAATTGATGTAATGCGAGGAACAGCTGAGCCTGAGACAGATGGCCGAGAGGGCCTAAAGTCTCTAGAATTATTAGTAGCAACTTATTTGTCTGCACGTGATGGTAAAACCATTTCATTGCCTCTCGAATATTAAATTCATCAATAAAGACTGTGACTACAATAATACATTCTACAGCGATTGTTGATGATGGAGCAGAGCTAGGCGAGGGCACTAAAGTCTGGCATTGGGTGCATGTGTGTAGTGGAGCTAAGATAGGACGTAAATGTTCACTAGGCCAGAATGTTTTCGTTGGTAATGATGTGTTCATTGGCAATAATGTGAAGATACAAAATAATGTCAGTGTCTACGATTCGGTTATTTTGGAGGATGATGTGTTTTGCGGGCCAAGTATGGTCTTCACAAATGTATATAACCCTCGGAGCGCAGTAGAACGTAAAGATGAATATCGACCGACACTAGTAAAGAAAGGAGCAACGCTAGGCGCTAACTGTACTATTGTTTGCGGTATTATTATTGGTGAATATGCATTTATAGGTGCGGGAGCGGTAGTTAACAAGAATGTTAAACCCTACTCGCTTATGGTAGGGGTTCCTGCGCGACATGTGGGCTGGATGAGTAGATTCGGAGAACGCTTAGATCTGCCGCTAGAAGGGAATGGTTCAGCCACTTGTAAAGCAACAGGCGATGTATACTCATTAGAAAATACAAAAATTACGTGTCAGCATAAAATATGATTCCATTTATAGATTTAAAGGCTCAGTATGAAATTCTGCAGTCCAATATACAACAACGTATAAATAATGTACTTGATCACGGGCAATATATATTAGGTCCAGAGGTGGAAGAACTTGAAGAGAAGTTGGCAAACTTTACTGGAGCTAAACACTGTATCGCAGTTTCTAGTGGTACAGACGCATTATTAATTAGTTTAATGGCCTTAAATGTGCAGCCTGGTGATGAAGTGATAACCACTCCATTTACATTTGTTGCAACAGCTGAGGTAATAGCACTGTTAGGTGCCAAGCCTGTATTTGTGGATATTGAGCCAGATACGTGCAATATAAATGTCAGCAAAATAGAAGCTGCTATAACCTTAAACACAAAAGCAATTATACCAGTTAGTCTTTATGGGCAACCTGCTGATATGAAAGAAATAAATATCATAGCAAATAAATTTGGTATTCGAGTTATAGAAGATGCTGCACAAAGTTTTGGCGCTATCTATCAGGGTAAAAAATCATGTAATCTATCAACGATAGGCTGTACTAGTTTTTTTCCCAGCAAGCCTCTTGGCTGTTATGGTGACGGAGGTGCTATTTTCACAAATAATGATGATATAGCAAAAATTGCTAAAGAATTGCGAGTGCATGGACAAAGTCAGCGTTATATCCACACTCGTATTGGAATTGGAGGTCGCCTGGATACGATACAAGCTGCTGTTTTGTTGGCAAAGTTAGAACAATTTTACTGGGAGATTGATCAGCGAGTAGTTATTGGAGAAAGATATAATGCTATGCTCGATAGTATCGGGGTTAGTCGGGTTCAGCAACGCGCAGACCGGTCAAGTATGTATGCTCAGTATACAGTACTTATAAACGATCGAGATTCGATACAAGAAAAATTAAAGAATGAAGGTATACCAACTGCTGTCCATTATCCGCTTCCCTTAAATTCTCAGGAAGCATACAAGCATTATTGTTGTCCTGGTTGTACTCCAGTGGCTGACGAGTTAGCGAATTGTGTAATGAGTTTGCCAATGCATCCATACCTTAGTGAACAGCATCAGGATATAATCACTCAAGCGTTGGCTTGAATGATTTGCAGTTTCAACAAGCTATCCTACTTAGTTAAAAATATGTAATGCAACATGTCTGTTAGTCATAATCATGAAGACATGTGATTATCTTGTAATTGGTGCGGGTGTGATAGGGTTGTGCGTCGCAAGAAATTTGCAATGTAAATACCCGGGTTCATCAATTGTTCTGATTGATAAAGAATCAAGAGTGGGTGAGCACGCAAGTGGACGTAATAGTGGTGTGCTCCACAGTGGTATTTATTATTCCGCGGATAGTTTGAAAGCTAATTTCACTCGTCAAGGGAATGAGGATTGGCAAATTTATTGTGAAGAAAAGAAACTGTCTATTGATAAGTGTGGAAAGTTAATAATTGCATCTACTGAAGATGAAGTTCTAGGTTTTGAGGAATTGCTCAATAGAGGGAAAAACAATCAAGTAAATGTGCAGTATGTCTCTACAGAGGAAATTGCTGAAATTGACCCATTTGCTAAAAGCAATTATCCAGCACTATTTGTACCATCGACTGCTACAGTAAACCCTGTAGAGATAATTGAATCGATTAAGAATGAGTTTGTTAGTAACGGTGGCGAACTGTTAAATGACTGCGCTTATATTAGTAGAAAAAGTAATAATGACGCGAAGACAAGTTTTGGCATCATTTCTGCCGGCTATATGATTAACTGTGCAGGATTATATGCGGATAAGGTTGCTCATGAATTTGGTTTTGGCGCGCGCTACAAGATTTTACCCTTTAAAGGACTATACTTATATGCGCAACAAGAAATTAATGTGCCACGTACACACATATATCCTGTGCCAGATTTGCACAATCCCTTTCTCGGAGTGCATCTTACTCGCACCATGAGCGGCGGAGTGAAGATAGGTCCAACTGCTATACCAGCACTTTGGCGTGAGAATTATCGTGGCTTTGATAATTTTAAGTTTCCAGAAATGATTGATATTTTTCATACTGAAATGAAAATGTTTTTAGGAAATTATAATAACTTTAGAAGTTTGGCTTGGGCGGAGCTGCAAAAACAAAGTAAAGGAAAACTAATTAATAGCGCTGGTAGATTGGTTGATAAAGTGAATGAAATGGGATTTACCCGTTGGGGAAAGACAGGAATTAGAGCTCAATTATTCGATCTTCAATATAAAAAATTAGAGATGGATTTTGTATTGGAAGGTGACGAGCACACTTTGCATGTGCTGAATGCTGTGTCACCTGCTTTTACCTGTGCTTTACCATTTGCTAAGCATATTGTTGATACAATGGTTAACTTAAGGAGTGGTGTATGAATTTGCAAGGTAAAAAATTAGTTTTAATTGGTGGCGCCGGATTAATAGGTTCACATACGGCAGATGAGTTATTAAAAGAAGATGTTAAAGAAATCATAATATATGATAACTTTGTTCGCGGTAGCATTGAGAACTTGGAAAGCGCGCTAAATGATCCTCGCGTCAAAATATATGATGTTGGTGGTGATATTATGCAAACTGATATTCTTGCATCGGCACTACAAAATGCTGATGGGGTATTTCATTTTGCAGCTTTATGGTTGTTGCAATGCCATGATTATCCGCGTAGTGCTTTTGATGTCAATGTTAATGGTACGTTCAACATTATGGAAGCCTGCATAAAATGTAATGTTAAAAGGCTTGTGTATTCATCTTCAGCAAGTGTTTATGGTGATGCAGTTCGAGAGCCAATGGACGAAGATCATCCGTTCAATAATATGAATTTTTATGGTGCTACTAAAATTGCAGGTGAGGCAATGCTGCGAGCGTTTCATCATAGATATGAGCTGGATTATGTTGGTCTTCGATACATGAATGTCTATGGACCAAGACAGGATTATCATGGCGCCTATATAGCAGTAATCATGAAAATGTTAGATGCAATTGATCGCGGTGAAGGACCAACCATATTGGGAGATGGCTCTGAAGCTTTTGATTTTGTTGCTGTACAGGATTGTGGTAAAGCAAATGTGTGTGCAATGAAGGCAGATACAACGGATAGATTTTACAATGTGGGCACGGGGAAAAGGACTTCTCTTAAGGAATTGGCTGAGCTGTTATTAGAGATTACTGATTGTAAACATGAGATTAATTATGCTCCCCGTAGTCAAGCCACATTGGTGCGAAATCGAATTGGTGATCCTGAAAGAGCTATTAGGGAAATTGGTTTTGAGGCGCAGCTTGATTTAGCAGCAGGGCTTGGACAATTAGTAGAATGGAGAGCCAACCATATTGCACAAGTAAAAGCACGTAGAAAAGCAGTTGGATTGCAAGATTAATTGGCTGTAAATTATGTGCGGAATAGTTGGAATTGTACATCTAGATGGCGAGTCAGTTTCTCCGGTTGTGTTGAAAAAAATGACTGATGCGATAGCGCATCGAGGTCCAGATGGTGAAGGGCAATGGATAGATGGTAATGTTGGTTTGGGTCATCGTCGATTAGCAATAATAGACCTGTCGCCTGCAGGGCATCAGCCTATGATGAATAAAAGTAAGCGCTATGTGCTCAGTTATAATGGAGAGATATACAATTATAAAGAAATACGCGCTGAATTAGAGGTGTCAGGATATACGTTCCGCTCTAAGACAGATACAGAGGTTGTTCTGAATGCGCTGGACTGTTGGGGAACTAAAGCATTGATGCGTTTTAATGGTATGTTTGCGATAGGATTATGGGATTGCAAAGATCGTACCTTGTTACTGGCGCGAGATCGTTATGGTATAAAACCTTTGTATGTGGGGATACATGATAGAACGATTTCATTTGGCTCTGAGCAAAAAGCAATATTGGCCCAATCTGAATTTGAACGAAATATTGATAAGGAATCTTTGCTTGAATATTTCACATTCCAAAATCTATTTACGGATAAAACTCTGCTTAAGAATATTCACATGATTCCAGCAGGGTGTTATGCAGAGTTAGACTTGAAAATGAAATCTCCACAGTTAAAAGAGACTAGATATTGGGATTATCATTTTTGTGAGCCAGATTATCCTAATGAACATGAAGAGTATAAAGAAGAATTAGATCGGCTTTTCAAGCAAGCAGTCAATCGTCAGTTGGTTACTGATGTGGAAATTGGCAGTTATCTAAGTGGTGGAATGGATTCTGGTTCAATTACAGCTGTAGCTGCTCAATCATTCTCTTATCTTAAGACATTCACGTGTGGTTTTGATTTGAGTTCTGCATCTGGTATAGAGCTGGGATTTGATGAACGTGTTAGGGCTGAAGCGATGTCAGCGAAGTTTAAGACAGAGCATTATGAGATGGTGTTGAAAGCTGGTGATATGGAGCGATGCTTGCCAAAGTTGGCTTTGCATTTAGAGGAGCCTAGAGTGGGTCAAAGTTATCCTAACTATTATGTAGCTCAACTGGCTAGTAAGTTCGTTAAGGTGGTGCTATCAGGTGCAGGGGGAGACGAACTATTTGGTGGTTATCCTTGGCGCTATTATCGAGCAGTGGTGAATCAAGACTTCGAACATTATGTTGATCAATATTATGTCTTTTGGCAAAGGCTTATACCTAATTCTGAAATATCAAAAGTATTTTCACCTATCTGGGGTGATGTCAAACATGTTTGGACGCGAGATATATTCAAAGATGTATTTTCAACACATGAAAATGAATTAAATAGTCCTGAAGACTATATTAATCATTCGCTTTATTTTGAAGCGAAGACTTTTTTACATGGACTATTTGTTGTGGAAGATAAACTTAGTATGGCGCATGGTTTAGAAACGCGCGTGCCATTTATGGATAACGATCTTGTCGATTTTGCGATGACTTGCCCGGTGAGCTTGAAATTAAATAATTTAGATAATGTGGTTCGTTTGAATGAAAATGAACCAGGGCATAAAACAGCAAAATATTTTCAGAAGACAAAAGATGGTAAGCAAATACTTCGTGATGTAATGCAACGATATATACCGGGTGAAATTACTAATGCTGAAAAGCAGGGATTTTCATCACCCGATGCAAGTTGGTTTAAAGGCGAAAGCATTGACTTTGTTAGGGAAAAACTTCTAAATGATAATGCCAGGATTTATGAATTGCTCGATAAGTCTGCTGTAAAATCGTTGATTCAGCAGCACTTAAAAGGAGAACAGAATCGCAGATTGTTAATATGGTCTTTGCTAAATGTTGAGGAGTGGCTGGAATCTACAATTAATTGAAAACTTAATTACCGGTTATTCTCGCTAGCATGGATGAGTAATCAATTTTATTTGGCGAAATAAATTAAACAAATCATATTGATAGATATTACTTTCACTAAAGGCAAGGTAGATATTGCAACAAAAAAAATTAATCTTGGTTACTGGGGCAAATGGTCTATTAGGACATAGTTTGTTGAAAGGGTTGTGTGAAATATCTAACGTTCATGCATTGGTTAGGGCTATGCCTGAAGATCCTGTGCCTAAGGTTGATTATCAAGTAATAGATCTAGGAGGAGCATGGCATGCTGAAGAATTACCGAGAGGAGTAGATGTAGTAATACATTTGGCGCAGTCGAATAATTTCAGAAATTTTCCCGGACAAGCTATGGATGTATTTAATATCAATGTTGGGTCAACTGCAAAGTTACTAGATTTCTCCTGTAAATCTGGCGTTGAAAAATTCTTTTATGCTTCTTCTGGAGGTGTCTATGGTTCTGGAGAAGCAATTTTTAAAGAAGATTTTCCAGTCTCACCATATGAGAAATTAGGATATTATTTGGCAAGCAAAGTGTGTGGAGAAGCGTTAGTTAAGAGTTATGCGGAAATTATACAAACAGTAGTTTTAAGACCATTTTTTATTTACGGTCAGAGGCAAAACAGAACAATGCTTATTCCGAGGTTGGTAGATAGTATAAAAAATAAAAATTCTATTTCTCTTCAAGGTGATAATGGTATATGTATAAATCCTATATATGTTAGTGATGCGGTAGATGCTATTAAGTCTGCGATAAAAACAGAAAAGAGCGCTACATTTAATATTGCAGGACCTGAAGTTCTCTCTTTGCGAGATATTTGCGACATTATAGGGAGGCAACTAGGAATAAAACCAATCTATGAGGTACAAAATAAAGCGCCTAATAATCTAGTTGGTGATATTAGTTTAATGAAAGAAGCGTTACTCGATCCTAAAGTCAGATTGGATGAAGGTATACGTGATTTAATTTAACCATTTATTTACACTATGCTAAATCTATCAGCGTAATTAAGTAATATACGTATATGAATCAATCGAAAAAACTAGTAATGTGCGGTTGCCATACTGGAGGTTCAAAAGCCATAGAAAAATTATTAAGTGCCGGATATAAATTTGACTATTTTGTGTGTTTAACGCCTGAAATGTCAGAAAACTATCTGGTCTCTGGGTATTATGATTATCGGCCGTTGGCAAAAAAAATGAATATTCCAATATATGTACCAGAAACGTATTCATTGAATTCAAGACGAGATATAAACTTTTTTGTAGAAGAAAAATTTGATCTGCTAATTCAAGGTGGTTGGCAGCGACTATTTCCTGAAGAAGTGTTAAATAGTTTAAGAATTGGTGCGCTTGGGCTGCATGGTAGCTCAGATATGCTTCCTAAGGGACGCGGCCGCTCTCCAATGAATTGGTCGCTAATAGAAGATAAAAAACGATTTATTATGCACCTATTTATGATTAAGCCGGGGATCGATAATGGTGATATTTTGGCCATTCAGGATTTTGACATAACTCCATACGATGATATCGAGACGCTTTATTATAAATACGGAATTGTCTATCAAAGACTTTTGAAGAGTGAATTACCAAAAATATTAAATGGACAATATTCTTTTATCCCGCAAAAAGGTATCCCTAGTTATTATCAAAAACGTACATCTGAAGATGGTAGTATTGATTGGGAGGAAATGGATGTATGGACAATCCATAATTTTATAAGAGCTCAAACTTCTCCGTATCCTGGTGCGTATGGATTGATTAACAATAAAAATATTATTATTTGGCGTGCTAGGGTATTCGATACAAGGATTAGGTATGAAGAGGCATGTTATGGAGACTGTGTAGAAAGATTTGGTAATAAGCTCCTTATTAATTGTAGAGGTGGGTTGTTGTTGATTGATGAATGGCAGGAAAAAATTAGGAAATTATGATGAGGATAGCACTTGTAGATAATATGAATAATAATTTTTTTGCTATGGCTAGATATCTGCGAATGTTTAATGCTGATGTTAGCTTGTATGTTATGCCTGGCAGTCCAAATCACTTTTCACCCCAGGAAGATACGTTTAAGAATCTAGAAGAACTAACTTGGATTAAAGAATTTCCGATTGATTATCGTAAAGATTGGTTTTTTATAAACAGAAGATCATTGGATCTTATACGAGGTGAGTTTCGCGAATACGATAGAATTGTTGTTTGTGGCGTTGCTCTAGGACTGCTTAATCAGTCTGGAATAAAGTGTGACTTATTCATACCTTATGGAGGTGATCTAATTAATGATCCATTTTTTCGTATCCCTAAAACAAGAAGCATAAAAAAATTTTTGCGGAAGTTGGCTCAAGAACCATTTAAAAATAGGTATCAAAAAAAAGGTATTCGAGAATGTGGCTCAATAATATCGAATAATAATTGGAGTGTTGCAGATAAAGCGTTAAATATGCTTGGTAGAGAATCGGTAAATATGCCTCGATTGATGGTGTTTATTGAAAAAGAGGAAAGTAAAGTAGATAGAAGGTGGGAGTTCATGGATAGTCATGACTTTGTTGTATTCAGTCCTACTAGACATTTGTGGAAAACTAATGCAGAACCTCTGCCAGATTTTAAAAAAGAAGGTGGTGCAAAGCGGAATGATAGGCTTATACGTGCTTTTGCTAGCATAGTCTCTGAAGGTATATATAAAACTCCGCTGCTGATATTGTTCGAATATGGTTCAGATGTTGAGGAGTCGAAAAAACTTATCAAAGAATTAGGTATGTTTAATAATGTTGTGTGGATGAAGATGCAACCCAGAAAATTTTTAATTCGTGGTATGGCTAAAGCAACATTTATAGCTGATCAATTTAGGATGGGCATGTGTGCAACATCTGCTGGTACAACTAATGAAGCGCTGGCTGTTGGTGTGCCAGTAATCACAAACACCGATGGCGCTATATACAATGATAGTGATCCATATTTTGAGGCACCAATACTACAGGCTCTTACCGAGGAAGAAATATACTCTTATCTCAAAGATTATTACAGTAATCCTGAAAAGTATCTAGATTTGAAGGATAAAAGTGTGCAGTGGTTTAATCGTAACTTGGGTAATGGGCTTGCAATAAAATACATGGAAATATTGGAATTGATTAGGTAGTGGTTTAGTTGAGAAAAGCTATTATTAATATGGTGTATATCATATGTTTTTTAATGCCGCATTGTATGCCTCGGTTAACTTGCCAATTACAACTTTATTTGAGTGGTAGTTGTTGTACCACTCAACTCCTTTCTTTGAAACCTTCTTAAGGAGGTTTGGGTTCTCGTAGTATTTGCAGAGTAAATTGCTCACCTCGTCCGAATTGCTGCAATTTAATACTGGTGGTGGATTTGGAAAGCACCATTCTAGTAATGTCGTCTCTAAATAAATCATACATGGCGTACCTGCCATTAAGCTTTTTGGCATTATGCTGCCAAATGCGCCTATCGAAAATTGGTCAGCAACAATATGTGAGGTTCTTATATAGCTCATCATTAGTGTATGTGGCTGTGGATCAATCCATTCAATGTATTTTTCGATGTTTAAGTGTTTAATAAGAGTTTTAGACTTCTCGACATGTCGGCCCCACTCGACGAGTATTAGTTTTGTGTCAGCGTTAGTTTTATTGGTGAAATCAGAGAATCCTTCAAGAAAAATATCATTGCCTTTATCCCAATGTAGATCCCGTTTTGATGACCAATCATGTCGTGCTGGATGATAAATAACAAATTTTGATTTGTGTTTCTCATATAGGTGTTTGTCAAGATCATTTTTTTGGTTGTGGCTTTCGTTTATTGGGTGAGGTACGTAAGTGTAATTTTTAAGATTTAATTTTTTCGCAGCAACAATGTTATCAGAATTTGTGATAATAACGTGGTTGGCTTTCTGGTAAGTAATTTTGCAGAGCTTGCCAAGGTAGTTATTCTCGAAAGGCATGGTTCTGATTGTCCCGTGCTCAAATGCGACGTATGGTTTATTGTGGATTAACGCATAGATTCCATCATAAGCGTAGCCATGAACAATATCATAATGAGCAAGGAGTTTTTGCCACGTTCTATAATCTTTAATTAGTTTGCTTAGCTCAAACCGTGTAAATTTGTTCTTTAAATCAATATTTAATACACCAAATTCCTTTTCATGCTTGGAGATTATGATTCTAGCTCTGATAGGTTTAATTGTGAATTTTTTTGTGTATTTATATGTATCTTGTAAAAATCTAGGAGTAACTATTTTGATTATTTTATTTAGCTTGTTTTTGATATTAGTGGCTTTCTTATTAGATGACTGGGTTGTCTCATATTTATGGGAAGTAGCTTTGTTGTTTGCAGTGTGAAGTGCAGTCTTTGATTGTAGAATATCATTTATTACAATGCGCTTGTGACCTTGATAAAACCATTTTGGTCTTTGGTAATCTCCAAGATTGATATTTTCCCAGTCGGGTGCAAAGTGATCTATGTGGCTGCTGTCGAAAATCGCATCTTCCCACTCTGGACAAGACATTATATGTGTGTAATCTATACATAGGACATCGCAACTAAAGTTGCCTGTTTCATTTAGCATCTTGGCATTTAGAAAAGCATTATTTGCTATGTTTCCTATGTGGAGAATCTTTAATTTTTTTTTCATAAATATATGTCTTGTATTGACTGAATGGCTAGATTGTTCTCAAGCATAATATTTCTGACAGTTGCTTTATTGGTCAAACGAGGGATAAGTTTGTGGTTAATATTTTACGCGCTTATAAATATTGTATATTGCAAATAATAATAATGATAGAGGTGAGGGCTATGTGCTTTCGTGGAGCGATGATATTAGCTGGAAAATGGATGCGGGGAAGACTCTGCATTAAAATCTGGTGAATAGGCGATTGTTGTTATTATGATGACATAGCCAAATTTATAACTTGGCTATGTTTGCAGTATAACTATAATGTATACTTTCAATAGAATTACAATTACTTAATTCATGTCAATGTTTAGTGGACACTAGATTAAATACTCCTTAGCTTATGAATAATTTAACAATTCTTTTGCCTACTCGAAATCGTGCTGAATTCCTTAAACGCGCTCTGGAATTCTACAGTTTCAATCGGCTCGGCGCAAAAATTATAGTTGGAGATTCATCATCCGATAATCAGTCAAAAGCTCTTATTGCAGAATATACTTCTCGCCTAGATATCGTCTATTTATCTTATCCTTTTGAAGCAGATATAGTGGATAAATGGATTGATATGTTTGGGCATGCTAAATCTGAACTTATTCTCTCAATCAGCGATGATGATTTATTTTTTGTTGAAGGTATAAAGGATGCGTGTAAATTTCTTGACAATCATAAAGATTATTCTGCTAGCGGTGGACAGTCTATGTTATTTACTATTGATAACGATGATATATATGGGAATATATCATCGTGGAGGTGCGAAAAACTTCAATCTGTAAAGCTTGGTACACCTGAGCTTCGTATTCATGAAAAACTCGCAAATTATAATGCATCATGGTATTTAGTACACCGTCATGCTGTTTTAGAAAGGTTTGTTGAAGCATTAAAAAGCAAAAGAGATGTGATTGATCTGTGGTTACCTGAACTTATAGAAAGTTCTTTCAGTGCAATATATGGGAAAATACGTGTTCAAAATAGACCGTTTATGTACAGACAAATTCATGCTCGGAGAACTGCATCATCTACAAAAAACCACCCACAGAATATTCTCGAATGGTTAGTGTCTGAAGGAGCAAAAAAGCGTAATGAAGCGTTTGTTGATGTTGTTTCCGACGAGTTAACTCATGTATCGAGCTACGATAAAGCGGTGGCTAAGCAAAAAGTAGAACAATATTTTTGGTGCTATGTTGCTTATACTTTTTATTGCCTTTATGTTCCCCCAAAAAATGTAATGTCGATGGCGTTTTCTCGATATCATGTAATTAAAAAGTTGCGTAAAATTAGGAAAAAATTGCATAAATTTAAAATCACGGGAATGATACATGAGATGTTGAATTCAAAAGAAACTGTGCCTTATGTTGAATTGCCTCTAATTAAAAAATTATCCTATAATAGATATTTGCATGAGGTTGAGGAATTTGTGAGAGAAGAACATAATTATTTGTAATTATAAGTGCGTTGCTTGGATTAAAATTCTTCTAATGCTAATTATACTCCACAGGTAAATTATAATTAAGAGGCCTATCGTTATATGAAAGCAGTTATTTTAGCGGGTGGACTTGGTACGCGCATAAGCGAAGAATCCCACTTGAAACCAAAGCCAATGATAGAGATTGGCGGTAGGCCTATTTTATGGCATATCATGAAGCTGTATGGAGAATATGGTATTAATGAGTTTGTAATTTGCTGTGGTTACAAGGGCTATTTAATTAAAGAATATTTTGCGAATTATTTTTTACACATGTCAGATGTTACGTTTGATATGTCGAAAAATGAAATGGTAGTGCACAATCAATTTGCTGAACCCTGGTTGGTAACATTAGTTGATACAGGGGAGTTTACACAAACCGGAGGAAGAATTAAGCGCATACAAGAGCATATTGATAGCACATTTCTTCTGACTTATGGTGATGGCGTTAGTGATTTAAATATTCAAAAGTTAATTGATTTTCACGCGAAGCAGAAAACTATCGCTACAGTCACCGCAGTGCAGCCATCAGGCAGGTTTGGTTCAGTTGAAATCGAAGGTGATCGCGTTAAAACATTCTTGGAAAAGCCTCATGGTGATGGGCGTTGGGTGAGTGGTGGCTTTTTTGTTTGTGAAACAGAAGTTTTTGATAGAATTGATGGTGATGATACTGTTTGGGAGCTAAACCCGCTCGAAAATTTAGCGCGTGATCATCAGCTTTCTGTCTTTAAACATAGTGGATTTTGGTCTTCTATGGATACCTTGCGTGATAGAACGTACCTAGAGAAAAAATGGGCAGCCAATGAGGCTCCTTGGAAAGTTTGGGGGTGAGTAGTTTTTGGGCGAGTAAGCGTGTCCTTGTCACGGGGCATACTGGCTTTAAAGGGAGCTGGTTAAATTTACTGCTGAATGAATTTGGAGCTCATGTGTATGGTTATGCGCTGGAACCAGAGCCCCATGCAATATTATTCCAGCAGCTAAAACTTCATGATCAATCAGGCCATTTTATTGGAGATATTTTAGATCAAAATTTATTGATGGAAAAAGTTTCAGGGATCCAGCCCGATATCGTGTTTCACCTTGCTGCTCAACCATTAGTGCGGCGTTCATATAGAGAGCCAAGAGATACTTGGCAAACCAATGTAATGGGGACTATCAATCTACTTGAGTCAGTAAGACGATTAAGTCGTAAATGCTCGGTTATTATCGTTACTACAGATAAGGTATACGACAATATAAATGCTAATCAGGCATACTCAGAAGTTGATCGCTTGGGCGGTCATGACCCTTATAGCTCTAGTAAGGCGGCAACAGAACTTCTTGTGAATAGCTGGAGAAGTTCATTTTTTTCTACTAATTCAAATATTAAACTCGCATCTGTAAGGGCAGGTAATGTCATTGGAGGAGGAGATTGGTCAGAAGATAGGATTGTTCCAGATTTAATCAGAGCTGTTTCTGCGAATAACGAACTTGTTGTTAGAAATCCTGCGTCAATTAGGCCGTGGCAACATGTGCTTGACCCATTGTTTGGCTACCTAGTGCTTGCTGAGAAATTATATTCTAGTCACAACTCAGAATTACAAGGAGCCTTTAATTTTGGTCCGGATGGAGAAGGTGTACGTACAGTAAAGGAGCTAATTGAGCAAGCATTTTTAACTTGGCCGGGCAAATTAAAAAACTGTGAATCTCATGATCAATTGCATGAAGAGAAATTGCTTTGTCTGAATATTAATAAAGCAAAAGAAAAATTGGCATGGTCTCCTAAGTGGGACTTTGAGCAAAGCGTATTCGAAACTATTTCATGGTATAAGGAAGTAGAATCAGGATATTCACCTATTGATGTAACATTGAGCCAAATAAACAAGTTTGCAAGTTCATGAAGTTTACATCATTAGAGCTAATGGGCGCTTATCTTATAGATATTGAAAAACATGAAGACGATCGTGGTTTTTTTGCCCGTTGTTTTTGCAAGCATGAATTTTCGGGCCATGGGTTAGAAACTGACTGGGTACAAATGAATAATACATTAAGCCGAGATATAGGGACGTTGAGAGGCATGCATTTTCAGTATCCACCTAAAGCAGAAGCCAAGATTATTCGCTGTTTGCGTGGTGCAGTATGGGATGTGATTGTAGATTTGAGGGAAGGCTCCCCCACTCTTGGAAAATGGTTTGGCGTAGAAATAAACGATATTAATAGAACGATGGTGTACGTACCTAAAGGATTTGCACATGGCTTTCAGACATTGCAAGCAAACTCCGAATTACTGTATTGGCATTCGGAATATTACGATGCTGAAGAGGAAGGTGGGTTGCATTACGATGACCCGGATGTAGGGATAGACTGGCCAATGTCCGTCTCCCAACTATCAGTGCGAGATAGTAAACATCCGCAGTTAAAAGAATTACCTTTAATTAGTATATGAAGTGCCGCCATTGTGAAGTAACGCTAAATCAGGTGTTCTTGGACCTTGGTTCTGCTCCGCCATCAAATGCATATCTAACTAAAGACTGGCTGGATAAGGCAGAAATTAAATATCCTCTAAAAGTATTGGTATGTTCAAATTGCTGGTTAGTGCAAACAGAAGATTATGCTAAAGCGAGTGAATTATTTAGTCCGGATTATGCATATTTCTCATCAATCTCTAAAGGATGGCTGGATCATGCAGAAGCCTACTGCGATATGGTCACTGAGCGCTTATTGCTTGATAGTAGTAGTTTTGTCATAGAAATTGCCTCAAATGATGGTTATTTGTTAAAAAACTTTGTTGCCAGGTCTGTTCCATGTTTAGGTATAGAGCCAACAGACAGTACAGCGCGTGCTGCAGAAAATATTGGTATTCCTGTGATGAGAAAATTTTTTGGTGAAGACTTAGCTAGGAAGCTAGCAAAAACGGGTAAAACAGCAGATCTGGTTGTCGGTAATAATGTTTATGCTCATGTTCCAGATGTTAACGATTTCACTCGCGGCATATATGCCATTCTTAAAGAAGATGGGGTTGTAACGCTGGAGTTCCCTCATCTTTTGAGGCTAATAGAGTTTAGTCAGTTCGACACAGTTTATCACGAGCATTTTTCTTACTTTTCACTCATGACAGTGAAGCATATTTTTGAAAAGTCTGGATTGCGAATCTTTGATGTCGAGGAGATTTCAACACATGGTGGAAGTCTGAGGGTTTTTGGATGTCGTGCAGAATCTGGTTACAACGAACAACCTTCTGTTGCCGCTGTTTTGAATGAGGAGTTAAATCGAGGTTTAAATTCAATTGATGCTTATAAGGGTATTCAGTCGGCTGCAGACAGGATAAGTGGCGAGCTAAAAGCTTTTCTTTTGGAGCAAAGAAAAAAACAGAAATTGGTCGCTGGTTACGGTGCAGCAGCCAAAGGAAATACATTATTAAATTATGCGGGTGTCAATGCAGAGTTAATACCGTTTATTAGTGATGCAGCAGAATCAAAGCAGAAAAAATTTATGCCTGGGAGTCATATCCCGATAGTGTCACCGCAGGCGATAATAGATAACAAGCCTGACTTTGTTATCATTTTTCCCTGGAATATAGCAGCAGAAGTACAAAATAAGCTTGCTTATATCCGTAAATGGGGCGGAAAGTTTGTAACAGCAGTTCCGAAGTTAAAAATTTCATGAATTCGCGAATCCATTATACCAAACCTTCAATCACTGAGCTTGAGATTCGGAATGCTAAAGATGCAGCTACTCATGGTTGGGGTGAGCACTGCTATGAATATATCAATCAGTTCGAAAAGCTGTTTGGTGAGTATCTGGATGTGCCTCATGTAATTGCAACATCAAGCTGTACAGGAGCACTTCATATGGGGATGTCTGCTCTTGGGATTGGTGAGGGTGATGAAGTGATACTTGCGGATACCAATTGGATTGCTACTGCAGCACCAATAGTGCATTTAGGTGCAACTCCAGTATTTGTAGATATTCTTTCAGACTCATGGTGTATCGATCCTGCAATGGTGGAGCGAGCGATAACGCCGCGAACCAAAGCAATTATAGCTACACATCTTTATGGGAATTTATGTGATATGAATCGGCTACTCGAGATAGGGGAGCAATACTCGATTCCTGTTATTGAGGATGCTGCTGAAGCAGTAGGTTCTGAATACCACGGGAAAAAAGCAGGTAGTATGGGTGTATTTGGTACTTTTTCATTCCACGGGACTAAAACACTAACTACAGGTGAAGGTGGCGCCTTTGTGACAAGTGATGTGGAGTTATTTGAGAATGTGTTAACTCTGAGCAATCATGGGCGTACTAGAAACCAGTCAAAGCAATTTTGGCCCGATGTCATAGGTTTTAAGTATAAAATGTCTAATATTCAAGCTGCCATAGGATGTGCTCAGTTAGAGCGAGTAGCAGAATTGGTTAAGCGTAAACGAGAAATACTAAATATTTATAAAACAAATCTGTGCAGTTTGTCAGGAATAACAATGAATCCTGAGCCGCAAGGTACGATCAATGGAGCCTGGATGCCAACAGTGGTATTTTCACATGAGATCAATATGACTAGTGAGAAAATACAAAAATTGCTGGTTGAGCAAAATATTGATGCTCGTGTTTTCTTTTGGCCTCTTAGCATGTTGCCAATGTTTGATGCGGTTGAAGAAAATAAAAATGCATATGATATTCCAGCAAGATCGATTAACTTGCCAAGTTATAACGATATACGGGAAGAAGATATATTACGTGTATGTACACTAATTAAGAGTGCTATTAATGACTGAAAATCGTGATTATGTAATTTGGGGTAGTGCAGGTCATGCTAAAGTCCTCTATGAAATAATTCAATTTTATAAATCTAATGTTGTAGCTTTGTTTGATAATTCTAAAGATGTGAATTCGGTTTTGCCGGGAGTGCCGCTAATTGGCGGAGAAGATGCTTTGAGTGGCTGGCTGGAAAAACATGAAAATATTAATTCAACAAATGCTGTCGTTGCTATAGGTGGTTCCCGTGGAAAAGATAGACATAGGTTGCAACTATTGCTGTCAGATTGTGGATTATTGGTTGAACCGTTAATGCATCCTTTTGCGAGTGTATCTAAAAACGCTATTATAGGTTCGGGAACCCAGATTCTAGCCATGGCAGTAATAGCCTCAGATGTGCGTTTGGGCGATGCATGTATTATTAATCATAATGCTTCAGTAGACCACGAATGCGATATATCCAATGGTGTCCATATTGCGCCTGGCGCTACACTCTGTGGTTGTGTTGAAGTTGAAAGAAATGTGATGATAGGAGCAGGTGCGATTGTTTTGCCTGGAATTAAGATTGGAGAGAATTCTATAGTAGGTGCGGGGTCAGTAGTCACGAAGGATGTTTTACCTAACAAGGTTGTTTGCGGAAACCCGGCTAAAGAAATTTAACAGCTATGAATATATATTTTCATGCATATAAGATCTATCCATAAAGAAGTGCGAAATTCTTCTGATTTTTTAAGATTACTAAAGGTTATAAATGAGTACTGATCAAGAAAAAGAATTTAAAATTCAAAGAAAAGCTGAGATAGAAAAGCAAGGCGCAACATCTAAAATTGTTGCGCAGTCCAATGATTGGTTATATCAATCTACTAAATTCAATTATTCCTATCATTTTGATTGGATGGGTCGGCCAATTATACAGTATCCACAAGATATTGTTGCTATGCAGGAATTGATATGGAATGTGCAACCGGATTTGATTGTAGAAACGGGAATAGCTCATGGTGGATCCCTTATTTTCAATGCGTCAATGCTGGCGCTGCTGGAATATTCTTCGTGTTGTGGAGAAGTTGGTGTAACTCTAGATCCAATGAAACCGAAACGCATGGTGCTTGGAATTGATGTTGATATCAGACAACATAATCGTGTTGAAATAGAAAGTCATCCAATGACGTCGCGCATACATATGATTGAAGGATCAAGCATCGACCCACAAGTCGTATCTCAAGTTGAAAAGTTTGCTGAAAGTTATAAAACTATCTTGGTAATTCTAGATTCTAATCATACTCATGAGCACGTTCTGGCAGAATTAGAAGCATATGCACCCTTGGTATCTTTGAATAGTTATTGCGTGGTATTTGATACAGTAATTGAAGATTTCCCTTCTAACTCATTCCCAAATCGACCTTGGGGAAAGGGAGATAACCCAAAAACTGCTGTCTGGAAATATTTGGAAAATAATTCGCACTTTGAAATTGATTCAACTATTACAAGCAAATTATTAATTTCAGTAGCCCCGGATGGATACTTAAAAAGGATAAAATAAGTGGAGATAAAATTCTCTCTTATTTATCCAACTCGTCACAGACCTAAATTCATAGAGTACGCATTACTGTTTCTTGAGCATCAGAAATATAAAAACTTTGAAAGGCTATTCAAAAAAGTCAAAAACTGTTGAGACGAAGGGTGAGAAACTTAAGTCGCGCTACATTCGGAGTCAAATATGTTATGTCGCTTATAAGTCATAAATCGTAAGGAAATTATGAGCAAGTGTGGCAAAAGAAGATGTGAAATTGAGAATCGAGTTTGAGGTTCATGTGATGTTTGGCTAAGTTAAACCAAGCTGTTGGAGAAGGATGTTAATGCATTGTCGATGATTGATAGATAATATATTTAATGAAGTCGAGTTTGAGGTCTAAATCTAATCGTGAAATTAGATGTGATAAATTCACGATTAACAATTTCTTGATAATAAAAACTAATCAATGGTGTTAAGTCCGCCATCGCGCAATTCAAGAATATGATCAGAAATCTGTTTTAGTGCAGGTCGATGGGAGATCGATATAATAGTAATTTCTCTGCTCAACTCTTTAAAAATTGCACTTAAGGACTGCTCGGTTTCGCTATCAAGTGCGCTGGTTGCTTCATCTAGTATCAGTAGTAACGGAGAATGTACTAATGCGCGAGCTATTAATATTCTTTGTCTCTGGCCGCCTGATAAGTGAGCACCATTCTCGCCTACAGTTGTATCGATCCCCATTGGTAATTCTTGTATGAATGAGTCACAGTGAGCTTTTGTTAAAGCGTTATTAATATCTTCTTTGTTATATCTGTTATCACCTAAAGTTATATTTTCTTTGATGGTTGAATTAAGAAGATTATTTTCCTGGGTCACATATCCGATTTGTGCTCTCCAGAAAGTCATGTCGATTTCAGACAGCGGTATATCGTCAATAAGTATTTCACCTGTTGTGGGCAAAAATAAACCGCATATAAGGTCTGCTGTAGTGGTTTTTCCTTCACCTGATGGGCCAATAATAGTGTTTAGCTTGTGATGATAAAAAGTGGCTGAAGCATTCTCTAGTATTTTTTTATTTCCATGTTCGAAGCTTACATTTTTGAACTCAATATTTCCCTGTAGCTGATGTCTGATTCTTCCAGTACGATGTTCTCTATTTTGAATAGATTCATTGAGTGAATTCATGACCATGTGGTATGCGCTAATATTGCCTACATATGCCTGAAATTGTTTTTGTGATTTACCGAATAACTTCATCGATCTTAAGTAAAGTATGACTAGGATAATTGAGAATTCAATTGGGATGTTTAGATGCTTGAAAGAAAAATAAATAGTAATGATTACTGTAGACATCAAAATAATTTCTTGCAGAGCGTCTAATAGTTCAGATGCAATAGTGCCTTTTTTCGCAACAGTTTTAAGTCGCTTGGTATAATCGCTAAGTAAAGCGTGGGAATGAGATTCGCGTGCCATCGCTTTTAGTGGCTTAATACTTCTGTAAGAGTCGGTAAGCTGTGAGGTTATCAAGCGAGTGAGCTGGGCATCTTCAGCACCGAGTAATTTGCTGATTCCTATCAATTTTCCAAATAACAGAGTAAGTACTAACCCCGCAATAATGGCAATGACAGCAATTTCCCAGGATATAAAGAAAGCGACAGATAAATATGCGATTATCTGAACTGCATTTGAGAGTATTAGTACCATGGTTTCATAACCGTCACCTGCGCTTTCTATTTCATTAACCAGTGATGCTGTGAACCCGCCGCTAGACTGTCTGGTGAAGAATGCCCACTCAGTTTGTGACATGCTGGTGAGTAATTTGATGCGTAAATCTTTGATGACTTTTGCTTTGGTGAAGCCAGCATAAATATTTGCACCTGCAAGTAATATGCTTTGTAAAATAATTCCGGTCAGAAAGAATGCAATTAAATTCTCAGTGCTGGGAGTAATTTCCAAATATAAAAAAATATCATTAATAAATTGAGTTTTTGTGGAACTTCTTCCTAGTAGAGTAAAAAGCAGAGCGGGGAGTACTAATAAAGTAGCCGCAGTAATAATGCTTGCAGTAGTAACAGCAATAAATACTAAAATTGTTCGTCTGGGGTAGGCTCTGAAAAAATATAGAAATAAATCCATTTGCTTGCAGCTGTGAAATTAAAGTTGAATATTTATTATGTGGATGTGTATCTTGAAATTGTAACAATATAGCCCCATTAGGTAGGTATCCCTTTGTAATGGAATACACGCTACAATAAAGCCATGACAGGAAAAGTATACATCAAAACCCAGGGCTGCCAGATGAATGAGTATGACTCAGACAAGATGGCCGATGTCTTGGGCGTGGCCAAGAATATGGAGCTAACACAAAACCCTGAAGAGGCTGATGTGTTATTGCTTAATACTTGCTCTATCCGCGAAAAAGCGCAGGAAAAGGTGTTTTCCCAGCTAGGCCAATGGAATAAGTTAAAGCTGAAAAATCCTAATCTGGTCATTGGGGTGGGTGGCTGTGTGGCTAGCCAGGAAGGTGAGGCGCTCAGAAAGCGTGCACCCCAGGTAGACGTGGTATTTGGTCCGCAGACCCTGCATCGTTTGCCAGATCTTATCGATCAGGCGCGAAAACAGGGTAAATCAGTGGTAGATATTTCATTTCCCGCGATTGAGAAATTCGATAATTTGCCACCACCAAAGGTCGATGGTCCCTGTGCATTTGTGTCAATTATGGAAGGCTGCAGCAAATACTGCTCTTACTGCGTGGTACCTTACACTCGTGGAGAAGAAATTAGCCGGCCTTTAAATGATGTACTGGTAGAAATCATGCAACTGGCTGACAAAGGCGTGAAAGAAGTCACTCTGCTGGGGCAAAATGTTAATGGTTATTATGGAAAAATGGATGATGGACAGATATGCAACTTCACACTATTGTTACATTATGTGGCTACCATTGAGGGTATTGAGCGTATTCGGTATACAACTTCACATCCGCTGGAATTCAGTGATTCTCTAATAGAAGCCTATGCAGAAATTCCGAAACTGGTGAATCATCTGCACTTGCCGGTTCAAAGTGGTTCAGACCGAATTCTGGCAGCAATGAAACGTGGTTATACGGCGATTGAATACAAATCAAAAGTGCGTAAATTGCGTAAGCACCGGCCAGATATCAGTATGTCGTCGGATTTTATTATTGGGTTTCCGGGAGAAACAGACCAGGAATTTGAGCAGACGATGAAGTTAATCGAAGATGTCGGCTTTGACCATTCATTTAGTTTTATTTTCAGTGCGCGTCCAGGAACACCTGCGGCCTCACTGGAGGATCAAACGCCCATGCAGGAAAAGAAACAGCGATTGCAAAGATTGCAGTCCCGAATACTGGAAATGGCAAACCAAATTTCTACGGACATGGTAGGCACTAAACAAACTATTCTGGTCAATTCATTGTCTAAAAAGAGTGATCAGGAAATGGCGGGGCGTACTGAGAATAACCGTGTGGTGAATTTCGAAGGGTCAGAAGAGTTGATCGGGCAATTGGTTGAAGTGGAAATTACCCAGGTAATGCCAAACTCTTTGCGCGGCCAACTGATATAAATATAAAAGGAACATTCAATATTGAGTGCCCAGCCTGCAAAAGTTAACCTAACCCTCCAACCTAACGACAACTCTCGCCTCGCTAATCTGTGTGGTCCCTTTGATGAGCATTTACATCAAATTGAAGAACGCCTGTCGGTAGAAATTCATCATCGGGGAAATGCTTTTACAGTAGAAGGCAATCCATCCTCTGCGGAATCTGCCGCGGTAATGATTAAGAATTTATACGCAACGACCAGTTCAGAAGAGTTGTCAAAAGAGAGTATCCATTTGCACCTGCAAGATTCAAATGTTGACAATATCACTGATAAAGCCAATGAAAAGTTAACCGACATTGGCGTACATACGCGGCGTGGAATCATTAAACCGCGTGGTCCAAATCAGGCAGCGTACATTAGTGACGTGCTCAATAACGATCTGACATTCGGGATAGGCCCCGCTGGCACAGGAAAAACCTATTTGGCAGTGGCATGCGCGGTGGCGGCACTGGATTCAGAACAGGTTCAACGCCTGGTGCTGGTGCGTCCGGCAGTGGAAGCAGGTGAACGCCTTGGTTTTTTGCCCGGTGACTTAACGCAAAAGATTGATCCATATCTGCGCCCAATGTATGACGCGCTATATGAAATGATGGGTTTTGATCAGGTAAATAAGCTTATAGAGCGTACCGTGATCGAAGTCGCGCCTTTAGCCTATATGCGCGGTCGTACCCTGAATGACTCATTTGTGATTCTGGATGAGGCGCAGAACACCACGAAAGACCAGATGAAAATGTTCCTGACCAGAATCGGTTTTGGTTCCAAAGCTGTCGTGACCGGTGATATAACTCAGGTGGATTTACCTCACCGAAATCAGTCTGGGTTGAGGCATGTCATGCATGTGCTGAAAGATGTGAAACGAATTAAATTTAACTACTTTAATTCCAGAGATGTAGTCAGACATCCGTTAGTGCAGCATATAATAGATGCATATGACCATCATGATACGCAGGAAAAACCCGATAGCGAATGATTCAGGTTGAAGTGCAGTATGCGACCTCTGCTGATGGTATTCCTTGCGAAGATACATTTCGGAGCTGGGTAGGTAAGGTTGAGGTTGAAAGCACACAGGAAGTCGCCTTGCGCATTGTCGATGAAGCGGAAATGACCCAGTTGAATCAGCAATATCGCAAAAAATCCGGTGTTACAAATGTGCTGTCGTTCCCGGCAGAATTGCCAGATGGTGTCGATGTGCCTTTTTTAGGCGACATTATCATCTGTGCCCCGGTGGTGGCCAGAGAAGCGGCTGATCAGGGAAAATTGCTCGATAGCCACTGGGCGCATATGGTTGTCCATGGTATTCTTCACCTACAAGGCTATGACCATATTGATGATGCCGAAGCAGAACAGATGGAAAGTCTGGAAATCAAAATTATGCATCTGCTAGGATTTGCAAATCCGTATGTTTAAATAATTACGTCTTAGTACCCTATTAATTACCCAGAAAAATCTATGGGCACCACGCCTGACTCCACATCAGAAAAAAATTGGTTAGACAAGCTCGGACAAGTGTTCTCGAGCGAGCCTAAAGATCGCGAAGAATTGATATCCATACTTCGCGAGGCACATGAGCGCAATATGTTTGATACCAGTGCGTTGACAATGATTGAAGGCGTGTTTCAGGTGTCTGAGTTACAGGTCCGCGATATCATGATTCCACGCTCAAGAATGGTGGTGGTTGAAGAAGATCATTCTGTGCAGGAAATGCTACCTACGATTATTGAGTCTGCTCACTCGCGTTTCCCGGTCATTGGTGACAGCCGGGATGAAGTGGTTGGCGTACTGCTCGCTAAAGATTTGTTGAGATATCTGTCTGATAAAAACACGGAAGAGTTTAATATCAGGGATATTCTGCGTTCGGCATTTATTGTGCCTGAGAGTAAGCGTCTGAATATTCTATTAAATGAATTTCGTAATACAAGAAACCATATGGCCATTATCGTGGATGAATATGGTGGCGTCTCAGGACTGGTGACGATTGAAGATGTACTTGAACAGATTGTCGGAGATATCACGGATGAACACGATCTGGAAGAAGACCAGTACATTACCTATTCTGAAGATGACAAATACGCTCTGGTCAAGGCGCTGACGCCGATAGAAGACTTCAATGAATTTTTTGAGTCAGCATTTAGTCAGGATGAATTCGATACCATCGGCGGGCTGGTAACAAATAGTTTTGGCCATGTGCCTAAAAGAAATGAGAAAACAGTCATAGACGGCTTTAGATTCAGAGTGGTCAGTGCAGACAGTCGTCGCCTGCAGTTACTGAAAGTGACACGAATATAAATCTACTACTTGATCGTTACCAGACAACGGTAATCAAATGAGCCGCACGATTTTATTATTACTGGCAGGCGCTATTCATGTGCTGGCATTTTCACCGTTTAATCTTTGGTGGATGTCGATAGTGTCTTTATCGCTTTTATATGTTCTGCACCAGCAAAATACTACGCATCCGTTTAAGTCCGGTTATCTGTATGGTCTGGGCATGTTTGGGCTGGGTACGTCCTGGGTGTTTAATAGCTTATATGATTTTGGTGAAGCGCCGTTTATTGCCGCCGTAGCGATCACTTTTGTGTCGACACTGGTGCTTAGTCTTTTTCCTGCATTAGTGCTGAAAGCGCATGCCAAATTGCAATCAGCAGCCTTGAATGTCTGGATGAATGCGCTGGTGTTTGCCGCGCTTTGGGCACTGTTGGAATGGATCAGAAGCTGGATACTGACCGGCTTTCCGTGGTTGCTGTCTGGGCACGTGTTAGTTGACTCACCTCTATCGGGGGTTATCCCTGTTTTTGGCGTATTTGCCGGCAGTGCGCTCATCGCGTTTATAGCAGTGGGTGTAATTGCGATCGTAGGGATTGATAAATCACAACAGCTAAAAGGACTCATCGGACTGGGCGCACTCATTAGCGGCTGTTATTTTTCTGGCGCAATTGAATGGACTTCCAAGTCCTCTGATCGCCCGGTAAAAGTCTCTGCGGTGCAGGCCAATATTCCCTTTGAGATGAAGTGGGATAAAGCACGCCGCCATGAAGTTTATAAAACGTACGCGGATTTAACTAGCAGGCACTGGGACAGTGATATTGTCCTCTGGCCGGAAACAGCCATCCCAACCTTTTACAGAGTTGCCAATAAAGATTTTATTCCGGCCTTTGAGCAACAGTTAAAACAGCATGATACTGAATTGCTGTCAGGCGTCTTTACCTATGAACCGGGCACTGAACGTATATTTAATTCACTGGTCGCGTTAGGCGGGGATGTGCAGATCTATAATAAGCAACACCTGGTACCCTTTGGTGAGTACCTGCCCATGCGTTGGCTGTTTGAGTTTTTCAGGCGTCTGGTGACAATACCCATGTCAGATTTGAGTGCCGGAACAGGGTCCTCAGTCATCTATATGAAAGGCATTCCAGTGGGAGTATCTATCTGCTATGAAGCGGCGTTTGGAGAAGAAATAAAACGCGCGCTGCCAGAAGCCCAGTTGCTCATGAATGTGACAAACGACGCATGGTTTGGCGATTCTCTGGCACCACACCAGCATTTGCAGATAGCGCGCACTCGTTCACTGGAGACAGGGCGTTATATGGTGCGTGCAGCCAATACAGGTGTTTCTGCGGTGATTGACTCAAAAGGGAGAGTGCTAGCTGCATCAGGCCAGTTTGTGGATCAAGTGGTCACAGAGGAAGTCTGGCCGATGCGTGGAAGCACACCGTTCATTATCTGGGGGAATTGGGCAATAATCAGCATTTTATCCGCGCTAATCTTGCTAGTATTTATCCGGTCTCGTCGAATCAAATCAGACGAGCTTTAATATTTTCTAAATATCAGTGATCTAAATAATTACGTTATGTCCAAATTTGCTCAAGTTATTCCTGTGATTCTGTCAGGTGGGTCTGGCACACGATTGTGGCCTGTGTCACGAAAATTATATCCCAAGCAATTTATTCCACTGAGAAATAAACGCAGTTTATTTCAGGATACAGTGGCGCGTGTTAATGCCTTAGGCCATGGCATTCAATCCCCAATCGTTGTATGTAACGATGAACACCGTTTTATGGCAGCAGAGCAGCTGCGTCAGGAAGGCATAGATAATGCTGACATCGTACTGGAACCCATCGGGCGCAACACAGCGCCAGCGATTGCACTGGCGGCATTGTGCGCACAGCAGCGTAGTGGTGATGATGCGATAATTCTGGTACTCCCAGCAGACCACATTCTTGATGAGCAGGAAAAATTTAGTCAGGCAATTGAACTGGCAATGAGCCTGAGCGAGCAGGACCAGCTGGTGACTTTTGGTATAAAACCAACACGGCCAGAAACAGGGTACGGCTATATCAAAGCAGGGGCAGCATTAGCGGACGGTAAAGCCAGTCAGGTGGAGAAGTTTGTCGAGAAACCCAAGCTGGCAAAAGCCAAAGAATATCTGGAATCGGGGGATTATTCCTGGAATAGCGGCATGTTCATGTTTAAAGCTTCAACGCTAATGACAGAGCTTGCGACACATGAGCCGGAGATGGCTGCCGGCGTTAAGTCAGCCTATGGTGCTCAGGAAAAAGATCTGGATTTCATTCGTATCGATAAAGACGCATTCGCCGCATGCAAGAGTGAATCTATCGATTATGCAGTCATGGAAAATACGGCTAACGCAGCAGTTGTACCTCTCGTCAGTGACTGGAATGATGTTGGCTCATGGCATGCACTGTGGGAGTCATCTTCGCGGGATGAGAACAACAATGCCTTAACCGGTGATGTGTTGATAGAAGACTGTCAGGGCTGCTATGTACATAGTTCCAATCGTCTTGTGACAGCAGTCGGAATGCAGGATGCTGTGATTGTGGAAACTGCTGACGCCGTCATGGTCGCGCCACGCAATCAGTCGCAAAATGTAAAGCAGATTGCAAATGCGCTTAAAGCCGCGAATAGAGACGAGTCTGAAATACATCGCAAAGTTTACCGCCCATGGGGCAACTACGAATCCATCGATAATGCAGATCGTTTCCAGGTAAAAAGAATTACGGTAAAACCAGGTGAGCAATTGTCCTTGCAGAAACATCACCACCGTGCCGAACACTGGATAGTGGTGAATGGAACAGCGGTCGTTACCTGTGATGATAAAGAGTTTCTGTTGTCAGAAAATCAGTCCACCTATATACCTATTGGTGCGGTACATCGCCTGGAAAACCCGGGGAAAATTCCTCTGGAATTAATCGAAGTTCAGTCAGGCACATACCTAGGTGAGGATGACATCGAACGATTTGATGACAGATACGGACGTTCCGATAAAAAATAGCCAGGATGTACAAAGAAGAAAGCCCGCGTTATAGACCGCGGGCTTTCTGTGTAGGCTCATAAGGAGGTAGCAGTCTGATAAATAGTTCGTGCTATCGTGGTTTCTAAAGTCGCCTAGGAAAAAATTTTACTCTAGACGGTTTAACTTAAAGCGCACCGATTATATTTATCATTGTTATTAAACTTTTGTGCCTACGTCGTTTAATCACAATTATCTGCTACGGTGTTTACATTACTCTTATTGCCTGCATACTTCAAAAAGAACAATTTTATATCGCTTATTGATGTACTTGATGAGTCACTGCTTGAGTAATCGATAGAGCTTAATTCTAACTACATGTATCTGGCAGATTTTTGTTACTATTGTGCCGCAATAGCCCGGGAACATTCTGAAAGAAAAAGTCTAATAATTAATCAATTCTATGAACGAAGAATATCTACCTCACGAGATAGAGGCTGAGGTACAGTCGCGGTGGCAGCATTCCAATACTTTTCAAGCGGTTGAGGATGAAAGCAGAGAAAAATTCTACTGTCTTTCCATGTTTCCCTATCCAAGTGGACGTCTGCATATGGGGCACGTGCGCAATTACACCATTGGCGATGTAATCAGTCGCTATCAGCGCATGCAGGGCAAGAACGTGATGCAGCCAATGGGTTGGGACGCGTTTGGCCTGCCTGCTGAGAATGCTGCACTGAAAAATAAAGTGCCACCGGCAAAATGGACCCATGAAAATATTGACTACATGCGTGGTCAGTTACAGCGCCTGGGGTTTGCGTATGACTGGGATCGAGAACTTGCCACGTGTACTCCGGAATATTACAAGTGGGAGCAGTGGCTGTTTACACGCCTGTTTGAAAAAGGCCTGGTCTATAAAAAGAAATCCATCGTCAACTGGGATCCAGTCGATCAGACAGTACTTGCCAACGAACAGGTGATAGATGGACGAGGCTGGCGTTCCGGTGAACTGGTGGAACGTCGTGAAATATCCCAATGGTTTTTGAGGATCACCCAGTATGCGGATGAATTACTGGAGTGTGTGAAACAGCTGGATGGCTGGCCAGAACAGGTTCAGGTGATGCAGCAGAACTGGATTGGCCGCTCTGAAGGTCTGCAGTTTTCGTTTGATGTCGAAGGTGGGCTGCCATCTATGCAGGTGTATACTACGCGCCCGGACACGCTGATGGGTGTCAGTTATGTAGCTATTGCCTCTGAGCATGAGCTTGCCACCATTGCTGCAAAAGATAACCCGGACGTCGCCAGCTTTATCGAAAAATGTAAACAGCGAAAAGTAGCAGAAGCAGAAATTAATACGGCGGAAAAAGAAGGGGTGGACACAGGTTTATTTGCCCTGCATCCGATTACAAATGAAAAGCTTCCGATCTGGATCGCAAATTTTGTACTGATTGAATATGGCACCGGCGCCGTCATGAGTGTTCCTGCCCATGATCAACGCGACTGGGAGTTTGCACGCAAGTATGGGCTGCCCATTCAGCAGGTTATCGTCCCTGAAGAGACTGCGTTATCAAGTGATGTCAGCCAGCAGGCCTACACTGATAAAGGTGTGCTGAAAGCTTCCGGTGAATGGGACGGACTAACCTCTGAGCAGGCTTTCACAGCGATATCCGAAAAAATTGAAGCCGATCAACGTGGTGAGCGTACCGTCAATTACCGATTGCGTGACTGGGGTATCTCGCGTCAGCGTTACTGGGGTTGTCCCATCCCGATGATTTACTGTGATGACTGTGGTGCGGTCGCAGTGCCAGAATCAGATTTACCAGTTAGACTGCCTGAGAATGTTGAAGTCACAGGTGCGGGGTCACCCTTGGCAACCATGCCGGAATTTGTCGATGTGGCTTGTCCCAAATGCAGTAAACCGGCCAAACGTGAAACAGATACCTTCGATACTTTCTTTGAATCAAGCTGGTATTACGCGCGTTACTGCAGTGTAGATAATAAAGACAAAATGCTGGATGAGCGTGCCAATTACTGGCTGCCAGTCGATCAGTATGTGGGCGGAATTGAGCATGCTGTACTGCATTTGCTGTATGCACGTTTCTTTCATAAATTAATGCGTGATGAGGGGCTGATAAGTTCTGACGAGCCTTTTACAAATCTGCTTACCCAGGGCATGGTGTTAAAAGACGGCACTAAAATGTCCAAGTCGAAGGGCAACACAGTGGACCCGGAGCAGCTGATTGAAAAATTTGGTGCAGATACGGTTCGTCTGTTCACCATGTTTGCCGCACCACCGGACAATTCTCTGGAATGGATTGATACTGGTGTCGATGGTTCAGCACGCTTCCTCAAAAAATTGTGGCGCTTTGTCTACCTTCATTTGCAGGCGAATGCATCTGTACCTGTGGCAATTAACATGGCTGAGTTAAACGCCGCGCAAAAAGAATTGCGTAATAAAATTCATAGTACGATTAAAAAAGTCAGTGATGATATTGGTCGTCGGTATACTTTCAACACAGCTATTGCTGCGAATATGGAATTGCTAAACGATCTGTCAGCATTAAAAGAACAGGATGAAAAAGATCGCGCAGTGATACGAGAGGGAATTGAAGCGATTGTACTGATGCTGTCTCCGATTGTTCCGCATATATGCTCGGATCTATGGGGCGCTTTAGGTCATTCAAGCGACATTGAAAATCACCCCTGGCCTAAACATGATGAGCAGGCACTGGTTCGTGATACGTTGGAGTTAATGGTTCAGGTGAATGGAAAGTTACGTGATAAGATTCATGTTGCTGCAGACGCATCTGACGAACATATCAAGACAACCGCGCTTGATAGTGAGAAAATCCAGAATCATATTAAACAACAGCCAGTTAAAAAGATCATTGTCGTAAAAGGTCGGCTGGTCAATATTGTTGTCTAGGAGAAATCAAGTGAATAAATTAAAGCTACTGATAATTGTTACAGCATTGGCAGTCGTATCGGGTTGTGGTTATCGTTTAGCAGGTAAAGCCGATCTTGATCCGGTATTTGAAAGCACCCATGTCAGTTATCAGGGTCGAGGCAATGCAATGGCAAAATTGATAGAGAAGCAACTGGAAGTTAATCAGTATCAGTTAGTCAGTGCCGAGAAAGCCACCGCATTGGTTGAGGTGCTGTATGAAACGACGGATAGAGAAATTCTTTCTGTCGATGAAGATGGCAAAGTCCGTGAATATGAATTGATTCTGAGTGTTGGTGTAGACGTCAAGGATTCCGAAGGCAAGAAACTGATGCGCAGTCAGGAAATACGTCTCACAAGAGACTTTCTTTTTGATATAAATGACGTGCTAGGGAAGGGTAGCGAAGAGCAGGCTATCTACCAGGAAATGCGTGCAGATGCAGCTCGTTTAGTTTTATATCGACTACAGGCCGTTTCACTGGAAGCAGAAGAGAAAACTGAAGAGTAGAAAATTCAGAATTTCGCATGAGCTGGTAAATCAGTGTTCTATTCTTAATGGCTGCATTCGCGTTGTCACGGGAATGCCGTAAAAATACCTGATTAACTATTCTCAAGAATAATTTTGGCGATCGCCGATGAATCCAATTCACCATCGCCTTGCTCAAGCAAAGCTTGCAGGTAATGATCAGACAACTCAGTGCCCGGTAACTTTATGGAATTTTTCTCAGCACTTTTTAGTGCAATGCGTATATCTTTGGCATGTAATTTTGTTTTAAACCCGGGAACATAATTATCATCGAGCACACGTTGGCCGTGCAGTTCAAGTACACGGCTGTAAGCGAAGCCCCCCAATAAAGCATCTCTTACTTTCGCGGGGTCTACACCGCTGCTGCGCGCCAGCAAGTATGCTTCAGCCACGGATACCACCGTTTGTGCCGCGACCAGATTATTGCAGGCCTTGGTGACTTGTCCGGCGCCTGATTCACCGACATGAATGATATTTTTGCCCAGACATTCAAAAACAGGCAGGGCGCGTTCAAAATCTTTTGCTTCTCCGCCCACCATAATAGACAGTGTCGCGGCGATAGCGCCTACCTCGCCACCAGAGACCGGTGCGTCCAGCATACTTGCACCTGCCTTGGAAAACTGAATGGCCATGTTTCGTGTGGATTCCGGTGAGATTGTGCTCATGTCAATCACCAGAGAACCGGGCTGGATCCCATGAATAGCCCCGTGTGGCCCGATCAGGACTTCTTCAACATCAGGTGTGTCTGATACACAGGAAATCACGATACTTGAGGCTTCGGCCAATGCGGCTGGTGAGGCGAATACCTCAATATTATCGGTTTTCAATGTTTCTATGCTTGCCTTGCGGCGTGCGTAAACATTGACTCTGTGCCTGGCCCTGGCCAGGTTCTCGACCATGGCAGTACCCATAATGCCAAGTCCGATATATCCCACTTTTTCTGTATGCATAAACCTAATATGTTGATTAATAAGCGTTAAAACACGTATATAATATACGAAACTGAACCACACTTTATATTGTTAAATACGGACGAATTTTTGGACCTAAACGTACAGCAGTTGAGCGATCATTTAGACAGGACACTTGCGCCTGTTTATCTGGTGTCCGGCGATGAGCCGTTACAAAGCGAGGAATCATTGACTCGGATTCGTGCTAAAGCGCGCGAACAGGGCTATGTAGAAAGACAGGTTTTGTATGTTGAACGTAGTTTTGACTGGTCTCAGGTAACGGAACAGAGTAGTAATATGTCCCTGTTTGGGGATAAGAAAATACTTGAACTACGTTTGCCCAGTGGCAAACCTGGCTTGCCTGGTGGAAAAGCCCTGCAACAGTATTGTGAACATCTGCCTGAAGATGTGCTGTTAATAATTCAAAGCGGAAAAATTGAAAAAGCCACATTGAAATCAAAATGGGTACAGGCAATTTCTCATGCCGGTGTGTTTATGCGTATCTGGCCGCTTACCGGGACTGATCTGGTACGCTGGGTGCAGGCGCGTCTGAAGTCTGAAGGGTTATCTGATGATCGTCAGACAGCAGAGTATATTGCGTCGCGAGTCGAAGGAAATATGCTGGCAGCGGCTCAGGAAATCGAAAAAATGGCCTTGCTGTCACTGGATAGTGACACTGGCGACTCAAGTCAGCCCTGGGTATCTAGCCAGACCAGATACACGGTCTTTGATCTGGTCGATACAATTCTGAATGGGCAGAGAAATAAAGTGATAAAAATTCTGGGCCAATTACAAAAAGAATCTTTTGCCCCCAATCTGGTCTTATGGGGCCTGGCTGAGTTGGTGCGTGCGGTTATCTACACTTCAACACAAAAACGTGGGCAGTCTAAAGGTGTGCAGAATGCATTTTTCTATAATAAGCGCAATCAGCTTGGTGCACACGCAAACAAATTTAATCGCGAACAACTTTATACTTTGCTAATGAAATGCGGGCAGGTAGATCAAATGATAAAAGGCCGTGCAAGTGGTGATGTCTGGCAATCTTTCACAGATGTTGCATTAAAACTGGCGCGATAATCAGGGAAATATAATGGCAGCAACACAGCAAGAACTTTCAGTGAAACAATATATGCTTGGTTTGGGTGAGCAGGCGAGTAATGCCGCGCGCCAGATGTCGGCAGCATCGACGGCTAGCAAGAATAATGCGCTTAATTTTCTGGCTGACCTATTGTTAGCACAGCAAGACAAGTTAATAAAAGTCAATCAGCTCGATTTACAGGCGGGCAAGGAACGTGGGCTGGAAGCGGCGTTACTCGATCGTCTGGAATTAACGCCTGCACGAATCCAATCAATGGCAGATGGTCTCAAGCAGATTGCCAGCCTGCAGGATCCGGTAGGTGAAGTATCTGACCTGGCGTCAAGACCTTCAGGTATTCAGGTAGGTAAAATGCGAGTGCCTCTGGGTGTGATCGGAATCATTTATGAATCACGTCCCAATGTCACAGCAGATGCAGCAGGCTTATGTCTGAAGTCCGGGAATGCCGTGATATTGCGTGGTGGTTCAGAAGCGATTCACTCCAACCGTGCTATCGGCGACTACATACAGCAGGCGCTGTCCATGGCCGGGTTGCCTGAAGCGGCTGTGCAAGTGGTAGAAATGACAGACCGTGCAGCGGTGAATGAACTGTTGCGTATGGATCGCTATGTCAGTGTAATCATTCCACGTGGCGGGAAAGGGCTGATTGAGCGAGTCACATCAGAATCTACTATTCCGGTGATTAAACACCTGGATGGTAATTGCCATGTTTACATAGATAAAGATTTCGACAATGAAAAAGCAATAGCAATTTCCGTGAATTCCAAAACGCATCGTTATGGTGTTTGTAATGCAATGGAAACATTGCTGGTGCATAAAGATGTTGCAGCCAAAGTGTTGCCGCAGTTGGAAGCCGAATATGCACATCATCAGGTTGAACTGAGAGGATGTAAAAAAACCAAAGCCATTCTTTCTGGTATTAAGGATGCAGCAGAACAGGATTGGGGCGAAGAGTATTTAGCGCCAGTGCTTGCAATTAAAGTTGTTGAAAGTGTCGACGAGGCAATTGATCATATTGAAAAGTATGGTTCACATCATACTGATGTCATCGTGACTGAAAACTACACCACTGCACAAAGATTTTTACGTGAGGTGGATTCCAGTTCGGTGATGGTAAATGCCTCGTCACGTTTTGCGGATGGATTTGAATATGGTCTGGGTGCCGAGATTGGCATCAGCACAGACAAATTACATGCACGTGGTCCTGTTGGACTGGAAGGGTTGACCACGCAAAAATTCATAGTCTACGGAGACGGAAATATACGTGAGTGATGCTAAAGCCAGGATAGGCATATTAGGCGGTTCGTTTGATCCCATACACTTTGGACATGTTAAACCCAGTCTGCAGCTGGCAGAAAAGTTTCATCTGCAATCGATAAGATTAATTCCCTGTAAAACTTCTCCTTTTAAAGACGTTACATTTGCTTCTGCGCAACATCGCTGGAATATGGTTTCCATTATTGCCGGGAGTAGCGAGTTATTTGAAGCAGATGCGAGAGAGCTGGAGCGAAATACACCCTCCTATACCTATGACACGCTGAAAGAAATAGCACAGGAAGTATCAAGTGACACAACATTGTTCTGGATAATGGGAGAGGATGCCCTGCCAGACTTTCCACGCTGGTATCAGGCGGAAAAAATAATGCAGTTATGTCATGTGCTGGTTATGCGCCGGCCTGGATATGATGCATCTGATGCTATAGAAACCAATCCATGGTTCAAGACATATATATGTGCTGATAAAAATAAACTGGAAGAAAAACAATGCGGCTATATTTACAGGACGGATGTAGAACTGTTTGATATTTCATCCACGCAAATTCGTGACACAGTTCATGCCGGCGATCAACCCAGATTTTTGATGCCGGGTGGTGTATGGAATTACATTAAAAGAAATAATCTGTATCAGGAAAAGGTTAACTGAGTTTTTTTAACATCAATAGGAGAAAATGTGGAATTAAAGAAATTACATAAATTAGTTATCGAAGCGCTGGAAGATGTAAAGGGCAACGATTTGGTCAGTGTCGATATGCGAGGAAAGATTGATATCATCGACATGATGGTGATCGCCAGTGGAACCTCCGACCGTCATGTACAGGCACTGGCTGACAATGTTGTCGAAAAAGCCAAAAAAGCAGGTGCAACGGTAGTCGGTGTGGAAAAAGACCGGTCGTGGGTATTGATAGATTTATACGACATTATTGTTCACGTCATGTTGCCAGAGGCGCGCGAATTTTATAATTTAGAAAAATTATGGCAATTAAATATACCTGCTGAGAAAACTCAAACAGTGTAATTTTATTTATGCATTTTTCATTATTGTATGTCAGTGAGAAACCCAATCAATGGGCAGAAGATGCATGCCAGTCTTATCTGAAACGAATGCCAGCTTCATTTGGATATACGCAAACAAGACTTGTGCCCGTCAAGCGAACCAAAAATACTCATATTGAAACTGCAAGAGAGCAGGAGTGGCAGCTTATCCAGGAAAAAATTCCTAAACAGGCGTTGCTCGTGCTTCTGGATGAACGCGGTAAACAATTAACTTCTGAAAAATTTTCCCGGCAGATTGATCGCTGGCAACACAATGGTCAGGATGTAGTATTTGTTATTGCAGGGGCTGATGGCGTCAATGCCGAACATAGAAAGCAGGCTGATGTCCTGATGGCGTTATCTCAGCTCACACTTCCCCACGAAATGGCAAGATTGTTTTTAACTGAACAGTTGTATCGGGGCTGGTCAATTCTTAATAATCATCCTTATCATCGCATATAAAATAATCCCGGATAAGCTACAGCTGGATTCCCGTTGTCACGGGAATGACGAGCACATTTTTAAATATATCGTCATCTCCGCGCAACCGCCACGGATGGCGGGAATATCAGAAATGCAAGAGCAATTTCTAATGTAGGCGGGGATCCTGCAAATGCGAGATATGTCCGCAGTAAATCAAACTGGCTGGATTCCCGTTGTCACGGGAATGACGGCGCTATAAGGGAAGGACGGCAGGATGCAAATTATCGCTGTAATGACGGCACTAATGACGGCACTAGATAAGAATAATGCCATGCTCCTATTGTCACGGGAATGACAAGTATCTTTATAAATATAACGTCATCGTCTTATAACATAACAACATCCACTTTAAACGTAACGCCATCCAATCTCAGCACAACGTCATCCCCGCACAACCGCCACGGATGGTGGGAATATCAGAAATGTAAGAGCAATTTCTAATGCAGGCGGGGATCCTGCAAATGCGAGATATGTCCGCAGTAAATCAAACTGGCTGGATTCCCGTTGTCACGGGAATGACAAACACATTATAAATATAGCGTCATCGTCTTCAAACATAACATCATCCACTTTAAACGTAACGCCACTCAATCTCAGCACAACGTCATCCCCGTGACAACGGGGATCCAGCGAAAGGTTGAATTATATACAATGCGTGAGTGAAGCCAGATTCCTTCATCGGTGAGACCTTGTGCAGTCGCTGTATACATCGAAACCACTTTCATAAATGACAGCAATACATGCAATAATTAAGTTATAGAATTAGGAAGCATTATGTCGATTGTACTGGCGTCAGCATCACCGCGACGCGCGGAGTTATTGCAACAAATTGGGCTAAACTTCAAAGTGTCGCCAAGCGACATTGATGAGTCTGTCCATACCAATGAGTCTGTAGTGGATTATGTTCAGCGTATGGCCTTATCCAAGGCGACAGTGGCTCGTCAGCAGAATGTACCCCAGGATATTATTATTGCAGCAGACACCACCGTCTCTATTGACAGCGTCATTCTGGGTAAGCCTGAAGATGAAACCCATTGTCTTGAGATGCTGGCAAGGCTGTCAGGTCGAACGCACATGGTACACACGGCTGTGGTAGTGTCTCACTTGGATTATGTGGGTAAAGCCCTGAGCTCAAGTGAGGTATTGTTTCGAACTATCGAAGCCTCAGAAGCCAAGAACTATTGGTTAACTGGTGAGCCTAAAGACAAAGCAGGTAGTTATGCCATCCAGGGTAAAGGCGCTGTATTTGTCAGCAAACTATCAGGTAGCTATTCGGGCGTTGTCGGTCTGCCACTTTACGAACTTACACAATTACTGAGAGATACGGATGTCTCCATACTTTAAAGGAAGCCTGTGAGCGAAGAAATTCTGGTCAATGTGACGCCAAGAGAAACACGTGTGGCCGTTGTTGAAAACGGTGTACTGCAAGAAGTGCAAATTGAACGTGTCGCCAGACGAGGTTTAGTCGGCGGGATATTTAAAGGCAGCGTTAGTCGGGTGATGCCCGGCATGGATGCGGCGTTTATTGATATTGGTCTGGAAAAAGCAGCATTTATTCATGCTTCTGATGTGAATACCCTGCCGCACAGTTCCCAGTCTTTGCCGGCAGAAAATGGAGAGACTGTGCACGAAGCGATTGCCAATCTGTTACATGAAGGTCAGCAGGTGCTGGTGCAGGTAGTCAAAGATCAAATCGGTACGAAAGGCGCGCGTCTGACCACAAACATCACAGTACCCTCGCGTTATTTAGTGCTGTTGCCTTATTCGACAGATGTACGACTTTCTGCACGCCTGGAAGACGAAGAAGAACGTGAACGTTTGACGACGGTCATGCAGGAGCTGCTCGGAGCAAGCGGGAAAAAATTTGGCTGCATACTGCGAACGGCTGCCGAGGCAGCATCCAAAGAAGACTTGCGTAGAGATCTGGATTTTTTATTGCGCCTGTGGGATTCAATCGTAGAAAAAATCGGAGAAGCTACCCCGGTTGCTGAAGTGTATTCAGACCTGCCACTCGCAGTGCGCACTCTTCGTGACCTGAATACTGATGATGTAGAAAATATTTACATAGACTCGCGCGAAACAGTGCTGAATGTAAAAACATTTGCAGAGAAACTGGTGCCAGAGCTGGTCGATCGAATCCAGCGCTATAAAGGTGCACGGCCCATATTTGACCTGCATGGCATTGAAGATGAACTTGAAAAGGCGCTGCAACGAAAAGTAATGCTCAAATCGGGTGGTCATCTGGTGTTTGACCAAACTGAATCAATGACAACGGTTGATGTGAATACAGGTGGATATATTGGCAACAGAAACCTGGAAGAAACAATTTTTAAAACCAACCTTGAAGCAGCGCAGACGATTGGGCGCCAGTTAAAGTTACGCAATCTGGGCGGCATTATCATTATTGATTTTATCGATATGATTGAAGACGAACATAAACGTCAGGTTTTACGTGCACTGGAAAAAGTACTGGAAAAAGATCGGGCGAAAACACAAATATGTGAGGTTTCTCCACTGGGTTTGGTTGAAATGACACGTAAGCGGACACATGAAAGTCTTGAACATATTCTGTGTGAGCCATGCCCGACCTGCTCAGGTGGTGGGTCAATTAAAAGTTCACAAACTGTTTGCTATCAGTTATTCCGTGAAATTATGCGGGTAGCACGCCAGTACGAAGCCACTGATCTGCTGGTACTGGCGTCGCAGTCCGTGGTTGATCTGCTGGTGGATGAGGAATCCGATATTCTTGCTGAACTTGAGGAATTTACTAAAAAAACGATCAAGCTTCAGGTGGAAACCTTATACACGCAAGAACAGTTTGACGTTGTATTGCTCTAGTCGCTTCAGTGAAATTTAATATATCAACAATAATCAGTGCTGTATCTCATGTGGTGCTGTATATGGCAACAGCAGTGCTGGTTCTATTAGCAATTTTTGTTACCGTCATTCGCAGCTATCCAAATTTGAGTGAAGTGGTTGAGAGTAAAATCGAATCACGTCTGGGTGAAATTTTAAATGCGAATGTCACTATCGAATCGCTGGATATTAGTCGGCAAAGACTGCTTTTCCAGATCGTGGCTGAAAATGTCAACATTACTGACCGCGACAATCCTGATAATGTCTGGACACTAAATAAAGCAAGACTAAGTATCAACCTGTCAAAATCGTTAATTTCCCGTTCCGTACAAGTTAAAGAGGTAAGTCTGGAAGGTCTGGATCTATCGATATCAAGAAACAGGGCAGGTGACTTTCATATCAATCAGGTTTTTCTTCTGCCTAAAAGCAGAATAGATCAACATGGCGGAAAAAGTGATTACAGTAATGTCCATCTGCGTCTGCTGGACTCCAGTATTCACTGGGTGGATGAACTCAGCGATACAGATTATTTGTTTAAAAATATCGAAATTGCAGTAAAACCAAAATCGCGCGGATATGATGTATTTTTATCGGGTAGTCTTCCACAATTGCTTGGTAAATCGGTACTCGCAAATATTAGCGTGGAAGGAGATATCAAAAATATATCTGATGCAGAGATAGATTTTTATATTAAGACAGAAGAGTTTCGTCTGGCTGAAATTGCCAGACGGTTCATCGGTGAGAGCGGTAAAACAGTACCTGTTACGATCGACTCTGAACTTTGGGGTCAGTATTCAAATAATACCCTGGCTGGTTTGCGTGGTTCATTAAGCGCGAGTGAGATAGTCACTAACCCAGCCGGTATCAGTAGTGAGCTATGCCTGAGTGATGAATATATTCAACAGCTGTCTTTGCAGTTTGACTGGAAAAATATCGATCGGAAATGGCGATTTTTAGCAGACGATATTGAAGTAGTAACTTCCAGGGGAAACTGGGAAACGTCGCAGGCTCAATTTGAACTTCAAAGACATACTCTAAATGCCAAAACGATACTGGCACATATTGGTGTGATGAATGTCGGCGCAATCTGCAATACCCTGCATTCGTATTCACCTCATATTGTGCGTTTTGAAGATCAGCTGCAACAGTACCGACTAAATGCCAATGTTGAAGATCTGTTTATACGTTTTGATCTGAAAGAAAGTCATCAAACCTCGTTTCAATACTCAGGACAATTTAACAATGTTGCAGCATGGATGGCAAATGGTAACCGGTCGATCAGAGGTGTGAGTGGCTATGTTACAGGTGGTGATGCGGGTGGTGTCGCACGACTGAATTCAGAAAGCATCCAGCTCGGTTTGCCTGCAATGTATCCCGGGTTTGATTTTAAATTTTCAGCCACAGGTGACCTGGAATGGACACATCAAAATGGTTTCCACGAAGTGAATACGGATGCATTATCGATTAATAACGATGATCTCAGCCTGACAGCGCGTGTTAATGCGAAACTGGTCGGAGACGATTTATATGCAGATTCACAATTTTATATTGATTCCGCAAAAGCGAATGCGGTAGGCGCATACTTTCCATTACTGCAAAAAACTGAAAGAACCAAAAAGTGGTTTACTGAAGCTATACACGAAGGGGACGTTAAGAGCGCCACCGTTATTATTCGAGGCAATATGCGTGCGTTCCCTTTTCATCAACAGTCTGGCGTATTTCAGGCTCAGGTTGAAGTGGATAACGGTATTCTGGAGTACAAGAAAGACTGGCCATATTTGCATAACGTTGGAGCCAGAGTCTCAATTGACAAAGATCGCATCAAAGTTACATCGCAACAGGCTACGACACTGGAGTCTAAAGTAAAAAAGGTTGATGTAAATATCGCGTCATTCTTAAAGGCGAAACTTGAATTAAAGGGAACGGTCGATGGGCCAGGCAGAGATCTTCTCCAGTTTCTGGGTGATTCTAATCTGGTAAGTAAAAATAATTCTGTCCTGGACCAGATATCACTCACGGGTGACTCTCGTCTGGAAATAGATTTCTCAAGATCGTTATCCAGAAAGCTGACTTTACCAACAGAAGTATCTGGCAAAATCCATTTTCTGGGTAACACCCTGACAGTCAGGAAAGTTGGAATTGAACTGAACGATGTCGCAGGCGAAGTGAAATTTACCAAACAAGGTGCAGAGGGCGAGGGTTTGATTGCGACTGTGTATGGTCAGCCTGTCCTGCTTGCGATGAGCACGGCCGGGGAAGGGGCGTCGAACCTGTCATTTGATGCGCCGTTCGATCTTGGTGCCTATCTGAAACAGCAATATCCACGCTTCGATCCTTTCTTTGCAGGTGTAACACCCATTCATGGTGAGCTGTATCTTCCTTCGTTCTTCAGAAAAAACAATCCTGACAAGCTCAAGTTGAACATCGAAAGTCAACTGGCAGGCATTAAATCTGAATTACCATTTCCACTTAACAAAGCAAAAGATAGAGCATTACCCGCTACAATACATTTTGACCAGAAGCAGGGTCGAATGTCATGGCAGATAGCAGATCTGTTATCGATGTACTTTTCGATTAAACCGCAACAGCCATTTGAGTTAAATCTTATTAAGCTTGGTGAGCCGGTTCAGACAAACATTAATTCGCAAGGGCTGATGATTAGTGGTTCATGGGAGACTGTTGACCCGACACTCTGGCTGGCAGCCTACAGGGAATTTTCAGACACAGCGAATCAAACACAAAGCACAACCAAACCCAATATTGATGTCAGCTTTAAATCAGTACAGCTGCCGCAATGGCCTGCAGAAAATATAAGTATTAAGGGTGATTACACCGAGAATGCATATTTTATAGATTTTGATTCCAGTCTGGGCAAAGGGTCTGTGCAGATACCAGATAACAATAATCTGCCCATCAATATCGATATGAAAACACTGATTGTTAAAAAAGGTGGAGCGAATAAAAATGCCACTGCTGTGCAGATGGATCCACTTGAAATCCGGCCGTTCACATTCTCCAGTAACAATTTAATTTTCAATGAATTCAAATTTTCTGATGTGGCAGTCAATACCTCCCGCTTTGAACACGGATTGTCATTTGATGAAATTAAATTAGCTGCACAGGATTTAACAGTAACAGGTAAAGGAACATGGCGAAGAGATCCGCCAATCACGAAGAGTCTGTTTGATTTCCAGCTGAACAGTATTGATGTTGAAGATAGTCTGGTCGATCTTGGTTTTAAGAGTGGATTGCGTAAAGGGGAAGCCAATGCGAGTGCGACGATTGGTTGGCCAGGTGCACCGCATCAATTTGATATAAGTAAACTCTCCGGCAACTCCAGCTTCGAGATAACCGATGGGTCAGTGTCTGAGATCGATCCCGGAAATGTAGGCCGCCTGCTTGCCTTGCTGAATCTTGGTGCGTTGACGCGTCGTCTGTCACTGGATTTTAAAGACGTCACAAACAAAGGCTTTTCATTTGATTCCATCAAAGGAAAATTGAATCTGTCTGAAGGTGGCAGGCTGCAAACAGATAAAATTTCAATCAAGGCGTCAGCAGCAGACATCAAAATTAATGGTGAAACCAATTTAATTGACCAGACCTATAATCAGAACATTACAGTGACACCGGCAGTAACAGGCACACTGACTGCCGCAGGGGCGATTGTGGGAGGGCCAGTGGGAGCCGCAGCCGGATTGATAGTGGACCGTGTTGGCAGCGCCGTAGGACTGAATAAAGTGACAAATGTTGAATATAAAATGACCGGCACCTGGCAAGAGCCCGTGATTAAAAAAATAAGTAAGAAAAAGAACAATTCGGCTGTCAATAAGGGGCAACGCTCTGCGCCTTAGCTGAGCTGGGAATATATACATCTGAATGTCTGTTATTTCTGCTGACCATATTGGATTATTCGCAATTTGTCATGCTTAGGCTGGCCTGGATTCTGTCATTCAAGCATACTTCAAATATATAAACTTAAACCTCAGGAAAAAGAATATGAGTATAGTGGCTGCCATACAAATGGCTTCGGCTCCGCAAAGGGAAGCAAATCTCATGGAAGCCAGTCGATTAATTCGGCAGGCAAAAGATCAGGGTGCTGAACTGGTAGTGCTGCCAGAGAATTTCCCAATCATGGGTACGAAAGAATCTGACAAGGTTGATATTCGTGAGCCATATAATAACGGTCGAATTCAAAGCTTCCTGAGTGAGCAGGCCAAGAAGCATGGTATCTGGATCGTGGGTGGCACAGTGCCCATTGAATGTGATGACCCGAATAAAATCATTGCAGCCTGCATCGTGTATAATTCCGAGGGTGAAGTTGTTGCGCGCTACGATAAAATTCATCTGTTTGATGTTGAGCTGGGTAATGATGAGAGTTACAAGGAATCAGAAACCATACTCAGCGGTACCGAACCCGTCGTGGTTGATACACCATTTGGGAAACTGGGTCTGGCAGTTTGCTACGACTTGCGTTTCCCGGAGTTATTTCGTCAGTTAGTCGATAAAGGCGCCGAAATTATTGCGATTCCATCAGCGTTTACAGCCACCACCGGTAAGTCACACTGGGAAGTGCTGGTGCGAGCCCGCGCGATAGAAAATCTTTGTTATGTAATTGCCGCAGACCAGGGTGGCTATCACCTGAGTGGCCGTAATACATACGGTGATAGTATGGTGGTTGATCCCTGGGGGAATATATTAAACAGACTGTTTCAGGGTGCAGGTGTAGTGATCGCAAATATCAATCTGGACCGTATGGAAGCGACACGCCGTACATTCCCCTGCCTAAAGCACAGAAAACTGTAATAACCGAGTATTTATGGAAAATCTAGACATAGCACGAAATCATCTGCTGGTACCAACCGGGTTGAGCGATGAAGATATCAATAAAGCGTTAAGTGAAGCACTGGGAGGTTCGATAGATGCAGCCGATCTGTACTTCCAGTCCACAACGCGTGAATCATGGTCACTGGATGACGGCATTGTCAAAGATGCCAGTTTTAATCTGGAGCACGGCGTCGGTGTGCGTGCAATGTCAGGGGATAAAACAGGATTTGCCTATTCCGATGATATTGCCATGTCTGCATTACTGGAGTCCTCACGTGCAGCGCGTAGCATTGCAAAATCTCCAGGCGCCAATGATATGCAGTCATGGCGAGTTCAAACGGGCCACACTTTATATACGCCAGATAATCCACTGTCGGTGTTAAATGAAAATGAAAAAATGGATCTGCTACGTACTGCAGATACCGTCGCGCGTGAAGCAGATCCACGTGTCAAACAGGTGATGGTAAGTCTGGTAGGAACACATGAAGTGATATTAATTGCGCGTAGTGACGGCACACTGGCAGCTGATGTGCGTCCACTCGTGAGATTCAATGTCAGTGTCATCGCAGAACAGAACGGCCGGCGTGAACAAGGCTCTATGGGCGGCGGTGGTCGTTATGACTACAAAGAATTTATTGCATCAGATGCCGCCAGCGAGTTTTCCCGCGAAGCTGTACGCCAGGCATTAGTCAATCTTGATGCGAAAGATGCTCCTGCAGGAAATATGACTGTTGTACTGGGCCCGGGTTGGCCAGGCGTACTGTTGCACGAAGCGATTGGTCATGGACTTGAAGGAGACTTTAACCGCAAAGGGACCTCTGCATTCAGTAATCGAATTGGTGAACGCGTGGCAAGCCCAGGTGTCACGGTGGTTGATGATGGCACGTTGCCTAATCGAAGAGGGTCACTGAATATTGATGATGAAGGTACACCCACACAATGCACCACATTAATTGAAGACGGAATTCTAAAAGGCTACATGCAGGACCGGTTAAATGGCCAGCTTTCAAAAACAGCATCCACCGGCAACGGACGTCGTGAGTCCTATGCGCATCAGACTATGCCCAGAATGACCAACACATATATGCTGGCAGGCGAACACGACCCGGAAGAAATACTGGCGTCGGTTGATAAAGGGTTTTACGCCGTTAATTTCGGTGGTGGTCAAGTCGATATCACCTCCGGGAAGTTCGTATTTTCAGCGTCTGAAGCCTACATGGTCGAAAATGGAAAAATCACTTATCCAGTCAAAGGCGCTACTTTAATTGGTGATGGCCCTGACGTACTCACCCGGGTAACCATGATTGGCAACGATCTCAAACTCGATACCGGCGTCGGTACCTGCGGTAAAGAAGGCCAGAGTGTCCCGGTGGGCGTCGGCCAGCCAACCATGCGTATCGACGGCATTACAATTGGTGGTACACAAGCCTAACATTAAAATACACCATCTCCGCGCAGGCGGAGATCCAGCAGGAGTTTGAGGGAGAAGCATTAAACGAATACTGCTGGATCCCCGTTTTCACGGGAATGACAGTTGAGAGATAAAGCACAAGTGTTGTGGTGTTAATCATTCGTGGGATGAATAAATACCGTCATCACTAAAGAAACACCCGTCATCTCCGCGCAGGCGGAGATCCAGCGGGAGTTTGAGGGAGAGGCATTAAACAATTACTGCGGGATTCCCGTTGTCACGGGAATGACAGTAACACCAGGAAACACCCGTCATCTCCGCGCAGGCGGAGATCCAGCGGAAGTTTGAGAGAGAGGCACTAAACAAATACTGCTGGATTCCCATTGCCGCGGGAATGACAGTTACACCAGGAAACACTCGTCATCTCCGCGCAGGTGGAGATCCAGCGGAAGTTAGAGGGAGAGGCAATAAACAAATACCGCTGGATCCCCGTTGTCGCGGGAATGACAGTAACACCAGGAAACACCCGTCATCTCCGCGCAGGCGGAGATCCAGCGGAAGTTAGAGTGAGAGGCATTAAACAAATACCGCGGGATTCCCGTTGTCGCGGGAATGACAGTTGAGAAATAAAGAAAATCGAGAAATAAAAACATGAGCACATCAATAGAAAAATCAGTCAACGGCGAATCGCTGAAATCGTTACTTTCCCAAGCCGTCGAATACGCGCGAGCAAACGGGGCCGACCAGGTTGAAGTGGCAGCAAGTAATGACAAAGGCTATTCCGTGACTGCGCGCATGGGGGAAGTTGAAACCGTTGAACATCATAATCAACGTTCAATGGGTGTAACGGTGTATCGGGGAAAAGCCAAGGGTGCTGCAAGCACAAATATCGTTACACAAGAGGCGATTAATCGCACCATCGACTCTGCACTGGACATTGCCAAATTCACTGCAGAAGATGAATGCTCAGGGCTGGCCGATGCAGAACTCATGGCAAATAACTATCCACAACTGGATCTGGATCATCCCTGGGCAATCGAACCTGACCAGGCACTAGAACAGGCAATACGTTGTGAAGAAGTCGCACGCAATGACAAGCGTATCGTGAATACTGAAGGTGCAAGTGTCAGCAGTATCAGCACACAAATGTCATATGCAAACTCACACGGGTTTGTCGGCGAGTATCGCGGTACGCGTCACAGCATTAGCTGCTCGGTTATTGCCGGTGATGATAAAGGCATGCAGCGTGATTACTGGTATTCAGTTGATCGCAATGCAGATAATCTTGATGGCATAGAGTCGGTCGGTGCCATGGCACGTGAAAGAACAGTCAGGCGTTTAGGTGCGCGAGGCTTAAAAACCTGTGCAGCACCAGTTCTGTTTGAACCGACACTGGCACGCTCGTTAATCGGGCATCTGTTTTCTGCTATTAGTGGCGGTGCGCTTTATCGCCAGGCATCTTTCCTGGTGGATTCTATTAACAAAAAATTATTGCCGGACTGGTTAACAATCAGCGAAGACCCGCATATGGCAAGTGGGCTTGGCAGTGTACCGTTTGATAATGAAGGTGTACGTACGCAGTCAAGAAATGTGGTGGAAGCAGGCGTGCTGAAAGGGTATGTGTTAAGTAGTTATTCTGCCCGCAGACTTGGCATGCAAACCACCGCAAATGCCGGTGGTGTTCATAATGTCACAATGAGTGACAGTGGCAAGTCGCAACAGGACTTGCTTAAAGACATGGGTAAAGGGTTGCTGGTAACAGAATTGATTGGTCACGGAGTGAATACAGTGACAGGTGATTATTCGCGGGGAGCATCAGGGTTCTGGGTAGAGAATGGAGAGATTCAGTATCCTGTAGAAGAAATCACAATCGCAGGAAATCTTGCCGATATGTTTATGAACATCAGTGCAATTGGCAATGATACAGACAGGCGTGGCAATATTCAGTGTGGCTCTATCTTGATTGAAAATATGACGATTGCGGGCGATTCATAGATTGCGTTGTTACTTTTTCACTGAGGTTATGTAACGAGCTTTCCTCGAGTTTAACAATATATTCTGTTTTACCTTCTTTAATGCTTTCTATCTGTAGTGGTAGTCCGTGTAGTGCACGGTCTGCCCAAATGCGATAAGAAGAATCCTCTTTTGCACGCACTATTAAAACAGTGTCGCGTTCTCCGTAGATTGTTTTTAGTTTTTCAGGGCCCAGATTCAAGATCTGATAATTCTTTAGTTTGGCTTTTGAAATGACAGGTAAATTCATTTCTTTTGGAATGCTGTTTATATTCGCCATGATAAACAGTTGCAGAGTAAACAGGTCAGTAGCACGTTCGTCGAGTTTTACTTCCAGCTTTCGGTCTTTATATTCAGATTGTGCCAGTCGTTTATCCCACTGATAATAGACTCGTTCGCTTTTGTCTGCGCTTTTGGTGATGCGAATACGTTCGTAAGATATCGGGCGAACCGCACCGTCCAGTAATTGTAGTTTTGTTGTATCTGTGACTGCGTCATCGCTTATAAATAAAGCGGCTAAACCAAGTGCTTCTGAATTGGACTGATATATCCAGTTTTCCGGGTCAATCTGGGTTAATTGAACATCCACTTTTCCCACATGCAAACCTCCCACTTTCACTGCGTACTCAGCAGTAAATGCTGGTGGCATGTTGGGTGCAGTCAGTGGTAATGAAAATTCCTGTGCCGAAACGCTGCTGACAAATAAACACAGGCAGGCAATCAATATATTTTTCATGGATGTAAAAAATTTGTGTGTAACCATGTTAACGTTATTTCCGTTTTATTGTTATTGAGTCTGATCCAGTATCATTCCTGTCACCAAGTTTATTTCTGCGCAACTGTCACGGATGGCGGGAATACTCGGAATGCGAATAGAGATTCAGCGAATACTGAAAATATCAGTAAGCCAAATTCAACGACTGGATTCCCGTTTTCACGGGAATGACGTGGCTGGTTCATAATTCCGTTTCTTACGAAAGCCAGTAGAAGATTCATAATTCCGCTTCCACGGCAGTGACACCCGAATTCACAAACCAATCGTCATCCCCGCGTAGGCGGGGATCCAGCCCATGTGTGACACGGCACCAGTGACTACATTCCTGCGCAACTGCTACGGATGGCGGGAATACACGAAATACAGATGAGGATTCAGTGAATACTGAAAATATCAGTAAGCCATATTCAATGACTGGATTCCCGTTTTCACGGGAATGACGTGGGAAATTCATAATTCCGCTTCCACGGTAGTGACGCCCGGGTTCTCAATCCAATCGTCATCCCCGCGTAGGCGGGGATCCAGCCCATGTGCGACACGACACCAGTGATTAAATTCCTGCGCAATTGTTACGGATGGCGGGAATAATAGAAATAAAGATGATGATTCAGTGAATACTGAAAATATCAGTAAGCCATATTCAACGACTGGATTCCCGTTTTCACGGGAATGACGTGAAAGGTCCGTAATCCTGTATTCACGGGAATGACGCGGGAGGTTCGTAATTCTGTTTCCAGCGAAAGTCGTTGGTAGGTTCATAACCTTGTTTCTAATGAAAGCCAGCGGGAAATTCATAATTCCGTTTCTAACGAAAGACAGCAGGAGATTCATAATTCTGTATCCACGGTAGTAACGCCCGGGTTCACAAACCAATCGTCATCCCCGCGTAGGCGGGGATCCAGCCCATGTGCGCTACGCCACCAGTGACTACATTCCTGCGCTATTGTATTTGTTCGAGTTGTAAAGGAGAGGTTAGCGGCTGTTTGTCGAAGTACGCGCAACCATCCTGATAATAAATTCTGTTTTCGCATAACCACCGTACACATTTAGGGTAAATGATATGTTCTTTCTCTAATACTCGTTTAGCCAGTATTTCTGCGTTGTCATTCTCTAAAATCGGAACACTTGCCTGTAAGATCACAGGGCCGCCATCAAGTTCCGTGGTGGCAAAGTGAACACTGCAACCATGTGACGAATCGCCACTTTTTAATGCCCGCTGGTGAGTGTTGAGGCCGCTGTATTTCGGTAGCAATGAAGGGTGAATATTGAGAATTCGTCCTGGGTAATGCGTAATAAAAGTAGACTCAAGTATGCGCATAAATCCGGCAAGCACAATAATATCTACATTATAACTATCCAGTATATTAATTAAGGCGTGTTCAAACGCCGCGCGGTCTGAAAATTCTTTATGAGAAATAACGTGGTGTGGAATACTGGCATTGTCTGCACGTGTGAGTGCATAAACATCTGCAACGTTACTGACAACACATTTGATTTCTGCATTGCATTCACTAAAGTGAATGTTATCAATAATGGATTGCAGATTAGTGCCGCCGCCGGAGACAAGCACACCTATTTTGTTAGTCGCCGATTCGCTCATGTATAAATAACATGTGAGTCACCTTCGCCTGTTTTAACTTCGCCAATAATATCCGCGTTAATATTGTGAGTTGAACATGCGTTTAGAATATTGTCTGCATCGCTTTGTTTAGTCACAACCAGCATGCCAATACCGCAGTTAAAGACACGCAGCATTTCTTCCTGCGCAACATTTCCCTGTTGCTGTATCCAGTCAAAAATCGGTAAACGTTTCCAGCTTTGCAAGTTAATTTCAGCGTATACATTTTTCGGTAACACGCGCGGTAGATTTTCAGTGATGCCGCCACCTGTTACGTGGCACAGGCCATGAATAGAAGAGCTGGCAATCATTTCCAGTAACGCTTTCACATAAATTTTAGTTGGTGTTAACAGTGTTTCACCCAGTGTACTGTCGCCAAAGGAATCATTTAAAGACAAGCCTTTTTGTTCCAGCAGTTTATTCACTAGCGAGAAGCCATTGGAATGTACGCCACTGGAATGCATGCCAATAATGACATCGCCCGCGCTAATGTTGTCACCGGTGATTAATTTTTCCTTATCAGCAACGCCCACGCAAAAACCGGCCAGGTCATATTCGCCGGCCGCATACATGCCCGGCATTTCTGCGGTTTCACCACCAATTAATGCCGCACCGGCCTGCTTGCAACCTTCGGCAATACCGGTGACAACGGCTGCACTGTCTTCAACATCGAGTTTTCCTGTGGCGAAATAATCGAGGAAGAATAAAGGTTCTGCACCTTGCACGATGACATCGTTCACACACATGGCAACCAGATCAATACCGATGGTGTCGTGACGTTTTAACTGGTGGGCCAGTTTTAATTTGGTGCCTACACCATCTGTGCCAGACACAAGCACCGGGTTCTTGTATTTATGCGAGGCTAATTCGAATAAGCCACCAAATCCGCCGATATCAGAGATAACACCATCACGGTGAGTGCTTTTGACAGCCCCTTTAATTCGGTTAACGAGTGCGTTGCCAGCATCGATATCGACGCCTGCGTCTTTATATGTGAGTCCCATGGGTGTTTTGAATGCAGTTAAGGTGTTGAAATTAAAAGAATTACATCTAACCACTTGAAATACAAGGGGTTTGCTGAAATATCTTGTATGATTATGATATCTTTATAGTTGTAAATACTATAACACCGCATAGCGTCGTTGCTGAAATGCGGGAATATCAGGAGGCGCTCCGTCCATGTTTAAGGCTAAATATATCCCGAATGCTATCACCAGTGCCCGTATTCTGTGTGTGCCCTGTTTGATCTGGATGTTATTCAATCACCAGTTTGAGCGTTCATTAATACTCGTGTTTTTCATGGGCGTGTCTGATGCCCTCGATGGTTTTCTTGCCCGCTGTTACGGCTGGAAAACAACATTGGGTGCCTACCTGGATCCGATCGCTGATAAATTAATGCTGCTAAGTGCCTTCATCACATTTGCCGCACTTGGCTGGGTGCCCTGGTGGCTTGCAAGTGTGGTTGTCGCACGTGATGTCATTCTGCTAGCCGGTGCGCTTTATTATCACCTGTGGACGAGGCAACTAAAAATAGAACCGCTCAGCATTAGCAAGATCAATACATTCGTACAGATTGTTCTGGCGATTAGCCTGATTTACGCCCAGGTTGGTTCATTACACGTACAAATTTTAAATGCCCTGATGACAATTGTCGTCTGCACAACAGTCGTGAGTGGAACACAATATGTCATGCAGTGGTCACGCCGCGCCTCAAAATTTGCACAGAAACATATGTGAATTGCAGTACACAAGTTATTCCAGTTAACTACGTCATCCCCGCGCAGGCGGGGATCCAGCGAATGCTGAAAATAGCGGGAATGTATACGCAATGACTGGATTCCCGTTTTCACGGGAATGACGTAGTGAGGTTCACAATCCCGTTTCACGGGAATGACGTGAGAGGTTCACTAACCTGTTTCCACAGGGGTGACGCCCGTGTTCACACCCCAACCGTCATCCCCGCGCAGGCGGGGATCTAGCGAATGCTGAAAATTGTGGGAATGTATACACAATGACTGGATTCCCGTTTTCACGGGAATGACGTGAGAGGTTTATAGTCCCGTTTC
>TARA_R110002049_G_scaffold90686_2_pt1 | contig 76615 bp, 69 predicted proteins | sample TARA_R110002049 | Tara Oceans TARA_R110002049 (sample SAMEA4396941) | marine metagenome | biome: Polar Biome; feature: [SRF] surface water layer (ENVO:00010504); material: water (ENVO:00002006), including particulate matter (ENVO:01000060) such as... | depth 5 m | reverse complement strand
AAAAACGACCCCGCTTTGCTACCAACACTAAAAAAATCGCAATTTACAGAGTGACTAATTCAAATAAATAATCATTTAGTCTTTGCAGCGTATTGATTTTATTTTCCGTGTCCACCAATAGTGAAATGTTGTTTTTGCTTCCGCCATAAGAAATCATCCTGATTTTTACATCTTGCAAAATCTGAAACAATTTATAAGTGTCATCATGGTTTACAATTGCATGGCCAACCAAACACACAATGCTCTGGTTTTTATCCACTTCAATAGTGGCAAATGTTTCTAATTCGGCAATAATTTCTTCTAGATTTTTTTCATCATCAATAGTAAGAGAAACAGCAACCTCCGAAGTGGTTACCATATCAATTGAAGTCTCGTATTTTTCAAATATCTCAAAAACCTTCTTTAAAAAACCATGGGCCAATAACATTCTGGCAGACTTGATTTTTATAGCGGTAATACCATCTTTAGCCGCTATGGCTTTTATGCCAGTTTCGGTAGTATTATTGGTAATAAACGTACCGTAAGCCTCAGGATCCATAGTGTTTTTCAATCGTACCGGAATATTGTCTTCCCTAACAGGCAACACCGTTTGCGGGTGTAATATTTTTGCCCCGAAGTAGGCCAATTCCGCAGCTTCATCAAAAGATAAGTCCGAAATGGGGTGGGTATTATTTACATATCTCGGGTCGTTGTTGTGCATCCCATCAATGTCTGTCCAGATTTGAACCTCTTCAGCTTTAATGGCCGCCCCTATAATGGTCGCGGTATAATCGCTTCCACCACGTTGTAAGTTAGAGATTTTATCGTTAGCATCCAAACAAATAAAGCCTTGGGTTATGTAAATAGTTGCTATAGGAACGTTTTCTATAACCTTTTCAATATGCTGTTTGATGTAATCTGTATCGGGTTCTTTTACCTTATTGATACGCATAAAATCAAGCGCAGGCAACAAAGTGGCACTAATGCCTTCCTGTTTTAAATAGGCATTGAACATGAATGTAGACAATAATTCGCCTTGCGCTACAATTTCATTATCCAATAATTTAGAAGGTGATTTTTGTGTACACGCCGTTAAAACATCAAAAATAGAAGCCACATATGCTTTTGTTTCCTTATTTAAAGTGTCATTATTCAAAAGCTCATCAATCGTTTTTATATAGGTTTCGTGCAATGTTTTGATTTTGCCAATAGCCTCAATTGGCAATCCATCCGCAATGCTTTGGGCAATGGAAACCAATGCATTGGTAGTACCTGACATGGCAGATAAAACCACTATTTTTTTAGAACCATCATTGATAATGCTTTTTACATTATCCATATTTTTAACAGAGCCTACCGAGGTGCCCCCAAATTTTAATACTTTCATATATACTTATATAATAATCAGACCGCAAAATTATGCTAGATTATTGGATTAAAGATATTTATTCAAAAAAAAGATTATTTTTGCACAAATTGTTAAATAATTAACATGAAGACTGTGTCAAATTGTGTAGAGGATATTTTAATTTCACAACCTTACTTAGAAGAAGCGCTTTCCAGAAACATCATAAACTTTAGCGCTTTGGCTGTGGAATTGACAGAACCCATCAGCCAAATGCTGAAAAAAGAAGTAAAATCTGGTGCTATTATGATGGCCTTAAGACGTTATAGCCCGCCACCAACACTTTCAAATTCTGTTAAAATGAAAAAAGCCATCCAAGATTTGGGCGACATTACCTTGCGCTCTAACTTAACGGATTATACGGTTAAAAATTCGGATACGCTTATTGCTAATCATGCAGAGATTTTAAAGATGATAAACAACGAATCGAAACTATTTTACACCTTTACACGGGGCATCCATGAAAGCAACATTATCGTTTCCAGTAGTTTAAGCGGCTTTATTGATGACCATTTGAAGCAAGAGACTTTTATTGCGGTTCAAAACGGCTTGTCTGCCATTACCATAAACCTTCCGGAAAACAACTCGAAAATTGCGGGTTTGTATTATCACTTTTTCAAGCGTTTAGCCTGGGAAGGCGTCGTGCTTTATGAAGTGCTTTCCACTACCAATGAGTTTACTATTTTAGTAGAAGAAGAATTTGTGGATAAGGCTTTTACGGCTATAAAACGGGTTAAGGTTTAATTATACATTTACCTAACATTTATTATTATGATTCTACAATATAAAGCCATCAACATTTTTTACACGGATACCGGCAAAGGCAACCCAGTTGTTTTTCTGCATGGCTTTTTAGAAACTTCTAACATCTGGAATCCTTTTGTATCTAACATATCACAAAACCATCGTGTTGTTTGCATTGATTTATTGGGCCATGGCAGCACGGGTTGTTTGGGCTATATCCACACCATGGAATTGATGGCAGAATGTGTGGAAGCTGTTTTAAAACATTTGAAAATTACGGAGTCTACCCTTGTAGGGCATTCCATGGGCGGCTATGTAGCACTCGCTTTCGCGGAAAAAAATCCGAATGCCTTAAAAGGATTGTGCTTAATGAACTCCACATCAAAAGCCGATAGCAGCGAACGAAAACGAAACAGGGATCGCGCTATTTTAGCAGTCAAGCAAAACCATGAAACCTTTACAAGAATGGCTATTGCCAATTTATTCAGGCCCAAAAACAGAACTATTTTCCACAAAGAAATTGACCTTATAAAAAAAGAAGCCATGATGATGCCTTTACAAGGCATAGTAGCGGCTTTGGAAGGTATGAAAATAAGAAAAGATAGAGCCTTTATTTTAAAAAACCCTGATTTTGAAAAAATGATGATTGCCAGTAAAAAAGACCCTGTTTTAAATTACGACGGATTGGTTGGAGAAACCAAAAACACGGAGGTAGAATTTATAGATTTTCCTGATGGTCACATGAGCCATATTGAAAATAAAGACTTATTCTTACAAACAATCATGTATTTCATCGAAAAAATATAACGTTTTATCGTTGTTTTAAAAAATATGATTATGTTTAGGCATCCTAAATGTAATAACCATGAAAAAAACCACAACCAAACCTGCTTTTATTCCACAGATGTACTGCAACCTCTTTGGGCATCATTATCAAGTCACTAAAAAAGTAACCTACCATGTTAAGGAATACACCTGTAGCCATTGCAAAAAACAGTTGACAACAAACAGCAATGGGAACCTTATTGAATTGACTCCCAAATTTAAAGAGATAAATGCCATTCTGGAGCGTATTCACAACAAGAGAATGGAGCGTTCAAAGGAAAATTTAATCACTTCATCGATTTATTAACAATTAACCAAACCGCTCCCAATAGATTTTATATATTAATGCTCTCTAAAAATTATTAATAGTATTAGTTTATAAATGAAGAACATACATTGTAAAGTATTTGGGCACGACTATCTTGTAACTAGAAGTGTCACGTATTACGTAAAAGAATACACTTGCAAACATTGCAAAAACCAACTTACTACTAGCGGCAACGGAAACTTGATTCCGCTTACATCAAAATTCAAAGAAATCAACGACGTTTTGGAACGCATACACCATAGGCGTATTATGCTTATGAGCAAAAAACAGGCTGCTAAAAAAACCTATTCCATACCTGCTTAATCAAGCGTTAAAACTCTTCCAGCCTTGTGCCTTTAAAGGTATTTTGGTATTGGCTCTTGTTATCAAATGGAGTCCTTCAGCTTCTTCTTTCATGTGCCCTATAATAGAAAAATTAGGATTCGCTTTTATTTTAGGGAAATCATCTTGGGAAATCGTAAATAGAAGTTCATAATCCTCTCCGCCATTCAAGGCTACCGTAGTACTATCAATATTGAATTCCTCGCAAGTGGAAATCACTTGAGGGTCTAACGGAATTTTTTCTTCATACAAATCACACCCCACATGGCTTTGTTTGCAAATATGCATGATTTCAGAAGAGAGTCCATCGCTAATATCAATCATTGATGATGGTTTTACACCCAAATCCTTTAATAATTTAACAATATCTTTTCGAGCTTCGGGTTTTAATTGGCGTTCAATAATATAGGTATAAGGCTCTAAATCTGGCTGACTATTTGGGTTTACTTTATACACTTCCTTTTCACGTTCCAATACTTGCAACCCCATATAAGCACCACCTAAATCGCCCGTTACCACCAATAAATCGTTTGGTTTTGCCTCATTTCTGTAAACTTCATCTTCAACTTCACCAATGGCTGTAACGGATATCAACAAACCTGTTGTTGACGATGTAGTATCACCACCTATAATATCAACATCGTAAATTTTTGCTGCCGTTTCAATACCCTCATATAAAGCCTCCAAAGCCTCTAAAGGAAACCGGTTTGACACAGCTATAGAAACCGTAATCTGTGTTGCTTTCCCGTTCATGGCACATACATCAGATAAATTGACCACAACCGCTTTATAACCTAAATGTTTTAACGGCATATAACTCAAATCAAAATGTACGCCTTCAACAAGCAAATCTGTGGTAAGCACTATTTTTTTATTATCAAATTTTAAAACGGCGGCATCATCACCAATGCCTTTCAGGGTGGATGCATGGCTGATTTTAAAATTTTTGGTTAAGTGTTCTATAAGACCAAATTCCCCTAAATCACTTAAATCGGTACGTGCTTGATTTTTATCTTCTATCATGTTGCAAAAATAAGAAGCTAATTTTGTTTTTGCTATTTTTATAAGAAAACATCAAGACACTTTGATTAAAAAACTAAGGTCTTACAGAACATTAGCAATGAAATCTAGTTTTAACCATGCTTCTAAATTTCATTTAAAACAAAGAAAAACTGTCTTACAAAAATCAATAAACGACTACTTTTAGTGTTTTTAATCGATTATTTTTGTATTTAATCTATTTTATGTTGAAAATATTATACCTTAGCAGCCCCCAAATTTTTTTATCATGAAAGGACTTCTGCCTTCAAATCCATTTTGTTCAACTTTCGGTCACAATTTTTTCTTAGTTGAAAAATTTAATAGCAATATTCAAGAAATAAAATGTAAGTGCTGCAAAAAAAAATTTATTCCAACAAATGAAGGTGATTTAATAGAACTCACTATCAATGTTAATGAAATTGATATCCTTATCGATTATCTGGATTATCAAGAAAATAGACTTCAGAAAAAGATTGCCTAAATTAAATTTCAATAAACACCTATCATTAAAACTTTCCTTTTTTAACCATAAATTAATCTAACAAATAGCAATAGGGAAATCTTATAAAACTATATGCTAATATAATGTTAGGTTCTATGGTAATCCATGACTTAAATTGTATATTTGTACTCTATTTAGAAACTGTCTTAATAGAAACAGTAGAAAGGCGTTACTAAATCCAATAAAAAGAATATGATAAAAGTTTCTGAAACAGCTAAGAAAAAGGTTATTGAGCTTATGCAAGATGACGGCTATAATCCTGCTACAGACTACGTGCGCGTAGGCGTGAAAAGCGGCGGTTGTTCTGGCTTGTCTTACGATTTAAAGTTTGACAAAGAAAACCAAGAAGGTGATAAAGTTTTTGTGGACAATGACATTAAAATCATTGTGGACAAAAAAAGCTTTTTGTATTTAATAGGCACTACTCTTGAATATTCAGGCGGATTGAACGGAACAGGTTTCGTGTTTAACAATCCAAACGCCAACCGCACTTGCGGTTGTGGCGAATCGTTTTCACTATAAGGTTCAAGATTTAAAATTCAGAATTCAAAATTATGGCAACTGTTAAGCGATTTGAAGATTTAGAAATATGGAAATTAGCCAGTGAGCTCTGTGATGAAATAAACAAAATCGCCATGAATACGGAATTAAGAAAAGATTACAAATTATATGGCCAAATAGATGGTTCTTCTGGTTCGGTAATGGATAATATTGCATAAGGATTTGAAAAAATGGCAACAGAGAGCTTATTCAGTTTTTATCAATCTCTAAAGCCTCTTGTGGAGAAACAAGGTCTCAATTATATAGAATTTTAGATAGAAATAGAAATTATGTAGACCACGATGGATTCAATAAACTAGCATGAACAGACCTTAATTTTAGGAAAAATGATTGGAGGATTCATGAACTCTAAAAAAAGTGATTTAAAGGGGAGCAAATACAAAGCAGATTAGCCCAACTTTGAATTTTAAACATTAAATTCGGAATATGAAATATACGGAAGATGACTTACGCGAAGAACTAAAAACCAAAGAATACGAATACGGTTTTTATACAGATATACAATCAGATACCTTTCCAAATGGTTTGAATGAGGATATTGTGCGCGCTATTTCCAAAAAGAAAGAAGAACCACAATGGATGACCGATTGGCGATTGGAGTCCTTTCGTGCTTGGGAACAAATGATTGAGCCAGAATGGGCAAACGTACATTACAAAAAACCTGATTTTCAGGCTATATCCTATTATTCTGCACCAAATAGCAAGCCGAAATACGATAGTTTGGATGAAGTAGATCCTGAACTTTTAGAAACATTTGCTAAACTAGGTATTTCTCTGGACGAGCAAAAAAAATTGGCTGGAGTAGCCATGGACGTGGTTGTGGATTCCGTTTCGGTTGCCACTACCTTCAAGAAAACATTGGGCGAAAAAGGCATTATTTTTATGAGTATTTCTGAAGCCATTAAAGAGCATCCAGAACTCGTAAAAAAATATATTGGCACCGTTGTACCGCAAAAGGATAACTTTTACGCGGCTTTAAATTCTGCTGTTTTTAGTGATGGGTCTTTTTGCTACATCCCGAAAGGGGTACGTTGCCCGATGGAATTATCCACTTATTTTAGAATCAACCAAGCAGGAACAGGACAATTTGAAAGAACCTTGGTCATTGCTGATGAAGGCAGTTACGTGAGTTATCTGGAAGGTTGCACCGCACCAAGTCGTGACGAAAATCAATTACATGCCGCTGTGGTGGAATTGATCGCTTTAGATGATGCTGAAATAAAATACTCTACTGTACAAAACTGGTATCCCGGTAATGCAGAAGGCAAAGGCGGGGTTTACAATTTTGTAACCAAACGTGGTTTGTGCGAGAAGAATGCAAAAATCTCTTGGACACAAGTTGAAACAGGTTCTGCTATTACCTGGAAATACCCGAGTTGTGTATTAAAAGGCGATAATTCGGTTGGCGAATTTTACTCCATCGCCGTGACCAACAATTACCAACAAGCCGATACCGGAACAAAAATGATCCATTTGGGAAAAAATACCAAATCCACCATCATTTCAAAAGGAATTTCCGCAGGAAAATCTCAAAATAGTTACCGTGGTTTGGTTCAAATCAGTTCCAGAGCAGACAATGCCCGTAACTTTTCGCAATGCGATAGTTTATTGATGGGGAACGAATGTGGTGCGCACACATTTCCATATATAGAAGCCAAAAACAAAACCGCAAAAATAGAACACGAAGCCACCACAAGTAAAATTGGGGAAGACCAAATTTTTTATTGCAACCAACGTGGTATAGATACAGAAAAAGCCATTGCATTAATCGTAAACGGTTTTAGCAAAGAAGTGCTTAACAAATTGCCAATGGAATTTGCAGTAGAAGCCCAAAAATTACTGGAAATCAGTTTAGAAGGTAGTGTCGGGTAGATTTATAACGAAATGTCATACTGAGCGCAGTAGAAGTGTTTCGTAAATAAAGTTTTCAAAATGAAAAAAATAGTTTTTTTAGCATGCATGCTTACAGTTTTCATAAGCTGTAAAAACAATTCAAGATCTGAAAATAAAGAAGTAGATAACAATGCAAAAACCGCCAAGCAAAATGATGGGCTTACCTTATTAAAAGGTGATTTCATATACTATGCCGATGCGGCCGTACTGCAAACACATGCCGAGGTTTACGGCGTCGTGATTGATGAAAAAATGCATGAATTGGACAAGCAAGTGCAAGCCTATAAAAACGAAGCGACCGATATGGTGCCCGTGGAAATCCGTGGCATAATAACACCAAAACCAGAAAACGAAGAAGGTTGGCCTTTTCGAGTGGAAATAAAAGAAATATTGACGGTTTCAAAACCAAATTCGGAAGCGAACAACGTCATAAAATTAGGAAACGAAACAATATAATAATAGACTCAAGAGCATTGATCTTGAACTCAAAACTTTGAATTAAAAAAGGATGTTAAAAATTGAAAACTTACACGCAAGTGTTGAAGATAAAGCCATTTTAAGAGGCATAAACCTTGAGGTTAAAGCAGGCGAAGTACATGCCATCATGGGGCCAAACGGTTCTGGAAAAAGCACATTGGCTTCTGTAATTGCTGGAAAAGAAGAATATGAAGTAACCAAAGGAAGTATTGAATTTCTTGGCGAAAACATTGATGAATTGGCAGCTGAAGAGCGCGCCCACAAAGGCGTGTTTTTATCGTTTCAATACCCTGTGGAAATTCCTGGGGTTTCGGTAACCAACTTTATGAAAACGGCCATCAACGAAACCCGCAAGGCGAATGGTTTAGAAGATATGCCCGCTAAAGATATGCTTAAACTGATTCGTGAGAAATCGGAACTGTTGGAAATTGACCGTAAATTTTTATCCCGCTCCCTAAACGAAGGTTTTTCTGGTGGCGAGAAAAAACGTAACGAGATTTTCCAAATGGCCATGTTGGAACCCAAATTGGCCATTCTTGATGAAACCGATTCTGGACTTGATATTGATGCCCTTCGTATTGTTGCCAACGGCGTTAACAAATTGAAGAGCAAGAATAATGCGGTGGTGGTCATCACACACTACCAACGTTTGTTAGATCATATTGTTCCAGATTTTGTACACGTTTTATACAACGGTCGCATTGTAAAATCTGGTACTAAAGAACTGGCGCACGAGCTTGAAGAAAAAGGTTACGATTGGATTAAGGAAGAAGTGAATGCGTAATTTTAGTCAATAGTAACTAGTCTTGAGTCTTGAGTCTTGAGAAATTCACTCAAATAAATTACTATCAAAATTAAAAATTAGTTTGCAGTTTTCAGTCACAGTTTACAGGAGTAAACTAACGACTAACAACTAACGACTAACAACTGAACAAAATGGATTTAAAAGAAAAACTCATATCATCATTTTTAGCATTTGAAAACCAAGTGGATAACGACACATACATCCATGACGTGAGAAGCCATGCTATAAAAATATTTGAAGAAAAAGGCTTTCCCTCCAAAAAGGAAGAGGCTTGGAAATACACCTCTTTAAATAGTATTTTAAAACAGGATTATAGCGTTTTCCCGAAAAAGGAAAATTCTATTGAATATAGAGATATAAAAAAATATTTTATACACGATATCGATTCTTATAAAATAGTATTTATTGATGGCAAATATTCATCTCACCTGTCACAAACCACACATGATGGCATAGATGTTTGCTTGATGTCCTCGGCATTAAACAAACCCAAATACCGTTTGATTATTGAAAACTACTTTAACAAAGCGGCCACCAAAGACAGTTTGCCGTCTTTAAATACAGCATTTTCAAGTGAGGGCGCTTACATTCATATCCCGAAAAACAAACTGGTTGAAAAACCCATTCAAATCGTTCATTTTTCAACAGGAAATGAAGCCGCTTTAATGCTGCAGCCCCGTAATTTAATCGTGGTGGATGAGAACAGCCATGTTCAAATCATTGAGCGTCACCAAAGTTTAACGGAAAACCCGGTATTGACCAATAGTGTCACCGAAATTTTCACAAACAAGCGTGCTATTGTTGATTATTATAAAATCCAAAACGACCAAGCCAACGCTTCGTTGATAGACAATACCTTTATCAAACAAAAACAAGAAAGTGTGACATCGGTGCATACCTTTGCTTTTGGCGGTAAATTAATACGCAACAATCTTAATTTTTATCAAGAAGGCGAGCGTATTGATTCAACTCTAAAAGGCGTGACCATTATTGGCGACAAACAACACGTGGACCACAATACGTTGGTGCACCATATTGAGCCAAATTGCGAGAGCCACCAAGATTACAAAGGTATTTTTGGAGAAAATGCCACAGGTGTTTTCAACGGAAAAATAGTTGTTGAAAAAGAAGCTCAAAAAACCAATGCGTTCCAAGCCAACAATAACATTTTAGTAAGCGATAAAGCCACTATAAATACCAAACCCCAATTGGAAATTTTTGCTGATGATGTAAAATGCTCACACGGCTGTACCATTGGGCAATTGGACGAAAGTGCTATGTTTTACATGCGTTCGCGCGGTATTCCAGAAAAAGAAGCCAAAGCCCTTTTAATGTATGCTTTTAGTAACAATGTATTGAGTTCGGTTAAAATACCAGAAATAAAGCAACGTATCACGAAAATTATAGCCAACAAATTGGGGGTTAATATCGGGTTTGATTTATAGTATTTTGTCATTCCCAAGTTTATACTGAGCGCAGTCAAAGTAAAGGAGGGAATCTCATCAAGGAAACTTTATTATTAATTTTTATTTGAAGCTAATCCCGCTATCCGCTATATCTTTTTTGCTTTGAAAAAAATAAAAAAGATTTCAAGGTCATCTTGAGCGGAGTCGAAAGACTGCTATCGGGGCTAAACATTCAGCCATGTTCAACGTACAAGACATAAGAAAAGACTTCCCCATTCTTTCTCGAAAAGTAAATGGCAAACCTTTAGTATATTTTGATAATGCTGCCACCTCACAAACCCCACAACAGGTTATAGATGTGATTGTGGATTATTATTCAAACTACAACGCCAATATCCATCGTGGCGTGCATACCTTAAGTCAGGAAGCGACAGATTTATACGAACAAGCTAGACATAAAATACAAGCCCATTTCAATGCCAAGTTTTCGCATGAAATCATTTTTACTTCAGGCACCACACATGGTATTAACTTAGTGGCAAACGGATTTTCATCTCTATTGAAAAAAGGGGATGAGATTATGGTATCAGCCTTAGAGCATCATAGTAACATCGTGCCTTGGCAAATGTTGTGCGAGCGTACAGGCGCCAACTTAAAAATCATTCCCATGAATGATGAAGGCGAATTGGTAATTTCAGAATTTGATAAATTACTTTCAAAAAACACCAAATTGGTTTTTGTAAACCATGTTTCCAATGCTTTAGGAACTATAAATCCCATTGAATATATCATTAAAAAAGCACATGAAGTTGGTGCAGCGGTTTTAATTGATGGTGCACAATCCAGCCCGCACATTAAAGCCGATGTTCAAAAATTAGACGTTGATTTTTATGTGGTTTCAGCCCATAAAATGTGTGGTCCAACAGGAGTTGGTATGCTTTACGGGAAAGAGGAATGGCTCAAAAAACTACCACCCTACCAAGGCGGTGGCGAAATGATTGCTGAAGTTACCTTTGAAAAAACAACTTATGCCGATTTGCCACATAAATTTGAAGCTGGCACGCCAAACATTTGTGGAGGTATCGCTTTTGGAGCGGCCATTGACTATATGAATCAGATTGGTTTTGATACCATTGCAAAACAAGAAAACGAACTGCTTCAATATGCTACCCAAAAACTATTACAAATTGAAGGTTTGAAAATTTACGGAACTTCAAAACATAAAACAGCAGTCATTTCATTCAATTTAAAAGGGATTCATCCGTATGATGTAGGCACCATTTTAGATAAATTGGGCATTGCCGTAAGAACAGGACACCATTGCGCACAACCTATTATGGATTATTTTAAAATCCCGGGCACGGTTCGTGCATCTTTTTCGTTCTATAATACCAAAGCAGAAATTGACACTTTAGTAACTGGCGTTAAAAAAGCAAAAATGATGCTGTCATAATTTGTATTTTTGTATAAAATGAATTTATGAGTATAGAAGCCATTCAAAATGAAATAATAGACGAATTCTCAATGTTTGAAGATTGGGAGGAGCGTTACCAATATATGATTGATTTAGGTAAGGATTTGCCCTTAATTGACGACCAATACAAAACCGATAGCAACATCATAAAAGGGTGCCAAAGTAAAGTATGGGTTCATGCTGAAATGGAAAATGATAAAATAGTTTTTACCGCCGATAGTGATGCTATTATCACAAAGGGCATTATTGCTATTTTGATTCGTACTTTTTCCAATCAGCACCCGAAGGATATTATAGATGCCGATACCGATTTTATTGATCAAATCGGCTTGAAAGAACATTTGTCCCCAACACGGGCCAATGGCTTGGTAAGTATGATCAGGCAATTAAAAATGTATGCGATTGCGTACCAAACACAACTTAATTAAGTTGACTTGTTGAATTGTTTAGAAAACGATTAAACTCATCAACATATCAACGAATAAACATTTCAAAAAATGAGCAACACAGCCATAGACACCGCCGCATTGGGCGAAAAAATAGTAAACGTTTTAAAAACCATTTACGACCCAGAAATCCCTGTGGATATTTATGAACTCGGGTTGATTTATGATGTATTCGTTAATGAAGATTACGAAGTAAAAATCTTAATGACCTTAACCACACCAAACTGTCCCGTGGCAGAAACGCTACCGCTTGAAGTTGAAGAAAAAGTAAAATCATTGGACGCCGTTAAAGATGCTGAAGTTGAAATTACCTTTGACCCACCTTGGACTCAAGAGCTTATGAGCGAAGAAGCCAAATTGGAGTTGGGGATGCTTTAATCTGTTTGTAAAAAACTAAGCTTAAATCAATGGAAAATGAGATCATAAAACATGATGTAGGATTTGAAAAATTGAGCGATTCTCTAAATAGGAAAGTGGTATATTTAAAGGATTTGATGGTTACAATTATAGAATTTTACAACGGTCCCATGGCTGAGCCAGACCCCATGCATAAACATCCACATGAACAAATCACGTATGTTGCAAAAGGTTCTTTGAAATTATTTATTGAAGGGCGGGAATATATCTTAAATGAAGGCGATGTTTTTAAAGTAGCTTCCAATCTCAACCACTGTATTCAAACCCTTACCGAAAACGTGAAACTTGTAGATGGTTTTTCGCCTATTCGTAAAGACTTTTTATAAAAATCAAAATGCCAGACAAAATCATAAACCGCGTAGCGAACAGTAAATTAATAACCGTAAACCTTGAGGATTATTATCCCAAAGGGCAGCGTGTTTTGTTTGATATCAAAGATTGGCTTTTTGAAGGTTTTGTGCTGCGCGAAAAAGATTTTAGAGCTCAAGTTTCAGAATACAATTGGTCGCAATATAATAACAGTTATGTAGCGTTAACCTGTAGTACAGATGCTATTATTCCCGGCTGGGCGTATATGCTCATTAGCATTCATTTAGAGCCTTTTGCTGAAAAAGTCATGATTGGTAATTTGGAAGCTCTCGAAACGGCCATTTACCAAGATGTTTTGAATAGTTTGGACGTTTCTGAATTTACTGACAAACCCATCATTATAAAAGGCTGTTCCAAAAAACCAGTCCCAACAAATGCCTACATCATGCTGGCGAACAAGCTAAAACCCATTGCTAAATCCATTATGTATGGCGAGGCGTGTTCTTCTGTTCCGCTTTATAAAAACAAATAATCGTATTTTAATTGTAATTTCCATCTAAAACTTGGGGTCAAAAACCACAAGCACTTCTTCTTAAAAAGTGATTAATAAACTTTAAAAGTTTTATATTTGCACACCTTTTAAAACCTATAAAAAAAATGAAAAAAACACTATTGCTTCTCACTTTATTTGTTGGAATATTATCTTCACAAGCACAGACTTTGGAAGAGTTGCACGCCACATTAGCCATTCAAAAAGATTCACTTAAAGTTGCCAAAGGACGTGTAGATGCTACACAAAATGCCATTGATGCTTTTCCAGGCTGGAAAAAAGGTGCTTTTGGAACTATTGGTGGAAGTTTCTCAAATTTCAATAATTGGTACGCTCAAAAATCCCCAAATAATAGGTCTGGAAATATCGGGTTTACAGCCAACGCTTTTGCTAACCTTGATACAGATGATTTCTTTTGGAGAAATGCTGGAAACATAAATTTATCTTGGATTAAATTTGATGATAAAGACAACGCTAACGATAATGCAAAATGGAGAGAAGCCACAGATGTTTTCAATGTATCTTCTTTATACGGACAAAAATTAAGTGAAACCTTTGCTATTTCCGGATTGGGCGAATATAGAACGACCATTTTGAACAACTTTAACAACCCAGGATATTTAGATGCTGGTATTGGTGCTACTTGGACGCCTATTAAAGATTTAGTGGTAGTGGTGCATCCTTTCAACTACAACTTAGTGTTCAGTAAAGACGATGTTATTTTTGACTCTTCTTTCGGAACAAAAATCTTGATAGATTATACAAGACAAATTCAAGAAGTTAGTTTTAAAACAAACCTATCTATGTTCCAAAGTTATAAGAGCAGTAACTTATCTAACTGGACTTGGAACAACTCCTTCGGCTACACGCTTTGGGAAATGATTGGTGTTGGTTTCGATTTTGGTTTGAGAAGCAACAAACAAGAAGCGTTAAAATACTACGTGGACAATTTTGATGCTACAGGTGGTGACCCTACGCCTACTTTTGGTAATATTGACAACAAATTACAAACTTACTATACCATAGGTTTGAGCTATAAATTTTAATAAACCTTGTTTGTTACATTAAAAAATGTGCTTTTTTGAAAGCACATTTTTTTTATACCTTATTTATTTGTCGGCCTTAAATTTTTTCTTCTTTTGCTTGCTCCCAAAAAGTCTTTTTAAAAATCCATCACGCTTTTCTGGCTCGCATTCCAAATCATTTATCACATCTTGTGAAACGCTTTCAAAATGGCTTTTTGTAATGGAATCAAAATGGGAATCGGTATTCATTTTTTGATAAAATTTACCAAAAATAGGCAAAGCGGAATTGGCACCTTGTCCAATATTCGTTGACTTAAAACCAATACTGTGGTTGTCATTCCCAACCCAGGTTACCGTTACCAAATTAGGTGTAATGCCCACAAACCAGCCATCTTTATTATTTTGTGTGGTGCCCGTTTTTCCTGCAATGTCATTTTTAAGATTATAGGCAGTTCTTAATCGGGTTGCCGTACCACTGTTAACGGTTGATTGCATGATTTTTAACATTACCTGTCGGGTATAATCGCTATACGCTTGTTGTTCCATTACTTGAGGTTCAAAAACAGCAATGGTATGTCCATTCTTATCTATAATCTTAGTAATGGCATACGGTTTTACGCTTTTGCTGGCATTCACGTAACTGGCATAAGCACCCGTAAGTTCTTTTAAATTAATTTCGGCAACGCCCAATGCTAATGAGGGCTGTATGGGCAACTCTTTGTTAATGCCTAATTTTTCGGCTTGCTCAATAACATGCTCTATGCCCACTTCATTTAAAACTTTAACTGCGATGGTATTTACGGAATGGCTCAAGGCCATTTCCAGATTATAATTAAGATGCGGATCTTCTTCCTCGCCACCAGAATTTGTGGGTGTCCAATTATCAAAATTGGTATAAGTAACGGCTTGTAATGAAAAGTATTTACAAGGTTTCATCCCGTTTTCAATCGCTGCCGTATAAACAAAAGGTTTAAACGTAGAACCTACTTGCCGTTCGCTTTGCGATACATGGTCGTATTTAAAAAACCTAAAATCAATACCCCCAATATAGGCCTGTATTGCTCCTGTTTTGGGTGCAATGGCGAGCATACCCGTGTTCAAAAATTTCAAATAATGCTTTAAACTATCAATGGTAGATAGGTTTTGAATGGTATCGCCCGTCCAATTGAATAATTCTGCTTTTCGCTTTACAGAAAGGGAATCCAATATTTGAGTTTCTGTTAATCCTGCTTTTTGATAGGATTTATATTGAGGCAAATTTTTGATAGCTGATTGAACAATCGTTTTATTAGTGATCCAAGGTGCCGATTTTCCATAAGATTTTTCATGAACCCGTTGTAAATCCGTGAGGTGTTCTTTCATTGATGCTTCGGCAAGTGCTTGCATGGTAGAATCTAACGTAGTATGTACTATCAAGCCATCTCTATACAAATCATACGCTGAGCCGTCTGGTTTTTTAATCGAATCTAGTATTACAGCAAGTTCCTTTTTTACTTGTGCCCTAAAATAAGGTGCCAAGCCTACATCATGATTAAAAGATTTGTAATTTAAAACAAGCTCTTGACTGGTAAGCAATGCCACAGAATCTTGCGATATATAACCATATTTAAGCATTTGTTGAAACACCACATTGCGTCGAGATTGGCTTCTTTCTAAATGCAATCTGGGATTATAATAGGTCGTTGCTTTTAAAGTCCCCACCAAAGTGGATGCTTCAGAATGGGTTAGTTTTGAAGCTGGTTTGTTGAAAAACTTTCGTGATGCGCTTTCAATACCATACGTATTATCGGGAAATGGCACGGTGTTAAGGTACAACGTGAGAATATCTTCTTTGGAATAAATATTTTCAATGCGTTTAGCAATGATAGATTCCTTGAATTTATTGATAAGCATACTGAACATGGCATAATTTTTCCTTCCGAAGAGGTTTTTAGCCAATTGAAGCGTAATGGTACTTCCGCCTCCTGCCGATTTATCTTGGAAGATGATGTTCTTTATAAACACCCGCATCAAACTCACATTATCTATGCCGTCATGTTCATAAAACCGAACATCTTCGGTAGCCACCAACGCATCAATAAGATGTTTTGGGAACTCTTGAAACTCTAAAGGCTGCCGGTCATAAATGTAATATTTTCCAATAAGCTTGCCGTCTTTGTCCAATACCTGTGTGGCTTCGGCCTGTTTGATGGAACCTAAATCTTCTATTGAAGGTAATTTTCCGAAAACGCCTAAAAATACACTAATGTAAATAATCGCAAAAAAAAGCACGACGGAAATGCCCGCTATTAACGACCACTTGACCCATTTTTTTTTCAATACCGATAGCATTCCGTTCATTCTAAACAGTATCTTTTATTACTGCAAGTCGTCATAATCTGGATACAGAAAATGATTGTATGGAAAACGCGTTACATGAATGTCCCGTACCTCATCATAGACACGTTTTTTAAAATCTTCTAAATTTTCTTTATTCAATGCCGAAATAAACAAGGCATTATTGCCCACTTTGTTCATCCAGGTTTTTTTCCATTCTTCCAGCGAATAATGCTCAGAACTGCGCTCAACCTCCAAATCTTCTGCCTTATAAGGTTCTGGCTCATAAGCATCAATTTTATTAAAAACCATGATGGTTGGCTTATCGCCACATTTAATTTCACCTAAAATTTTATTTACAGAATCTATATGTTCTTCAAAATTAGCATGTGAAATATCTACCACGTGCAATAACAAATCGGCCTCACGTACCTCATCAAGCGTACTTTTAAAACTATCTACCAATTGGGTGGGCAGTTTTCTGATAAACCCAACGGTGTCGGACAATAAAAAAGGGAGGTTTTGAATCACAACTTTTCGTACTGTAGTATCCAAAGTAGCAAATAGTTTATTTTCGGCAAACACCTCACTTTTACTAATCACGTTCATTAAGGTTGATTTTCCCACGTTGGTATACCCCACCAAAGCCACACGCACCATGGCGCCACGGTTGCTACGTTGTACCGCCATTTGCTTATCAATAACTTTAATTTTATCTTTCAACAAAGCTATTTTGTCACGCACAATACGCCTATCGGTCTCAATCTCGGTTTCCCCAGGACCACGCATGCCAATCCCTCCTTTTTGGCGTTCTAAGTGTGTCCACATCCCTCGTAATCTTGGCAATAAGTATTCACATTGCGCCAATTCTACTTGGGTTCGGGCATAGCTGGTTTGGGCGCGTTGGGCAAAAATATCGAGGATTAAATTGGTTCTATCCAACACCTTTACATTCAATATCTTACTAATATTACGTTCCTGTGCAGATGATAATTCGTCATCAAAAATAGCTGTACCAACGTCGTTTTCTTCAATAAACCTGCGTACATCTTCCATTTTACCCGTTCCTATAAACGTTTTAGGGTTGGGCATATCCATCTTTTGGGTAAAGCGCTTTACTACATCGCCACCTGCGGTATAGGTCAAAAACTCCAATTCATCCAAATATTCTTTAGATTTGTCTTCGTCCTGCTCTTTTGTGATAACGCCTATTAAAACAGCTTTTTCTAAACTGATGTCTTTCTTTTCTAACATAGAGAAATTTTAAAATACAAAGTTACGTAATTGCAGGCATTCTAATAAAAAAAGTATTGACGCGAAAGCATAGTACAAGAAGTTTATTCTTTTTCTATTTTAAGTACTATTTTTGATTTATGATTGAAACCCAAGAAGACATTCCCATTCGCCACGACTTACAAACGGTGGCTTTTTATAATCTTGAAAATTTATTCGATATTCATGATGACCAGCAAACAAATGACAATGATTATTTACCTACTTCAAGAAAAAAGTGGACCCATAAACGTTATGAAAACAAGCTGCGGAAATTAAGTTTTGCCATTTCCAATATTGGAAAAAATGAAACGGGAAAACACCCTGCTATTGTGGGCTTGGCAGAAGTTGAAAATGCATCGGCCATTGAAGATCTAATAGGTTACAAACATTTAGAAGATTGCCATTATGCGTATGTGCATTATGACTCTTTAGACGAACGTGGTATTGATGTAGCTTTAATTTATGATACGACGGTTTTTAAAGTCACATATTCTGAAAATTTTAGGGTTTATTTGGTTAATGAACATGGCGAGCCCGATTATACCCGCGATGTTTTATTAGTCTCTGGGTTGTTGGATGGCGAGCAAATCCATGTGATTGTAAACCATTGGTCATCCAGACGTGAAGGTCTTGAAGAAACAGAACCCAAACGTTTTGCTGCAGCTGATAAAGTGATAGACATTATAACCCACTTAAAAGCGACCCACAAAAACCCAAAAATAATTGTGATGGGCGATTTTAATGACGACCCTTCTAGCAATAGTATCAAAAAAATAGTAGATGCACAGCAGTTGTTCAATCCTATGGACGTGTTGCATACTTATTCCAGAGGCTCGTCAACTCATAAATTCAAATGGAATTTATTTGATCAAATTTTATTTACCACCAACTTTTTTGAAACCACGCCAAATACTTTGGGTTTTGATAAAGCCGATATTTTTGATGATGATTTTTTGAAATTGTTCAATGGGAAATACAAAGGCAAACCGTTTAGAACCTACGTAGGTCCAAAATATAAAGGCGGCTATAGCGACCATTTTCCGGTGTATGCTGTTTTTAAGAAGTGAGTTATTGCAAAAAATCATAGATTGACATGTTATTTTTCTTATTATTAATTAAATTAGTTTTTTAATTAATACGGATGCGTCTTCACATGAAAAAAATAAAAAAAAGCATTACAATCATTGCCGTTTTAACCCTATTTAATTTTCATGCGCAGACCTATTCATCTGATTTTGAAGAATCTATTTTTACTTCTTATAAAAAAGACTCCTTAAATTACAATTTTCTTGAAAGCTTATTTGCTATAGATTCAACAATGAACCATGAAACTGTTGAAAAATATAAACAGGAACTTTTATCGGTTATTGAAAACCTTCCTTCAAAAGAAGATAAAGACAAAAAAGAGAAGAAGAGAATCAAAAGTATTTATGATGAGATACATAATAGGTTTTTTAAAAAATACACTTTAGACTCTTATTTTACTGATATTTTTAATCATGGCACTTACAATTGCTTAACCGCTTCCGCTTTATACGCCTTTACTTTTGATACCTTAAATATTCCTTATCACGTTAAAGAAACCCCTTCGCACGTTTTCCTAATTGCCTATCCCAATACCCATAAAATCTATTTAGAAACGACCGTCCCTGGTGCTTATGGCTTTACAATACCTAAGGAATCTGAAGTGAAAAAAATTATTGATGAGCTTATTGCCTATAAATTGGTAACCACGGAAGAAGTACTTGAAAAAGGCTATATGAAATTTTATGAAGACTATTATTACGGAAAAGAATTTGTGGATAAAAAAGCCTTAATCGGTATGCAATATTACAATAGAGGATTGACTAAATTGAATGATGCCGATTATGACAACGCTTTGAATAACCTAAGAAAATCTAAAGTTTTTTACTCCTCGCCACTCATTAAACCTATTCTTAAAAGCATCATGTTTTCAAAAGTAAATACATTGGAATTCAATACGCTGGATGATATGGACTACTTAATAGAATTGTTGTCCATATCCAATTATCCTAAAGATTACACCATCAATAATGTAAAAACATCATTATATAAAATGATTGAACATGATGACACTAACAATGCGTTTATTGAAAAAAGCATAGATAAATTGAAAACCATACAAAATGAAAAAGTAAGGAATGAATCTGTAGAATTTTTATATGAGTACTTAGCAAAAAATGCTGCCACCGATGAAGAACTGGATATGGCATTGCAATATAGTGATGACATTTTAGGGATAAATCCAAACAGTAAAATCGCTGAACAAGTTATAGAATATGCTTGCTTTAAAAAAGTAATGCTTTCCATGCTTGATGTTAATTCACTTACATCATTTCTGGAAATGAGTGAAAAGTATCCGTTTTTAAAATCCAACAAGCGCTATGTTATAAGTTTAGCACATTTCTACAGTACCATTGCCTTAAGAAACTTTCAAAGTAAAGATATTGAAACTGCCACAGATTACATGAAAAAATTTGAATCTGTAATGGATGATAATAATTTATTGGACGATATCAATAAAAACTTAATAGCAGATTTATATCTTAAAGCTGGCAATTATTACTATTATAAAGATAAATATCAATCTTCTTATAAAATATTCACAAAAGGGCTTACATATATCCCAAATCATCCAGATTTGGTTAAAAGAGCCCAATGGTCGAAAGAAGAACTTTAACGTTTTTTAATTCAATACGCTTGAAACAACACATAAACCAAGCCCAGAACAGCCACAGGTAAAACCCAAAGCAACCAAATACTGTAAAGCACTTTTTTCTTTTTAATCATTTTAGCATTCACCATCATACGGCGTTTGCCCGTATATTGCATCCAGTTTTTAAAGAACAGAAACCCTGAAATCAATACAAACACTATCCACGCATTGTCTTTTGCCATGGCATCTACATGCATTTTTCTAAAAAATACCGCAAAGAATACGCCTAAAAGCAACAGTAATAAACATTGTAAAACCGAAATATATAGAACTGCAATAGTATTTGCTTTCTGTTTATACTTGGTTTTAAAATGCGAAAAAATGTTGTAAAAAAGAATGTCGAATATGGTCATCAATTTTTATTTAATCAATGCCAAATATACACTTTATGGTACATAATCCACACTAACCTCATCCAACTCATAAACCCCATCATAAGCCTCTTGTCCGCTACCTGTAAATTTAAAAGCGATGTGTATCGTGCCAGTTGCACAAGATAAATCTACCGTTCCAGAATTGAACCACGGCACAAACGAATCGGTATCTTTTACAATATAGGCAGCGGACAATACGCCCCAAGTAGCATTAGTAATATTGGCTTCGGTACCATCCCAATCCAAAGAATATAAAACTTCCATAAAACTGCCATCTGCCAAACTGTTGGAGGTTTTAAAACGCAGGGTTTCACCATCTTGGATATCTAAATTAATGGCGGGGGTTATCAACCAAGCCATGTTGCTTTCATCGCCTGAGCTTGCACATTGTACCCTTGCCGATTGCCCCAATGAAGCATTAGAGGATGTTGAAGAAAACCCTTCCCAAGCGATGGTTCCAGATTCTATGTAATTCGTCCAACCATTGCCCACAATGGGTTTGTTGTTTTTTTGCAGTTCAAAATCATCATAAAATAAATTGGAAGCTCCAAAAGTTTCTGCCAATCCGCAATCCAGTTCCATCGGGTCACAACGTTCATTTTCAAAGTTAATATCTGCCGAACTGTTGATGATAAACACGTTAAAATCATCACCAAAATCCCTTGCAAAAATACCTTGAACAATTCCTTTTCCCTTAGGGATTATCAAAGATTTGAAATCTGAAAACGTGCTGGTCTGCAATAATAAAGACACACCCGATTGGCAGCTTTCCATAAACCGAAATCCATCAAATTCATCAAAGTTTTCTCCCGCAAAGGTACGCCCTAACTCATAGCGGTTCATTTGCATGTCATTTAATTGAATGAGCGTATTTCTGTCTTTATCGGTTACATCAAACAAATCCATTGTTTTGGGTGTGATGGTTGCCTCTTCGGCACCTCTAATAATAATATCACGATATTCTGAGGCTTGAATTTGCTTGACATTATTGGCATCGCCTTTGCCAATGGCCACTACGCCATTGGAAAGACCTATGGTCAACCCATTCATTTTAACATATACTTTTCTTCCAAATTCATAAGTGTTATAAAGGCTGCTCACATTGATTTCAATTTTGATTCCCAATCTGGGATCATTATCGGGATTGCTATCATCTACTTTATTCTGAATAATCAGTTCCTCAAAAAAATTACCTGCTTGGTCGCTGGAAATCACATAACCTTCAATGTACAAATCTTGTTCATCTTGAATTCTAACCGTGGCATTTCCATTGGCAACGGCTTGCTCGTATCGGTTCATAATAGCTTTAAATGTTGTGATATGTTCCGCTGGAATTTCGGGATCTTTAATACTGATATCGGGGATGTTATAATCATTATCCTGCACACAAGATACTATGCAGATTGTGACCATTAAAACTGCCATTAATTTATGTATTGTGTTCATAGTGTTATGTTTTTAAAACCTATAATTCAAATTCACAAAATAAGTCGTGCCCCTACCGTACCAATATTTTGAACCGAAAACAGGCGTGTTCAGTGCGTTGTCATCTCTTAATTGTCTGTAATTAGCGTTTCTGCCTTGTTCAAATCCACCTGTTTTATATACTTCATCTAAAAGGTTATTTACGCTTGCGAAAAAGCCAATGTAGCTACTTCCTACTTTCCAAGATTTTCCGCCCGTAAGGTTCACGACCATATAATCATCAAATTTTTCTTGTTTTAGTAAGTCGTTGGCTAAATTTTCATCAAAATCATTAAAAGGCAACCCGTCCGCATCCGTAGTGAAATTGATGCTTCGGGTTAACGGACTCACATCAATATAGGTATTGGCGAAAAAGTTTGCCGTAGCACCAAACCACCAATATTCAGGGTCTCTGTATTCAAAACCTACAGAATAAGCGGTGTGTGGGCCTGCGGCCAGTTTATAATTTTTTAGGTTGGATTTACCGATATAAATATCTGTAAAATCTTCGGAAGACAGATACAAATCAGGGTTGTTATCATAAGTATATTGCCCTACGGATGCCACGCCTTTTAGTTTTAATGTGGTGGTTACATCGGCTTCCAAGCCAAATTCAAACCCAAAATGTTTCTTTTGAATGCCCTGTAAAATTTCTTGGATAAAATTGGCATCTTCATTAAAACCTGAATTTTCAAACGCATTGATAGCCCCGATACCATCGGCAAAAAAGAAAGAAATTTCATTGGCATCTTTTATTTGTGTGTAATAACCCGTGAGTTTAGCTCTTATTACGGGCGTTCTGTAAATATAGCTGGCATCAAAAGAAGCTATTTTTTCTTCGGAAATGTTGGGGACGATATTATGGTTTTCCCGAGAATTTGAAAAGGTATTTTGAATAGATGGGGCTTTGGAAATGTAGCCCAGATTGACATCAAAAATATGTTTTCCCGATAGCTTATAAGTGAATCCGCCTTTGCCGCCAAATCCTAAAAAACCCACATTATTGCCCTTTCCGAAAGAGCCATCTTCAGGGAAAGACCCGTTTTCAAACAAACCTTCTCTTTGGTATTGGGTGTTGGTAACGCTTCCCGAAACATAAAAATCCATTTTATTGTATTTGAATTGGGCTTGCGCATAGCCATGCATGATATTGGCATGGATGTTATAATGGTATTTGAATATATCGCCTTCGTTTGCGATTCTATTTGGGTTTAATAAATCATTTTGAATGGCATCGGGGTTGTTTACAAAATCGTTTGCAAAACCATCCACATCCAAATAACCGCTTGCTCCAAAAAGGTCAATCACTTCGGCAAAATTATCAGATTTTAGTTTTTTGTAATTTATAGCTGCATTGAACAACACATGGGTATTAAATTGCGTATTCAAAATAGAATTTAATGTGAGCTGTTTGTCGTCCACTCTGTCTTCATATAAGGCATAAATGGCGTTGCCTCCACGGTTGGTATTGGCTATATTGGCTTCGTATAAATCGTTCCAATTTATTTGTCCGTTGTTTAAAAATTCTTGTTGTGCCATGTATGCAAAACCCAAATCGTTTGGAAATTGGCGTTCAAAATAACTGGGGAGTTTTTGGTAATAATTGGGGCTTGGGTTGGCACCGCCACCTTCGGGGAAACCGTTTACCAAATCGGTACCGGTATAATCCAATCGACTATTGCCCATTTTCCCGAATTGATACGCCACATTCGTGTTTAATATGGTTTTATTGGTCAAATTCCAATAATGATTCAGCATTAAAATCGGTTCATCAACTTCTTTAATTCTGGAATTTCGTTTTTCGCCGTCTTGCCAACCCCAATATTCGTTGTATGTAATGCCTTTTAAATCGTAAACTTCTTGTGTGTTTGGCGAGGATTTTCCGCGTCTGTTTGGCGCATACATTCCCGTAAAATTAAAACTGTGTTTGTCATTGATTTTCTTTTCAACTGAAAGAAAAAAGGAATTGGAATCATACAACGTGGCATCTTGATAGCCTTGATTTCCCCAACGCCTACCTAAAGAAAGTGTATAGGCCCAATTGTTTTTCAACAGACCCGAAGCATAACTTGCCATCAATCGATTGGTATAACTTCTGTTTGAAGATGAATAAGTTACACGCCCACCTGCTCGGTATTCGCTGGCTCTGGTATTGATATTGGCCGTTCCTAAAACACCTCCAAAATTGAAGTTGGATGGCATCAATCCAGAGGTTAATTCCTGATTTCGCATCACATCGTTCAAACCGCCCCAATTGCTCCATTGTGGCCGTCCGTTATAAAGTTTGTTCATTTCAACCCCATTAATCAACACCGAACCGTTATCAGAATCCAAACCGCGTAACCTGAAAAAAGACGAACTAAACTCAAAGGCTGCGGTTCGCTGAAACACATCTAATGACGATTGCAACAAGCCCGAAATATTATCGGCCCCGCCCATGTCATCATCCAATTCATCATCGGTAAGCGTGATGGTGTATAACTCAGCAGATTTGGAAACATCCACCGCCAAAGTCATATCTGAAATATCCACAACCGTGCCTTCACTAACTACAACGGGATAGCGTTTTGTAATATATCCCGCTTTTGAAATCCGTAAAACCTGTTCGCCCAAAGGCACATTCTCTGAAAACGTAAATGCACCCATAGCATCGGTTTGAATGGTAAATAAGGTTTTTTCAATGGCAACGGTAACATCCGGAAGCGGTTCAAAAGTGGCTTCATCTTTTACACTTCCGTTTATAATAGTTTGTTGCGCCGTTATAGAGAAACAGCCTAATATTCCGAATAAAAAAACACATATAGATTGCCTCATTGGCCAAAATCATTAATTGAAACTATGTATATTTGTCCATGGTTTTCCATTTTTATAAATATTCTTCTCAAAAAAAATTATTAATTATTGAATTATTAAGGCATAATATCTAAATGATCAAATAACTTAGTAACTCAACAATAACAAAAGCTACAAGTTTTCAATCCTTCAAAAAAAGCTTCTTCAAAACAATACTTGGGGCAGTAGGTTAAAATAATTGGTAATAAATATATACTTTTGGTCAGAACTTTGCAATTAAAAATCAACATCTTACAAAAAGAACAATATGAAACAACTTACACGCCTATGTTTCCTTTTTACGTTGATTGCTTTTTCAAGTTTAAATGCCCAAAAATCCAAAACCTTTAAAATTCATACGATTGCTTTTTACAACTTAGAAAATTTGTTCGACACCATTAATGACCCTATTAAATATGATGAGGCCAGCCCCATTATGGAGTTAAAAACAAATCTTTCTGAAATTTATAAAAGCAAAACGCACAATATGGCACGTGTGATTGCTGATATTGGTTTAGATGTTACCAACAACGCACCTGCTATTATTGGGGTTTCAGAAATTGAAAATAGGGCCGTTTTGGAAACGCTTATAAATGATTCTTTAATACGACATAAAAATTACGGCATTGTACATTATGATTCTCCAGATATTCGGGGCATTGATGTGGGGCTTTTATATCAAAAACAACTTTTCACACCCTTTCACACCAGCAAACACGAACTTAAGGTTTATGACGAAAAAGGAAAACGAGAATACACCCGGGACCAATTGTTGGTAAGTGGCTTACTTGAAGGCGACAGGATTCATGTGATTGTAAATCATTGGCCATCGCGCCGAGGTGGCGAAGAACGCAGCAGACCCAGACGGGTTGCAGCGGCAAAACTCAACAAACATATTGTAGATTCGCTTCAAGCGGATGACCCGTATGCCAAAATTTTTATTATGGGCGATTTGAATGACGACCCTATCAATGCGAGTCTTAAAGATGTTTTAAAAACTGAAAAAAGTAAAAATCAAGTAAAATTGAAAGGGCTTTATAATCCTTTTGAAAATTTTTATAAAAATGGTATTGGCACGACAGCTTACAGAGATGCTTGGAGTTTGTTCGATCAAATTATCGTCTCGAAACCTTTACTCGAAAAAGATTATTCGTCATTACGATTTTACAAAGCGGGCATTTTCAATAAAAACTATTTGATAACCCCAACAGGCACTTATAAAGGCTATCCTTTTAGAAGTTGGACTTATGGTGGATTTTCTGGTGGGTTTAGCGACCATTTTCCGGTGTATGTTTATGTGATAAAGGAAATTGAAAATTAAAAATCACTTCACTTTAATAATATCATTGATATTGGTAGTGTAGCGTGGCGACAGACGTTCTTGGCGCATTTTCCAAGTACGTTTTAAATCTTGGTTGCCCAATTTCACTTTATAATCGGCGTACTTGGAATTTAAACGATCTATGGCACGCATTAAAGGTTTGTGCTTTGGGTCTTCATTCTCGAACATCTGTAATTGATGGTTATTGGTGGGTACTAAACCCATAACTACAACGCCTGCCCGCTTATATTTTATTCCATTTTTAAAAATTTGCATTACCGCACCAACCGCTTCTTGGCTGATAATCAAATTAGAATCTGTTGGATAAGGCAAACAGATGGCCCTACTTGCTCGGTGCTGTTCCAAATCTTTTTTATGCCTGTCGCTACTCAACATCACATAAATCATGTGGCAACTGGAACCTTGTTTTCTTAATTTTTCGGCGCAACTTGTGGCAAAGGTTGAAATACGTTCTTTAATATTATCCAAATCTGAAAAGGTGTATTCAAAGCTTCGCGTGGTAGCAATGGCTTGTTTTGTTTTTATTTCGTCCAATTTTATTTCTGAAATGCCTTCCAAATCTTTTTTGAGCTTCCATTCAGTTATCGAAAAATTTTTGCGCACCCAATCATCGGGAAGTTCTGTAAAATCGAATGCCGTTTTGCATCCTTTGGCCTGTAAGCGTTTGGCCAATCTGCGCCCAATGCCCCAAACGTTTTCAATTTTTGTCCATTTTAAGGCTTTGATACGTTTTTCCTCGGAATCAATCACGTAAGCCCCTTTGGTTACATTTGGAAATTTCCGGGCAATTTTATTGGCTACTTTACTCAATGCTTTTGTTGGCGCTATGCCCACGCAAGTGGGGATGCCTGTCCATTTTAAAACACGCTGGCGGATTTGGATCGCACAAGCATCAAAATTAAAATGATTAAACCCTTTGAATTCTAAAAAAGCCTCATCAATACTGTACACCTCAACATCGGGCGTGAACTGTTCCAATATGGTCATCACGCGACTGCTCATATCACCGTACAACGGATAATTGGAAGAAAATACCTGAATGTTATTGGCCTTGCAAAACCCTTCCCATTTAAAGATAGGCGCGCCCATGGGTAATCCCAATGCTTTGGCTTCATCACTTCGCGAAATGACACACCCATCGTTATTGCTTAAAATAGCAATAGGTTTGTTGCGTAAATTAGGGTTGAAAGCACGTTCGCAAGACGCATAAAAATTGTTACAATCTACCAGGGCGTACATGTTGTAAATTTATAGAATTATTTATCTTTAACAGATGAAAGAAAACATAATTGTATCTGAAAAACAACGTCCATTATGGCAGCGTTTAATTGCTTCATTCTTTTTTACAACAGCCATTGCTTTTTTAGCACACATTATATAATGCCAATTGGAGTGATGACCATATTTAATAGACATGGGACATCATATAAAATCTGTCATTTACTTAATTGGGTTTGGCGTAGCATTTTCATTCCACCAAAGTGTTTATATAGATTTAGACAATTCCAAATTTAGAGCTACTATTGAAATAGGGCCTGTAAAATTAGGGCAATGGAAAACCATATCCAATTACGAATATGTTTCAATATTCCATCAACCTCTTAAAGACGGCGATAAAATATTTGAAGTTAATTTATGGTATGACAGAAATAAACATTGGGAATTATATGAAAAGTACGACTACAAAGAAGCCTTCTTGATTGGCTATGAAATTTCAGAACTTTTACAAATTGATATACTTGATGCAACCGTTCCAAACAACTATAAATGGATTGACAAAAAAGCATCAAAGGAAACTGGGAAAATGGTGTATTTAGATTAAAAAAACTTCCCACCCTCTATAATGGCATGCCCATTACGTTTATACGTAACCTTGGTGCCGTTTGCGCAAAAATGGTACACGCCATTGGATTTTTTTTCTGAAGCAGATAGCAGCAAAACATCAGCTACGGTGCAATCATAATCTTTGGCCACTTTCTTTTTAATATGATCTATCGTAGCACGTCCTTTTTTTAATTGTGATTGGATTTTGTTGTCAAGCTTTGGCTCTTCAAAATCCTTAGCCAAATTGCAACCTTTGTTTTCAGTAGACTCAGAAATTTCTTTTTCTACGGATTTTGCTATGGGGCTCTCGGCATCAATATATTCCCAAGTGTAATCGGCTTTAAGCAAAACACGCCGCCCGTCCTCTGTTTTTACGATATAATTGTTTTGGGCGAAACCCATAGCGGACATGACAAAAAACAGGATTAAAAAAGTGATTTTCATTGCAAGAAGTGTTTTTATTGAATTCCAAAAATACACTTTTTCATGCTAAACTAATCTTCAACATACTCCAAAATATCTGCGGGTTGGCAATCCAATGCTTTACAAATGGCTTCCAACGTTGAAAATCGAACCGCTTTGGCTTTGCCTGACTTTAGTATCGATAAATTTGCTTCGGTAATACCAATGATTTCTGCCAACTCTTTGCTTTTCATGTTTCTTTCGGAAAGTATGATGTCTAGGTTTACAATTATTGACATAGTTATATGGTTAGTTCATTTTCATCCTTCAACACCATACCTTCTTTAAAAATCTCAGCCATTATAAATGCAAATAATATTAAAAATAGTACTGTAAAGGATAAGGAAATTCCTTTAAATCCGCCATTTTCAAAACGAAAGGAGGCATAACTTGTTAAAACAACATATGCTATTAAAAACTGTCCAATTTTTCTAAACGACCGTACATTATTCATCCCAAATGTTTTAATGCTTTTTACGGATTGCATAACTTTTTGAAACTCCCTGATACACAAAAACAATAAAATTAAACCTCCAAGCAACTTTAGGTACGTGATATAAAGAGACCCTGTTTTTAATTTATCCAGTATAAATATTTTATTATAGTCTTCATCTGTATTTGATTTCCACTTCATTTTATAAAAATAACCTGCAGAATCAGGGTTAACATTAATTTTTTTAGAACTGTAAAAGCTTCTATCTATTTGTAGATGAATAAATATTACTGTAAATCCTACAAAAAGCAAAATAAAAATCATTTTAGTAATCTTGCAGGATGTAATTGCAACATTTAAAAGGGTATTTTTAGTCATAATCAAGTATCTTATTATTGTTTTTCGATAACAAATATAATAAAATTATTGAAAAACAATAATTTTATTTAAAAACAACTTATTAAATACTCTTTTCAGTTTTTTGTAACTGAACCTATCCTAAGTCAAAACCTAAAAAGTCTTTTCTTTACCTTTGCTAGATGTTACCACAAAAACTTCAACAAAAATTAGAAGACCGCAAAGCGAACAATGCCTTGCGCCAACTTGGTGCACAGAATAATTCAATAGATTTTTCATCCAACGATTATTTAGGGTTTTCAAAATCGGAGGATTTATTTAGCAAAACCCACGAGTTCCTTAAAAGTGAGAATATCTCGCAAAACGGTGCCACAGGCTCGCGATTGCTTTCTGGAAATCATAAATTATATGATTCAGTGGAAACCCAGATTTGCAAATTTCATAATAATGAAGCAGCTTTAATTTTCAATTCGGGTTATGATGCCAATGTTGGTTTTTTTTCCAGCGTACCACAACGTGGCGATGTCATTTTTTATGATGAATATATCCATGCCTCCATTCGTGACGGAATTTCTATGGGCAACGCTAAGGCCTATAAATTCAAGCATAATGATTTAGCTGATTTAGAAAAAAAATGCCAGACTGAGCGCAGTCGAAGTCCTTTAGATACTGAAATATACATCGTAACCGAATCTGTATTCTCCATGGATGGCGATACGCCAGATTTAATGAAACTTTCAGAATTAACTAAAAAATACAACGCCCATTTAATTGTAGATGAAGCCCATGCCGTTGGTGTTTTTGGAAATCAGGGTGTTGGAATTATTCAAGATTTAAACTTAGAAAACGCCATTTTTGCACGCTTGGTCACTTTTGGAAAAGCGATGGGTTGCCACGGCGCCGCCATTTTAGGAAGCGCAGAATTAAAACAATACTTAATTAATTTTTCACGAAGTTTTATTTACACTACAGCTTTACCCCCACATAATTTGGCAGCCATTCATGCGGTTTATAATGAACTTGAAGTATCGAACGGTAACGAAAAACTGCATCATAAAATTCAAAAACTACATGAAAACATAAAGCATTTTAAAGCTGAAATCATTAACAATAAGCTTGAAAACCGATTTATTTCTAGTAATTCGGCCATACATTGCTGCATCATTACTGGCAATGAAACCATAAAAAACATGGCCAAAAAAATTCAAGAAGGCGGGTTTGATGTCAAGCCCATTCTATCGCCTACCGTACCTAAAGGTCAAGAGCGTTTGCGTTTTTGTTTGCATGCGTTCAATTCAAAAGAAGAAATATCGAAAGTGTTGAATCTACTTGTTACTTTTGTAAGTTGAATATCATGTTGAACGCTCCCGATAGCTGTCGAAACATCGTATCGAATGTTATATAAATTCAAATGAGCAACACCTTCAAAACCATAGCCCGATTTCAATATTCCTCTGAAGCACAGATTATAAAAGGGCGTTTGGAAGCTGAAGGCATTCAGGTTTTTCTATCAGATAATTTTACCATTGATACAGACCCCTTGGTAAGCAACGCCATTGGTGGCGTAAAACTAAAAGTGCTGTCGCATCAAGCCTTGAAAGCCCAACATATTTTAAATTCCATTAATAAATATTCTATGGATGATGAGGGCAATGCCATGCATTGTCCACAATGCGGCAGCGAAAAAATAGAGTTGTTTTCTACTATAAAAGACTTAAAATCCTTTTTTGGTTTTATATTTGGTTTCCTTTTTGGAACGCTTCCATTACACGCAAAACATAAGTACAAATGCGAAGTTTGTAAAACAGAATTCGATTTAAGATGATTTTTTAGCCACGAATACACAAATTATTTTCTCTGTTTTTAAAATATTCTCAACATATATAATCACGAATTTGTAGCTATTTATTAAAGTATTAGAATGAAAAACAAAACTTATTTCATCACAGGCATTTCAACGGATGTTGGCAAAACCATAGCCGCCGCTATAATAACCGAAGCTTTGGATGCCGATTACTGGAAGCCCATACAAGCGGGCGAATTGGAATATGGCGACACCCAAAAAGTTAAAAAACTGATTTCAAATTCGAAATCAAAATTTCATGCAAATGCATATGCCTTAAAAACGCCAATGAGCCCGCATGCTGCCGCTGAAATTGACGGGATTGAAATAGATTTAAAAACATTTAAAGTCCCAAAAACCAAAAATATCTTGGTTATTGAAGGTGCTGGGGGTCTGTTGGTACCTTTAAACAATACCCAAACCATTTTAGATTTAATAAAACCCAATTATAAAGTCGTTGTGGTATCGCGCCATTATTTGGGAAGCATCAACCACACGCTTTTAACCGTAAATACCTTAAAAGAAAAAGGTTTTGAGGTGTCCATAATTTTCAGTGGAAATGAACACAAATCAACTGAATCTATTATTGAAAAAATGACACAAGTTCCTGTTATTGGACGTATTGATGAAGAGCCTTATTTTGATAAGCATGTGATTAAGGAATATGCAGAACTATTTAGAGAAAAACTCAAATAGCTTTTAATTAAAAAAAACTTAGAAAATATCAATATAAAGTACCGCCTTACCTGTATAATCATCTATAGAATCTGAGTTAAAGAATAGCTTGACCCCTTCATTAAACACGTACCATTTAAGCGGGCTTCCTGTTGTGGCACTCACATGTTTTTCATCTGGTTGCCCAAGTTTATTTATAATAGCGTCCATTTGAACTTGTCCGTTGGCAATTATCAATGGCTTGCTAATTTCATGCTGATAATGATTGCCTAGCTTTTCATTTCCATTTAGGGTTCGCTTCCATTCAATTCCATATAGCCTAGATTCATCAGCAACTGTTGTTGTCTTGTTGATTAAAAACGAAAACCCTTTAGAGAAATAATACCAATACTCCCGCTCGCCACTAGCCGAATCTTCTTTGCCCTCTGGTTCTCCCATGAGCGTTCGTATTTTATCTGCATTATCCACGCTTATTTCAATGCCTTCAACTACACTAAAATTTTTAATGCCATGCTCATAAAAACTCAAATCGATGCTTTTGGTTTCTGTATTGCCATTGTTTTTAAGTTGCACATTTATGGTTGTGGTGGCTGCTTCAGATGCCCCAATGGTATAGGTGGTTGCGTTCACTTCTGTTATCATTACTTTTGGATTGGTGGATGATGTAGTAATATCTGTAAATTCTTGGGCATCAATGGTTATGGTTATGGTGCCTTCAATAAAACTGAAGGCTTTGGTAGCCGTTAAATCCTTAAAATATATAGGAGAATCATCGTCTTTTGAACATGCTGTGAAAATCAAAAAGACAAAGGGCAATGCAAAATAATAATCCCATTTTACCATGGCTAATGCATTAGTTTTCAGCTATTAAATATACAATTATTAAGACAAACAGATGGTTTTTTTAATGAAAAAATTCAAAACACAATTATTTGGTTTTATTATTCTAAAAAGAAATGAATCCCCATCTTTGCACTTTACCACAAAAACAATGCTTTTGAAACCTCTTTCGCAACGCGACCAAAAACACCTCTGGCATCCGCTAACACAACATAAACTGCACCCAGAAAACATTGCCATTACCAAAGCAAAAGGCTGTGTGCTGACCGATGAAAAGGGCCACGACTATATTGATGCCATTGCTTCTTGGTATACCTGCATGTACGGGCATTGCAATAGCTATATTACAGAAAAAGTAATTGCCCAAATGCAACAATTGGACCAAGTGGTTTTTAGTGGATTTACCCACGAACCCGCCATAAAATTAAGTGAAGCACTCATCCAAATTTTACCAGAAAACCAAAACAAGATTTTTTTTAGCGACAATGGTTCTACTTCTGTTGAAGTTGGCATTAAAATGGCCCTTCAATACCATTTCAACAATGGTGAAAAACGCAATACCTTAATAGCTTTTGAAGATGGTTTCCATGGCGATACGTTTGGCGCTATGAGCGTTTCAGGTTTATCGGTTTACAATGGGCCGTTTGAAGATTTCTTTTTGGATGTGAAGCGCATTCCGGTTCCAAATGGGGAAAACCATCAGAATATTTTACGGCTTTTAAATGACATTGCCTCAACAAACAAAGTAGCTGGTTTTGTGTACGAGCCTTTAGTGCAAGGTGCCGCAGCTATGAAAATGCACGATGCAAATGGTTTAAATGCTATTTTAAAACTCTGTAAAAACCACAACATCATTACCGTGGCAGATGAAGTGATGACGGGTTTTGGTAAAACAGGCAAACATTTTGCATCTGATTATATAGAAACCAAACCTGACATTATGTGTTTGAGCAAAGCATTGACTGGCGGTTTATTACCTATGGCACTTACCACGTGTTCCAAAAAAATATACGATGCGTTTTATAGCGATGCTATTGGTAAAGGCTTATTTCACGGGCATACCTATTCTGCAAATCCATTAGCGTGTACAGCGGCTTTGGCTAGTATTGAACTGTTGCAATCCGAAGCCATTCAAAATAATATAAAAACGATTATCGCCTCACACGAAGCTTTTGGAAATCATATTAAGACCCACCCAAAAGTAAAATCCATCAGGCAAACAGGCATTATTTTCGCATTGGATTTAGATGTGACCATGGCACGCTATGGCAATCTGCGTGATAAACTATTCAAATTTTTTATGGATCATGGCGTGTTTTTACGTCCGTTAGGAAGCACTATTTATATACAATCACCGTATGTGATTACAGAAGAACAATTACAAAAAGTCTATCAAGTGATAGAAGAATCTTTCGCAATAGTCTAAATTTGAAAAAATCAAAATCTTGCAAAAACCAATCTCCATAACCGCCATCGCTTCCATTTCTCCCTTAGGAAAATCATTGGATGCAGCATGGAAAAGTTATCAAAATAACCAACATTGCCTTTCTGAAAAAATTTTTAATGGGAATCCTGTTTTAGTAGCCGAAATTCCAGAAGAAGATAAACAAGCCATTGAAACCTTAAAGCAATCGGATAACAAATACAAATCGTTGGACAATACGGTTTTATTTTCAATCTATGCGTCCAGAGAAGCCATAAAACAAGCAGGATGGAACGGCTCGGATAACTTCGGAATCAACATAGGCTCTTCCCGTGGTGCCACACAGCTTTTTGAAACCTACCACGAAGATTTCTTAAAAAACAAAAAAGCACAAACCCTGAGTTCGCCCACTACAACTTTGGGGAATATTGCCTCCTGGGTAGCCCACGATTTGCAAACCGAAGGGCCAGAAATCAGCCATTCCATTACCTGTTCCACTGCATTGCACGCCATGTTGAACGGCATTGCATGGATAAACTCAGGCATGTGCAACAAATTTTTGGTGGGCGGTAGTGAAGCGCCATTAACACCATTTACCATGGCTCAAATGCAGGCGTTGAAGATTTACTCCAAAGCCAAATTAAACCAAGATTGTCATTCTAAGCAAGCCTGTGCTGAGCATAGCCGAAGTATCGAAGAATCTTTTCCTTGCCGTGCCCTAGACCTTAACAAAACCCAAAACACCATGGTGTTAGGTGAAGGTGCCTCAGTAGCGTGTTTAGAAGCAGGTAAAAATGAAAATGCGCTCGCTATTATAAAAGGTATTGGCTATGCCACCGAAATTTTAAAACACAACATTTCCATTTCTAGTGATGCCCAATGTTTTCAAAAATCAATGAAAATGGCTTTGGGAGATACCGACCCCAATGCAATTGATATCATAGTCATGCACGCCCCGGGCACCATAAAAGGCGATATTTCAGAATACAAAGCCATTGAAAAAATATTTTGTAACAAACTTCCAGCTTTAACTACTAATAAATGGAAGATAGGACACACCTTTGGGGCTTCAGGAGCTTTAAGTATTGAATTTGCTGTGCTCATGTTACAGCATCAAGAATTTATTGGCGTCCCTTATTTAGAACATCAAAATACGCCTAAAAAGATTGAAAACATACTGATAAATGCCGTTGGATTTGGGGGGAACGCCGTGTCTATTTTTCTTTCAAAATAAAGTTGAAAAACTTTATAAAGGTTGTATATTTAATCCATAATATTTATTTCTGACACAATGCTAGACTGGTTTTCAAATTTAGAATTATTAGCAAAAATATATTGGCTCATTGCCATTCTAGGATCGCTTGTTTTTACCATAGTCTTAATTATGGCGTTCACAGGTGGCGATGCTGATGATATAGGAGGTGTTGATGCTGATATAGATGCTGATATGGGCATCGGGTTTCAATTTATAACATTTAAAAATTTAGTAGGCTTCTTTACCATTTTTGGCTGGAGTGGCATTGCTTGCACAGACGCTGGTTTACCCATGCCAGCTACCATAATAATATCCATTTTTTCAGGCATACTAATGATGGTTATTATGGCTGCCATGTTTTATTTCATGGCCAAACTAGCAAATAGTGGCACTTTAATTTATAAAATGCCATTAATGCCATAGGCGAAGTATATTTGAGCATAGGTGCCAACAGGTCTAAAATGGGCAAAGTGAGCGTGAATGTGCAAGGTTCATTACGCGAATTGGATGCGCTTACAGATCCTTTTACAGAATTAAAATCTGGCACCATTGTAAAAGTAGTGGATGTGACCGATAACGGTATTTTAATAGTCGATCAAACAAGAAAACCAATAGAACCAATTAAACAACACACTTATGAAATCACTGATAATTCAGGAGGGCTTTAACTTAGGGTTTCCTATGCCCTTATTTTTGGAGTATTATTTATATTCCTATTCTTGCTCATTTTAATAAAACGCTATAAACGCTGTCCTTCAGATAGAATCCTTGTGGTTTATGGTAAAGTAGGCGGTGGCGAATCTGCAAAATGCATTCATGGTGGCGCGGCGTTCATTATTCCCGTTATCCAAGATTATGAATTCTTGGATTTAACACCCATGTCCATTGAGGTTAATTTAGTAAATGCGCTATCCAAACAAAACATTCGTGTTAATGTGCCTTCACGTTTTACCATTGGCGTCTCCACAGAGCCCGGCGTCATGCAAAATGCTGCAGAACGTTTACTTGGTTTGGGGTTGCCCGATATTCAAGAATTGGCAAAGGAAATCATATTTGGACAACTGCGTTTGGTTGTGGCTTCGATGGATATTGAGGAAATCAATAACGACCGGGATAAGTTTTTAACCAACATTTCGCAAAGTGTTGAGACCGAATTAAAGAAAGTAGGCTTGAAGCTCATCAACGTAAACATTACCGATATTGTTGACGAGTCTGGCTATATTGAAGCCCTTGGTAAAGAAGCCGCAGCACATGCTATAAATGCGGCACGGAAATCGGTTGCAGAAAAAACCAGAGATGGTTCTATTGGGGAAGCCAATGCGGTACAGGATGAACGGACCCAAGTGGCTGCAGCCAATGCGCAAGCTGTAGAAGGCGAAAATGCAGCAAAAATTTCGGTAGCAAATTCAGATTCTTTACGTCGTCAACGTGAAGCCGAAGCAGAACGTGTGGCTAATGCTTCTGAAAAAGTACAGTCTGCAAAAGCTTTAGAAGAGTCGTATGCAGCAGAACAATTAGCAGAAACAGCAAGAGCAGAACGCGAACGCTCATCTCAAATGGCAGATATTATTGTACCTGCTGAAATTGATAAACGAAAAGTAGAAATTGATGCAGAAGCGGAAGCAGAACGCATTAGAAGACGCGCCAAAGGGGAGGCGGATGCCATTCTATTTAAAGCGCAAGCCGAAGCACAAGGTTTGTATAAAGTATTAACCAAACAGGCTGCTGGTTTAGACCAAATTGTAAAAGCTGCGGGCAACAATTCCAAAGATGCGGTGTTATTATTAATTGCCGACAAATTACCCGAACTGGTTAAAATTCAAGCAGAAGCCATTAAAAACATTAAAATTGATAAAGTGACCGTTTGGGAAAATGGCGGCGGAAAAGATGGAAAATCATCAACGGCTAATTTCCTTTCTGGCATGTATCAATCGGTACCCCCGTTACAAGAAATGTTTAATATGGCCGGTATGCAATTGCCTGAATATTTAAAAGGAAAAGATACTGAAACCGAAGCACATGAGGCGCCTCCAAAAAAAGAGAATGGCAAACCTAAACCCAAAGAATAAGATTAAAATTCCGCTATTACAGCGGAATTTTCTACTTTTACACCTATATTTAACACTATGAGCGCAACCAAACACAACTGGACCAAAGAAGAAATTCTAGATATATACAACAAACCCTTAATGGAATTGCTTTACGAAGCAGCAACCATACACCGTATAAATCACGACCCCAATGTGGTGCAAGTGTCCACTTTATTATCTATAAAAACAGGAGGTTGCTCTGAAGATTGTGGGTATTGTCCGCAAGCGGCTCGCTACCACACCAACATTGAAGGCAATGATTTAATGAGTGTGCAGCAAGTTAAGGCTCAGGCATTGCGCGCAAAATCTACTGGAAGTTCTCGTGTTTGTATGGGTGCCGCTTGGCGAAATGTAAAAGATGGTGAAGAATTTGACCAAGTACTTGAAATGGTACGTACCATAAACAAACTCGACATGGAGGTTTGTTGCACTTTAGGCATGGTCACAGAAAACCAAGCGCAACGTTTGGCAGAAGCTGGCCTGTATGCATACAACCATAATTTAGATTCCTCTGAAGAGTATTATAAAGAAGTCATTTCCACACGTGGTTATCAAGACCGTTTGGATACCATTGGCAATGTACGTAAAACCAATGTTACCGTTTGTAGTGGCGGCATTATTGGTATGGGCGAAAAAGTTGAAGATAGAGCTGGTATGTTAGTTGCATTATCAACTTTGAACCCACAACCCGAATCGACACCTATTAACGCATTGGTAGCCGTTGAAGGCACACCTCTTGAAGACCAAGAGCCTGTTTCTATCTGGGATATGATACGCATGGTAGCCACTACAAGAATTGTCATGCCAGAAACCCAAGTGCGCTTGAGTGCTGGAAGAACACAGATGACACGTGAAGGGCAAGCTATGTGCTTTTTTGCCGGTGCCAACTCAATTTTTGCGGGTGATAAATTATTAACCACGCCAAACCCCGATGTAAACGAAGACATGAAAATGTTTGAATTATTAGGATTGAATCCTCAAAAGCCATTTACTAAAAAAATACAGCCACAAACGGTTGAGGCTACCGAATCTCAATATCAAGCCTTGGGCGAAAAACCAAAATGGACACGCCCCGAGCATATTATTGAACGCAATGAAGTTGCCAAAGAAAAAGCGAAGGCTTTTAAATGATTTCCTTATGGTATGGGGCAACGCCCAAATACTATTAAAATGAACAAATAGTCATTCACTTTTTAAGGGGTTTCACTACCTTTGCTGGCTTAAAAATCCATTTGAATGATTCATTATAAGTTTGCATTTATAGCCCTCTTTTTTACATCTGCCATCGCGTTTTCCCAAGACCAACCTAAAGAAGAAAAGCTAGACGAAATCATCATCAATTCTACGCGAATTAATTTGCCGTTCCCAGAAAATTCCAGGACCATTTCAATAATTACTTCTGAAGACATTAAAAATAGTGCCACCACCAATCTAGCAGATTTATTACAGCAAGTTGCCGGCATAGATGTAAGGCGCCGAGGTACAGCGGGCATGCAGGCAGATTTATACATTCGTGGCGGTAGTTTTGACCAAACCCTAGTGCTTATTGATGGCATAAAAATGGATGATGCACAAACAGGACATCATAGTTTAAATGCCGCTTTGCCCATTGAAGTGATTGAACGCATTGAAATTATAAAAGGCCCAGCCGCTCGGGTTTTTGGACAAAATGCATTTACCGGGGCCATTAATATTGTAACCAAAAAACAGCTTAACAATGGCGGCTCTATCAATGTGGAAACGGGCTCTTACAAGCAATTAAACGCTTCGGTTACGGTAGCATCCAATTTAGAGAATTCATCACATATTATTCACACAAGCCGCAACACGTCTGATGGATACCGATATAATACAGATTATGACAATCAGAATTATTTCATCAAAAGTATCTTCAACAAAAAAGCAAAACCCATTGAAATGATTGCCACTTTTAATGAGCGTAAATTTGGTGCCAATGGTTTTTATGCAAGCCCTACCGCCATTAACCAATATGAAGAAACCCAGAATAGCCTGATTGGTTTTTCAACTAAATTTTCAACCGAAAAATTAAGCATAAAACCGCGTGTTTACTGGAAACGCAATCAAGACGAATACATTTATGTGCGCCAAGACCCATCTATTTACAGAAACTTGCATATTACCGATAAAATAGGAGCGGAAATGAATGCGTCTTACACCTCTAAAGCTGGTGTTACTGGTTTTGGCATCGACCTTTCCAAAACTTATTTAAGAAGCAACAATTTAGGGAACAGATACAGGTTTATGGCCAATCTTTTTTTAGAGCACCTGTTCAAATTTATGGATAATAAACTTGATATAACGCCCGGTGTTGCCGTAACATATTTTTCAGATTTTAAATATCATGCCTTTCCAGGAATTGATATTGGCTACCGATTAAATGACCATTTAAAAGCTTACACAAACATGGGCTATACCTACAGAATCCCAACTTATACCGACTTGTATTATAGCGACCCGACCAGCATTGGAAATGAAAACCTAAAACCTGAAGAAGCCCTATCGCAAGAAATAGGTTTGAAATATTTTACCCCCACATTCTCCGTTTCTGCAGCTATTTTCAACAGGGATGCCCGCAAGCTTATAGATTATGTAAAGGAAAATGAGGCAGACCTTTGGCAAGCCACCAATATTAGAGATTTAAACACAAAAGGCTTAGAGTTCAACGGCTCTTATAACTTTGAAATAAACACTTTCAATCAGAATTTTACTTTGGGCTACACCTATATTGACGACCAAGCAAAAAACCTAAATGTTAACTATTCCAGATATACCATCAATTCCTTAAAACATCAATTCACAAGTCGTTTCAACACCCAATTATTTAAAAATATACGCCAAAACATTGTCTATAAACATGCCGAAAGAACCAATGGCGAAAGTTATAATGTTTGGGATGCCTCCATTATTTTAACGCTCAAACCATTTGAAATAAACATAACGGTCAATAATATTTTCAATACCGAATACACCGAAACCAATTTAGTGCCTATGCCAAAAGGAAATATGCTTTTTGGAATGCGTTATCATTTTAACTAAAGCATTCAAATACTTTATGTTAATTTTTGCTTGTATTTCATTAACTTTAACAGCTCTAAATCTTTAGCTTTGAAACTAAACCTTCAAGAAATTCCTCGGGTAAAAACCATTACAAAAACGGAATTTTTAAAGCACTATTTTAAGCCACAAAAACCTGTGGTCATTGAACGTTTTATTGACCATTGGCCCGCATATACCAAATGGAATTTGGACTATATGAAAACCATTGCTGGTGATGTTGAAATTCCATTATACGATGATAGGCCTGTACATTACAAAGATGGTTTTAACCAGCCGCATGCCAAAATGAAATTGGGCGATTACATCGATTTGTTGAAACGCGAGCCTACCAAATACCGTATTTTTTTGTGGAATGCCATCAAGGAAATCCCGCAACTTACAAAAGATTTTACATATCCAGATTTTGGGCTTCGGCTTATGAAAGGCATCCCAATGCTATTTTTTGGCGGGCAAGATTCGCACACGTTTATGCATTATGATATTGATTTGGCCAATATTTTCCATTTTCATTTTGAAGGCAAAAAACAGATCATTTTGTATGACCAAACACAAAATGAGTACCTATATAAAATCCCGCATTCGTTAATTACCAGAGAAGATATTGATTTTAACACCCCTGATCTTGAAAAATGGCCTTTATTGAAAAAAGCAAAAGGTTATGAAACAGAACTTAATCACGGTGAGGTTTTGTATATTCCAGAAGGCTATTGGCATTATATGCGCTATATAACGCCTGGTTTTTCCATGAGCTTGCGCGCTATTGCCCGAAACCCAAAAAACCTTGGCAAAGCCATTTATAATCTATTTTTTATGCGAAATTATGATAATGCGATGCGCCGATTGAAAGGCCAAAAATGGATTGATTGGAAAAACCAACAGGCCATTATAAGAACGCACAAAGGTTTATAAAGCAGCCTTTTTTATAAAAACTTATAATATATTTGCCCTCTGAATTATTAAACACAAAACATGAAAAATTTAATTTTATTAGCAACATTGCTAGCGGTATCTTTTGTAAACGCACAAGCATTTTCTGGAAAAGGCGATGATAAGTTTCAAATAGGTGCCAATTTTCAAAACCATGCCACAGGGCTTAATGTAAGCTATGATTTTGGTCTTGGGGAGAGTTTTTCTTTAGGATTTTCTTCCACCTATGCTTTAGGCGTTGAAGAAGCTATTGATGCCGATTTTGGTGATAGGTTTGACATCAAAGCCCGTTTTAATGCCAACTTGGGCAATGTGGTAAATATTGACGATAATTTTGATATCTATCCAGGTTTGCATTTTGGACTTAAAAACTTTGGCGGCCATTTAGGCATGCGCTATTTTTTTAGTGATGGATTTGGTATTTTTACTGAATTCAATGCGCCTTTTGCAAAATACAACACAGACGTTTTAACACCTGCTGAAAAATTACACAATCAATTTACAGCTAATTTAGGAGCCGTCTTTAATTTGTAATAGCTTTTTTTAAATAATTTTTAAGCGAGAGAACATGGATTTGTTTTCTCGCTTTTTTTATATCGTCATTGCGAACGCAGTGGAGCAATCTGCTAATAAGTAAACTTGAACTACAAACAATAAGATTACTTCGTCGTGCCTCCTCGTAATGACGTTATTTAATCAACTCATGGGCTTTTTCATACACCAAATGAGACTCCCAACCTCTATACAAAAAGTAGTCAATAAATTTCTTACGCTTTTTAAAAACGTTGGTCTCATTTATAGAATTGGCCTTTTTTTCGGCTAAATCATTAAAAAAACCGTTGTACTCCTCATTTGTGATCTCTGTAAGTGCTTGATTTATATTAACTTTACCAATGTCTTTTTTCTTGAGTTCATAAGTCAACCGACCGCGGCCCCAACCCTTAATCCTGAACTTACCACTTACAAATGTTTTGGCATAACGCGTTTCGTTAAGAAAGTTATGTTCCAAAAGATGCACCACAATCACATCGATGGCCTCGGGTATCATGTGCATGGTTTCCAGCTTTTTTCTAACCTCTTGATGGCAGCGTTCTTGATATGCACAATAATGCTCCATTTTTTTGGTAGCTTCTTGTACAGTATATGTTTTTTTTGATGGTTGCATAGGTTGTCAAAAATAACAATTGAAATAGAAACAAATAGTATAAAAATTATAAAAACCAAATACAAGATATACTGAACTAACAGCAAAAGTATAGATTTTAAAACTTTATTATTATGAAAAAAATTACTCTCACAAAATCTCTCATTTTTTTTATTTCCCTTTTTTGTGCTGTGAATTATGGGTTTGGGCAAGTAAAATTAGCCGAATTAACTTTTGAGACACCAGGAGGCTATTCAACTAGCACACCAGAATATATAGATATTATAAATGGAGCTAATCATGATTATTTCACGAGAACAAATGGCTCTTCATTTACTTTTGAAAGTTTCTCAAATATCCAAGGAAGCTATTATTTTGCAGCGCAAGATATAGATAACAACAATACTATTTCGCTACCTGTCAGCTTATTAATAAATGATATAAACATCAGTGGCTACTCAAGCCTTGAATTTAGAATTCATTTGGCCGAAGATGATGCTTCAGATGGTTTAGAGGATTGGGATAATCCTGTAAGTGGCGTACAAAATTATGTGCATATAAATTATGATATAGACAACTCTTCGTCATTTAGTAATTTATTATGGATAAATCCTAACGGCACTGGACTAAATTACGAACCTGCTATCGATACTGATTTCGATGGAACTGGTGATGGAACTACAATTACAAATACTTTTACTCAATTTACCCAAAATATTGCAGGAACAGGTTCATTATTAGATATATCAATAGAATTTAATTTAAACGATGGTGATGAAGACATAGCCATAGACAACATTGAAATATGGGGAACACTAATACCATGTGCCTCGACTGTAACATGGAATGGTAGTTTACCATGGGTTGGCGGTTCCCCTGGTTTATCAACTATTGTCGAATTAAATGCAGATTATGATACGGCTTCTTTTGGTAGTTTTAGTGCCTGTTCACTTAATGTAAATGTAGGTACTTTAAGAATTGACAACAATGAATTTGTAGAAATACAAAACGAGCTAAACGTTGCTGCTGGAAGTTCCATTAACGTGCAACCTTATGGGTCTTTTGTGCAAAATAATGACCTTTCTGTAAATAATATTGCTGGCGATATTTCTGTAGATAAGCTAACAGCTCCAATGGATGTTTGGTATGAATATACCTATTGGAGTTCGCCTGTAAAAAATGAAACTATTGGTAATGGATTGTTTGAATCTAATGTGAGCCGACGCTTTGTGTTTAATGCTCAAAATTATTTAGATGCAAAAAAAGAAGTTGGAAACAATAATGCTAAATTAGATGGGCAAGATGATATTGATGATGATGATAATGATTGGGCTTCTGTAAATGGATTAACCATTATGACTCCCGGAATTGGCTACACTTCCACACATGATCAATCCAAATTCATTGGACCACCAATGTCTTACCCTCCTTACAAATTCATTTATACCTTTGAGGGTGAATTTAACAATGGCATCATAACGGTTCCCATTTACAGAAACGATTCTGAATTGAATGATATTAACTGGAACTTCATAGGAAACCCATATCCGTCTGCTATTGATGCTGATATGTTTCTAGCTGCCAATAGTAATATTTCTAGCGATATTAGCGGTATAGATTCTGGTGGAAATAACTATATTGATAGTGCGATATTTTTGTGGTCTCAAAACACAGCACCTTCTAGTACCGCCAATGGTAATCAACAACTTAATTTTTCTAATGATGATTATGCCATTATTAACCTCTCAGGTGAAGTAGCTGGTGGTGATGGTATGAAACCAACTAGGCACATTCCCTCAGGTCAAGGCTTTTTTATTTCTATGTCAAATACCGCTCCTAGCACATTGGTAACTGGTGACGTCTATACATCAGATATTACTTTTAGCAATACTATGCGTATTACAGACCCAACTGCAAACAGCCAATTCTTTAAAGATTCAAATGTTAAAAAGAAACCCAATACGGTTGCCAATAAATTATGGCTTGATTTAACCTCCGATAATGGTGTTTATAACCAAATTCTTGTAGGTTATGTAAATGGTGCCACCAATAATGATGATGGCATGGCTTATGACACTAATAAATTCCCAAGCAAAGGTGCTGCCTTATATTCAACCATTGAAGGTTCGAACAAAAAATTTGCCATTCAAGGGAAAGCTGCCAATAGCATTAATGAAGATGAGGTTATCAACCTCGGTTTTAAAACAACCATTGGCGTTGCAACCCTTTACAAACTCTCCATAGCCCAATTACAAGGTAATTTTTTAACAGAAAACACCGTGTTTTTAAAAGACAACCTGCTCAATAAAACACATAATTTGTCAGCAAGCGATTATACATTTACATCAGAAGTTGGCGAGTTTAATGCCCGTTTTGAAATTGTGTTCAATGCGAATGCTTTATCAACAGATGATTTGATTTTAAATGAAAAACTTTTGAGCATTGTTGAGCTGGAAAATGACGACGTTCAATTTAGGGTTTCCAATGATTTAAAGATTACATCCGTGGGTGTTTTTGACCTTTTAGGAAGGCAACTGTATCAATTTAAAGGACAAAACAATACGGAAACCTATAACCTTTCTGACTTAAGCAGTACGGTTTATGTTGCAAAAGTAACATTAAGCAATGGTGCTGTGATCACTAAAAAAGCAGTTAAAAAATAGTTTTAATATACATTTATTAAAAAAGGACACTGTCTGGAAAACCGTTTTAATTTGGTTTTCCAGACAGTGTCCTTTTTTATTTGATAACCACCCCATAAACAGACCTCAAACGAACATCACGTTATTTTAAACTATTTAAAAACACGTAAGTGCCTTTGAACGACACTTTTATACCATAAATCTAATTTTGAAAAAAGTAATAATCATTTTATATACATTTGCTAAAGCATTGACTGCCAATAAGTTAAACTGTTTAAAAAATCCGATAAAACGAAAAAAATTGTAAAAAAAGCGGATGAACTTAAAACTGTTGCAAAAAATATAGATGAAATGCGGAAAGTAAATAATAAACCCCGAAATAATTAATCCATGGTCTCAAAAACTACATTCAAAAAACAAATCTTATTTGTAATAGCATTAATAAGTATTGCATTAAGTAACGCACAGTCAAACTTACCTTATTCAACAAATTTTGAAAGCAACAATGGTGGCTGGACCGATGGAGGTGGAGATTCAAAATATGGCTCATACACTTCATCACCTCAAGGCAACAAATCTTGGGAAATAAAAGACAATAGCGGAAATGCATCCTCATTTTACCAAGACTTTAACCTATCTGGCTACATAACCGTGACCATTTCCTTTTCGTTTGAATCAAATGGGTTCGATAATGGTTGGGATGCATTTACGGTGCAACTAGATAACAATGCAATACTTTCATATACATATTCTAACGACTGGTCAAGCAATGGCACCAAATACACGGCTACAATTGTATTAAACTCTTCTGATTATACGTTTAAATCTGATTCTGAAATAAAATTTGAAACGACTGGTTGGACAGGAGACAGCGACAAATTATACATTGATGAAATTTCAATAACAGGAACCGAACCCATACCATGCACTACAGATGCTATAACATTACCATGGAATGAAGATTTTGAGACTTCCACCATCAATGAGTACACAAGCAATACTAACGATTTAGGTGGCCTATGTGGTTGGGATTACAACAAAACAAATGAAGGCAGACTTCGTTTCAATACAGAAAAACATACTGGGGCAAAAGCGGCCCTTTTAGACGATTCTGGTTTAAATTTTACTTCATCTGAAAACTATATGATTAAAACCTTGAATTTATCAAACTATACCTCAACTACAGATTTAGAACTTTCGTTTTGGTTTGCTGATTATGGCGATGAAAATGATACTAACGATGCTGTCTGGATACGCGGTAACAACACCGCTATTTGGGTTAAGGCATATACAATAAACCCAGAAAGCAAAACTGATGATACTTGGAACCATGTAGAAAATCTGGATATTGACGCCCTACTTCAAGCTGCAGGGCAAACAGTATCTGAAACATTTCAAATTAAATTGGGTCAATATGGTTATACGCCCGTTAGCTCATGGGGGGCCACTTGGTCTGACGGTATTGCCTATGATGATATTAAAATAACTGGTTCGCAGGATGCTATTTGGAGAGATAATGCTTGGGTAAACAACATGCCACCTAGTATAGGTATGAAAACAATTATTGACGATGATTACAATACAGGTATAGAAGGCAGTTTTAGCAGCAAAGCGCTCACTGTGAATGCTGATAAAATTTTAACCGTGGATAATAACACCTTTGTAGAAGTAGAAAATGATGTTGTTGTAAACGGCCGCATCATAATCCAAACACAAGGCGCATTTGTACAGAACAATGATAATGGTAACATAACCGGTACTGGATTGATGACCGTAAACAAAGAAACAGCTGCTGCCAATAACTGGTTTGAGTACACCTACTGGAGTGCTCCTGTATCTGGTGAAACCATTGGGAATGGTTTATTTGAATCTGGAGCAGATAGGCGTTTTAAATTTGTAGCTCAAAATTATTTAGATGCAAAAAAAGAAGTTGGAAACAACAACGCTAAATTAGATGGGCAAGACGATGTAGATGATAATGGCGATGATTGGGCTTGGGCAAACGCAGCAACCCCAATGCTTCCTGGAGTTGGATATGCATCAACACATAACAAAACGATATTTAATAGCACCCCTGGTTCTCCTAAAAAAATCATATATGTTTTTGATGGAAAATTTAATAACGGCATATATAACATCCCCATTTACAGGAATGATTCTGAATTGAATGATACCAACTGGAATTTTATAGGAAACCCCTACCCATCTGCCATAGATGCCGATTTGTTTTTAACAGCCAATAGTGATATAGCTACAGATATTGCTTCTACCAAATCCCTTAATGGCGCAATATTTCTGTGGTCACAAAACACACCGCCGTCTGGAACAGCCAATGGAAACCAACAACTTAATTTTTCAAATGATGATTATGCCATCATCAATTTCTCTGGAGAACTAGCTGGTGGCGATGGCATAAAACCAACTAGACACATACCTTCTGGCCAAGGGTTCTTTGTTGCTATGGATAATAACGCAGCTGCATCTTTAGTTTCTGGTGATGTTTATACCTCAAATGTTATTTTTAACAACGGCATGCGTGTAAAAGGAGCAACAGATAATAATCAGTTTTTCAAAAGCTCAAATACAAAAGAAAAATCAATAAATACAGCTGCCGATAAATTGTGGATCAACTTAACTTCTGACAATGGGGTGTTCAATCAAATTCTTGTAGGTTATATAAATGGGGCAACCAATAATGATGATGGGGCAGCATACGATGCTACCAAATATCCAACTAAAGGTGCGGCACTATACACGACCATTACTGGTTCAAACCAAAAATATGCTATTCAAGGAAAAGATGTTAATAGCGTTAACCCAGATGAAATTATCAATCTTGGCTTTTCAACCACTATAAATGTGGCCACTTTGTATAAGTTATCTCTTGAAGATTTACAAGGCGACTTTTTAACAAACAATACCGTTTACCTAAAAGATAATCTGCTGAACAAAATACATAATCTATCGGCCAGTAATTATACATTTACATCAGTAGTTGGCGAGTTCAACAACCGTTTTGAAATTGTATTTAATGCCAATACGCTATCTCATGATAGTAAGACTTTAAATGAAACCATAGTGAACATTGTAGAATTACAAAACAACGATGTTCAATTTAATGTCTCTAACCATTTAAAAATCCAATCTGTTGCTATTTTTGATGTTTTAGGGAAGCAAGTTTACCAATTCAAAGGTCAAAACAGTTTGGAAACTTATAACCTATCAAATTTAAGCAGTACGGTTTATGTTGCAAAAGTAACACTAAACAACGGTTCTGTAATTACTAAAAAAGCGTTTAAAAAATAACATTCAAAAAAACAACTACAAATGCAGGAATTGAAAATAATCATGCATTTGTGGTTTCATCTTTTATTCTTCGTTACAAAAAGAAAAACTTTCATGTTTTTAATTAAAAACCTGATTTAGTATTTGTAGCGATTTTGGCGTTTTAAAAGACCCCAAATGCAACTCGTAATAAAGCATCATCATATTTAAAAATGATTGTCTTTGTACGCCATTTATTTTTATTGAAGCCAAAGCTTCAAACTTTGTGCTTAAAAGTTGTTTTAAAAGGTTTAAATTCTCGCCAGAGATACTGTATCTGCCTGTTGCTTTTGTTTCAAAGCTTCCGTCAAGCAAATTAAAAAAACCACTATCCAAATTGACCTCTTCAGGATAAAACCCTAAATATTTGGTCAATTTCAGTAAAAACAGCAGATGGAAATTGGCGTATTCTGTATGGGTATCCAACCAACTTAAGGCTGTTTCCAAATAATTATAGAGGGTTTCATTTTGCTCTTCCTCTTGCAATGTATTTGAAAGCACTTCAGCTAAAAACATGACAATGGCGCTTTTAAAAACATGGGTATGCAAACTGGAGTATGCATAGTGTATTTTGGTTTCTTTAATGGTATGTAGCGAACGGTTATCCTTATAAATAATGTCTAATTGCAATTGGGACAATAATTGAAAATAGGCTGTTTTGTTAAGTCCTTTTTTGCTTTTTAAAACACCTCTCAACAAAAAACCAACAATGCCCAATTGTTGGGTGTAGCATTTCACTATTAAATCATTATCACTATATCTTAATTTTGAAAGTACAATGGCTTGGGTGGTAACGAGCATTATCTTACAACCATTAATTTTAAGACCTTGGTTTCAAAGGTGTCTAAATCTGAAAGCATGACTAAGTAAACGCCAGAAGCCACAACATGGTTTGCCATGTTTTTTCCGTTCCAATAGGCGGTGCCGCCATCAATCTCTAAATTATAACCTCTGTAACGTAGGTTGGTTTTTGATTGTGCTTCTGCGACCAAATTACCTTCTATATCGGTTATTTTGATATTGACGTTTTCAGAAATATCCTTGATTTTCACTTTATCTTCAACAATGTTAAAGTTGGGCCTTACGGGATTTGGGTATGCATAAACACTTTGCAAATCCTCAGTAGTACTTGAGCCACCTGATTGAAATGACACCAAACCTTTGCTGGTTGCTATATAAATGATGCCATTAGTATTATCAATAGAAACGTCTGCAATATCATTGGAGGGTAAAGGTGAGTTTTCTGTAGTAAAATGATATATGGTTTTTTGTCCGTCTGACGACAAATAGAACAATCCTGTGCCAATAGTACCAATCCATTTGTTATTAGACCCGTCAACTTCTATATCGGACACAAATTGCTCATATAACAATTCTTTAGCAATGCCATCTTCTAAAATAATGATTTCTTCTGCTCGGGCATTTTCATCTGTAAAAAAATTAGAGGTATTATACAAGACCCTAAGCCCCTTAAAAGTGCCAATCCAAAGCTGATTTCTTTTATCTAAAGCCAAAGTAGTTACAAGTTCTGTAGGCATACCATCTGCTTCGGTAGCAAGGTTCTTTATTGATTTAGCTCCACCATTTTGATTAAATGCAATAACACCATATTTATAGCTGCCAATCCATTTTGTTTGATCATTTCCAATCACCATGCTATAAAATCCTGTATTATCAAAAGCATCTGGATATATCTCTTCAAGAGAGTAAGATTGCCATTGGTTATTTGCTGGATTATATGTTTTTAAAGGCTTATCTACACGATCGGTAAGCGACCATAGTACCCCATTACTATCAAAAACAGTAGGTCCAACTCTAATATCAATATAATTTGGATTTGTCGCCAAGATTAAAGACTCTAAGCCACTATTGGTTTGATTGTACAAAACCGTAGGTATTTCATCATTAACCTCCAACATACCACTGAAATAAGAGCTAATAAACACTTGATTGTTATTAAAAGGATTAATAGAAATGGTCTTTAAGCATTTGGCATCAAATACATCCTTGTATGGCGTATTGGTCCAACTATTTTCTTTTAAATGACTAAACCCTCTACTGTTCAAAGGATAGGGATTAAGAAACAGGTCGTGCTCTCCAAAAGTTACCCACAAATCATTGATGCCCGCAGTTATAGAAAATGGGATATTCAATAAGGGCCCATCTGGATGCACCTCTTCAAAAACGGTTGGGTTTAAAAGCGGGGTTTTTAAAATCCCGAAATTAGCTGTGCCCACATACGCATTTTTAGCATCGACCATGGCCGAAGTGTAGGTAGTAGCAAATTCAGGATTGGTATCTATTTGAGCTGTGAGATTGAAATTACTATCATAAATAAATACGTTGCTTGCCGTAGTCACTATTAAATTGGTATCGTCTGACGTTACATCCAAAGGAATCGTGCTATACCTAAATAAAGGGTTCAAAACATCATTTACCAAGCTATAGATGTTTCTATCAGTTCGTAGTGTGAATAGGTTATTTTCAACAGATTGAATAGCGGAAAAACTACCAGAAACAACCGTTTGCCAATTTTGATAATCAATTAGGTTTTGACTGGATGCCAATGCTTTTCTTATGCCATTTCCATCTAAACAAGATGCATAAATATAATCGTTGTAAATAGCTGTTTGGCTGACTTTTATTTGGCTTCCGGAATTTCCGATCAAATATGTATCGCCAAACTCCAAGCGTTCCAAATCATAAACAGAAATACCATAATTTGTAGCTACATAAACCACATTCCCAAACTCGTTAAAATGATTGATCCGCTTATTGGTTGACGGAATAGTTGCTTTATCAATAATATCAACAATGGTTAGAACATTTTCATCATTATCAAAAACGATTTCAATCAGTCCGTTTTCGTACCCTATCATCAACAATTCAAAGACTTCACTATAATAAATGGTTGATATGTTTTCTCCAGACAACCCATTAATAGTAGTAAGCTCTTTAATGTCATTGGTTTGCGAATCATAACTAAAAACAGCATTATCTGATGCTGCATAGATTTTACTGTTCCCTTTTACAACATCTTTAATCTTATTGTAAGAGAAATGGCCTTTCCATAAGTTAGAAAAATCTTGACCAAATTGCATGAGCGGCACTAGGAAAATTACCAATAAAAGTATTCTTTTAAACATGTGATTTTTTTCAACTGTCAAATATATTTATATCTAACGAGTTTTAATTGAAAATGATATATTTAAAACAAAAAAGCTTCCTGAAAATTTCAAGAAGCTTTTACGATCCATGAAAACAATATCTAAACAATGCCCTGTGCCAACATAGCATCTGCTACTTTTACAAACCCCGCAATATTGGCGCCTTTTACATAATCCACATACCCATCATCATCTTTGCCATATTCTAAACAGGATTTGTGTATATCTGCCATAATTTCTTTAAGTTTATTATCAACCTCTTCTCTGGTCCATTTATATTTTAAAGTGTTTTGTGTCATCTCTAAACCAGATGTTGCAACACCTCCCGCATTTGATGCTTTCCCTGGCGCAAACAATATTTTTGCTTTATGAAAGGCAGCAATGGCCTCTTTGGTTGAAGGCATGTTGGCACCTTCGCTAACACAAATACAACCATTTTTTAAAAGGGTATTGGCATCTTTTTCATGAAGTTCGTTTTGGGTAGCACAGGGTAATGCAATATCGCATATAACCTCCCACGGTGTTTTATCTTTAACAAACTTTGCGTTAGGGTACTCTTTTATATACTCACTTATCCTACCGCGGTTTTCATTTTTCAATGTCATTACAAAAGCCAATTTTTCAGCATCTATGCCATCATTATCATAGATATATCCTGATGAATCTGAAAGTGTCAATACCTTTCCGCCCAGTTGGATTGCTTTTTCCGCAGCATATTGCGCCACATTTCCAGATCCAGAAATAATAACGTTTTTCCCTTTAAAACCATCGCCTTTGGTCTCTAGCATTTTTTGAGCAAAATATACATTGCCGTAACCTGTGGCCTCTGGCCTAATTAAAGAGCCACCCCAAGACATGCCTTTACCGGTTAAAACTCCTGTAAATTCATTGGTCAGTTTTTTGTACATACCAAACAAAAAACCAATTTCTCTGGCACCTACACCTATATCACCTGCAGGAACATCGGTATTTGGGCCTACATGTCTAAATAATTCACTCATAAACGCATGGCAAAAACGCATGATCTCGCCATCACTTTTGCCTTTGGGGTCAAAATCACTCCCGCCTTTACCTCCGCCCATGGGCAGGGTGGTCAAGCTGTTTTTAAAAACCTGTTCAAAAGCCAAAAACTTTAGAATGCTCAAATTAACTGTTGGGTGAAAGCGCAAGCCGCCTTTATAAGGTCCTATAGCTGAGTTCATTTGTATTCTATATCCCCTGTTTATTTGTATGACGCCTTGATCATTTACCCAGCACACCCTAAACATAATGACGCGTTCTGGTTCAACCATTCTTGACAATATGTATTTACCATTATAAATGGCGTTCTTAGCTATATAGGGCAAAACCGTTTCTGCAACCTCTTCTACTGCCTGCAAAAATTCTGGTTCATGGGCATTTCTTTGTTTAACAAGGTCTAAAAATTCGTCAATACTTCTTTTCATACATGTAAAAATTACAATATCGTTACCAATATCTTGGTTTGAGAAATAAATATACGATATCTTTAAAAAAGATAGATTATTATTTAGAAATTCATAAATATTATTTTTTTATTTTAAATCACACAATATACAAATGTTTGTTTGTTGGTTCTGTTTTTATATATTTGTCAAGTTAATGCCTCAAATAAAGAACCTTATTATGCTTAACTGGAAACATTTAGTGGCTGTTTTTTGCTTGTTTGTAGTAAGTCAAACAGCTTTTTCTCAATTAGGCTTCTCTCATGAAATAGGGGCTATTGCTGGGCCAGTCCAATTTAGATCTGATTTTGGAAACCGCTCTGATGAAGAAACCAATCTTGGGAATTCTGGATTTGGCATTGGCATTGTGCATTATATCAATTTCTCTTACAGAGCAGATTGTAACTGCTATACCACGGATACTTATTTTAACGATCACTTTAAATTAAGAAACGAGATTTCTTGGAACAAAACCAATTTGGAACATCTTGGCAAATGGGTAGATCCTAGCAGAACCTCTGCTGCCGCCAATCAATTAAGAGGCCATAAAGGTGTTGCCAATAATTTGGATATTGGTACACAATTAGAGTTTTTCCCATTGAGCATCCGGTCTTTTCAAGCCTTTGGTTATAGATACGCTCCTTTTGTAAGCTTAGGGGTTCACTACACCTCTTATACGCCTAAAGTAACTACCACATACCAAAATCCAAATCCGCTTTTAATAGGCGATGTAACAGATCCCAGCAATTTTTATTCAGGATGGGCCCCAGGCTCTGTGGATGCTTCTCCAGGCAGTACATGGTCTGTAGTTTCTAGTGTGGGTGTGCGGTACAAGCTCAACAAACTTTCAGATTTAATGCTAGATTTGAGATGGCAATATTACTTTAGCGATTGGGTAGATGGGCTCAATCACAATCTTCCTTATAATAAACATGACGATTGGTTGGTCTGGCTGAATTTTGGTTATATTTATTATTTGGATTAAAAATTTATCGTTTTTTATCGTTTTTCCTTCATTCAATATTTACCTTTGAGAAGAGATATCTTATTAAATTATGCTCAATAGTAAATACTATGTTATTACCTGTTTATTTTTGATTTTTGCAAGTTGTAAAAATGAAATAAATACCGCATTTTCAGAAATCAGCATCACAACCCCCAATAACACTATTGTTGAGGTGAATATTCCAAAAGCATCTGGAAACGAACAAATTGTCAATCAGATAAATTCTGAAATACAAAATACGGTCATAGCAGCACTTCATATTGGTGAACCTGATGGTATCACTTCAAAATCCATTGAAGAAAGCATAACTGTTTTTAATGATGAATACAATGGGTTTAAAGCTGATTTTCCTGAAACCGAACAACCTTGGGAAGCACAGATTGATGGCGATATCATGCATCAATCTTCAGAAATCATAAGCATTGCCATAACATCATATGTAAATACCGGCGGCGCCCATGGGGCATTGAATATTAGGTTGTTGAATTTTAATGCCGAAACAGGAAATCCCATTGAAAATGAGGTGTTATTTAAAAATATGGACGCTTTCAAATCTGTTGTCGCAACCTATTTTGAAAGAGCCACAAAAAACAAAGACACTTTTTTAAACCATGATGGTTTTGAATGGCCTGCAAATATGGGGTACAGCGACGAAGGCTTTGTGTTACTTTACAACGCTTACGAAATTGCGCCGTACAGCACAGGCATCATTCAATTTACCATTCCGTATGAAGAAGCGGGTTCTTATTTAGTTTTTAATAGCCTTTAAAAGTGCCAAAACATACCCGTAGTGAATGCCTTCATGAACCAACACAAACTTCAAAGCCTCCTCAACATTAGTTAAAGTGTTACCCGTTGTAGATACGGTGTACGTGTTATAGGTTTTGAAAACGCCATTGTTATAATCTTCCTGTGTTCTTTTTATTGTTGAAAATAACAATGCTTGTATCTGGTTTACATCTTCTTGGGTTACGTCCCCATTTGGCTTGCTGTCTTTTCTGTATTTATTGATAAGTTCCTCTGAAATCATCGGTTGTAAACCAGATAATTTATACGCCAACAATTGCTCTGTTACCACAATATGCCCGATGTTCCAAATAATGTTATTATTGAACCCTTTTGGTATTCTATTCAATTCCGCTAAAGAATTAGCATCGATTATTTTGTTGAAAATAGCTCTGGTATTGTTTAAAATTTGAAATGTAAAATCCATATTATTTAATTTTTTGATAAATATAGTTTTAATTTGTTTTTTAGAAACCATCAACAACATGAAAAAAGTATATTATCTAAAAACTTGCAGTACCTGCATTCGCATTTTAAAAGCACTCGATTTATCTTCAGAATTTGTTTTGCAGGACATTAAAACCGAAGCAATAACCGTGAAGCAACTAGAACACATGAAAAATATGGCGGGCAGCTACGAAGCCCTTTTTAGCAAGCGGGCGAAACTTTACAAAGAGATGGATTTGAAAAATCAAGACTTGACCGAGCGTGATTATAAACATTACATTTTAGAGCATTACACGTTTTTGAGCAGACCTGTTATCATAAATGAAGGCACTATTTTTATAGGAAATTCCAAAAAGATAGTTGAAGCGGCAAAATCGAGCATTCAATAAAATAAAAATTGTGACTCCACCAGGATTCGAACCTGGATCTAAAGTTTAGGAAACTTTTGTTCTATCCCTTGAACTATGGAGCCTTTATTTTAAATCAAACCTTAATGAAGAGTTTCCGTTTGTACATGTAATACCCTAATGCTACATAACAGCAAACTACAACAAGGGCGTAAAGTAATGAAGAAAATTTAAGATTTAAAAATCCATGAGTGAAAATGGTTTCGTAAAGCCACGAATGAAGGTTGCTATCTCCATTAATTTTTATTAGATACATCGATTTGGATATCAAACTAGATAGAAAATAAATGGTTATGGCGTTCATGCCCACATATTTAAAAACCGTTCCGAATTGGTATTGTTTTATATCCTTTAGATAATAAATAACCCCAAGAATAAAAGTGCCCCATCCGCTTGTTACCAAAACAAAACTGCTGCTCCAAATGGCTTTATTTATTGGGAAAAACATACTGGACAAATACCCTGAAACTAACAAAGCAAACGCTGCAAAAAACAAAAACTTTATTTGGGTTAATCCGTCTAAAAGCTTTCCAATCAATATTCCTGAAAGGCAAGTAACAATTGCTGGAAATGTACTTATGATACCTTCGGGGTCATAATCGGGTTGCCACATGTGTTTTCCCAAAATATGCAAATCTATATAATTCGCCCAATTGTTTGGAACTCTATCAAAGGTTGGTGCCATCCCATTTGGTAAAGGCACTAGACCTAAAAACAATCCATAGCCAATTAATATAAAAATTGAAATACCAAGCAAAATTTTCCAATTATAATGAAGATATAATAGCGCGGAGATTAAAAATACAATGCCTATTCTTTGCAATACGCCTGGGAATCGTAAGGTTTCAAAATCAGATAAAAATGGTGCAAAAGGCACAAACCAATTGAGGAACAACCCTAAACCTATAAGTTTTAAACTTCTGATGACTATTTTTTTGTGGGTTGATTTGGATTTCGGCTTGTTTTTATACGCAAAATAAATGGAGATGCCTACAATGAACAAAAAGAACGGAAATATCAAATCGGTTGGTGTCAGTCCGTGCCACTCGGCGTGCAATAAAGGTGCATATATGTTGCCCCAATCGCCAGGCGTGTTTACCAAAATCATGGCAACGATGGTAAACCCTCTTAAAATATCGACAGATGCTATGCGTTTTTTTGGATTCATTTATTTTTTCAAAATTTATAAGTTCTAATTACCCTTTCTTAAGCCCTACTTTATGTCCAAAAAATGCATAATAAAGAATGATGAGATAACAAGGCAATAAAATCCAGTAACCAAAAGACGCTGCTTCTGCTGTTGCAGCAACTTGATCAATCCCATTTGAAATTAAATCTGCCTTCTTGGTATCTACCAAAGCACCATACAACGGCGGAATGATAGCTCCTCCAGAAATGGCCATAATCAGCAATGCTGAAGCTGTTTTGGTAAACTCGCCCAAACCTGTTAACGCCAACGGCCAAATAGCTGGCCAAACCAAAGCATTGGCAATACCTAAAGCCGCCACAAAAAGCACCGAGGCAAACCCGCTTGTAAACACAATACAAAACGATAATATAATGCCCAAAACAGCACTCGCCTTTAAGGCAAACGCCTGACTGATATATTTAGGAATTAAAAATACGCCCAGAGCATAGGTCGCCACCATCGCCATTAAAGTATATAAGGTAAAAAATTTAGCTTGCTCCACAGGAATATCCAATGAAATACCATAAGAAATGATGGTGTCACCCGCAATTACCTCAACGCCCACATATACGAACAAAGCCAAAACCCCCAACCATAAATGCGGAAATTGAAAGATGCTCGATTTTGCTTTTTGGCCTGTTTCAGAAACCTCAACAGGTTGCGCTTCCACATGTGGCAATGGTGCTTTTCTTATTAAAATCCCTAATAAAAATAGCACTACGGCCATGGCAATGTATGGTATTACAACGCTATCTGCCATGGTATTTAACAAATCTGATTTTTTAGAATCTGATACAACATTCAGCTTTTCTTTAATCTCATCGATTCCAGATAATAAAATAGTACCAAATATCACAGAACCCAAAGCACCCGCTACTTTGTTGGCAATGCCCATAATGGCAATACGCTTTGCGGCACTATCGATAGGCCCTAAAATGGTTATGTAGGGGTTTGATGCGGTTTGCAATAAAGTCATACCGGCACCTTGGATAAAAATGGCCGTTAAGAACATCCAATACGTTCTGGCTTCGGCGGCTGGAATAAAAACCAAAGCCCCAATGGCCATGATTATCAAACCTAATGACATGCCTTTTTTGTAACCAATCTTATTGATAATAAACGATGCGGGCAATGCCATAACCACAAACGAGACATAGGAAGCAGACGCTACTAAATAAGATTGTGCATCGGTCAGTTCATTGATGGTTTTCATAAATGGAATGAGCGCGCCGTTTATCCATGTGACAAACCCGAAAATAAAAAATAACCCTGCTATGATAAGAATGGGAACTAACGTGTTGTTAGATGGTGCGGAAATACGTTGGTTATTAGACATGTTTGTTAAAATGTTTTAGTTAGGAATAATTAATTTTCAGTATCATCTTCAATATTAAAAATACGTTCTTTGGCTTGTTTGGTATAATTACGTCCAATCGGGATTTTCCTATTGGAAATTTCCACGGTATTGCCTTCCAAAGCCGTGATTTTATTTATTGAAATGGTATAAGAACGGTGGATGCGCATAAAATTGGATTGTGGTAATTCCTCTGTTATGGCAGACAAGGATTTATGCACCACATAATCGCCCAAAGTGGTAATCACTTTAATATAGTCTTTAAGACTTTCTATGTACAGAATATCATTGAGGTTTGTTTTGATAAGCTTTTTATTCACCTTTAAAAAAATATGGGGCTCTTGTTGCAAACTCGCATCCGCTCTGGTATTGCTAACATAAACATGTTGATACACTTTATTGATGGTTTTCAAAAACCGGTCAAACGGGATGGGCTTTACCAGATAATCTAAAATATTGAGCTCAAAACTTTTAACGGCATATTCGCGATAGGCCGTAGTAATCACGATCAATGGTTTATAGCTCAGGTTTTCAATAAAGGCAAATCCCGTCATTTGTGGCATGTTGATATCCAGAAAGATAAGGTCTATTTTTTCTTGCTCTAAAACACGATAGGCCTTTAGCGGATTGTTAAAAGTCTCCACAATCTCTATATGGTCAAAACTTTTCAAATGTGTTTCAATCACAGAAATCGCCAACGGTTCATCATCAATTATAATACACTTAATTTTCATACCGGAATCTTTAAGAACAAGTTATAGTTGTTTCCTTCTACTTTAGAGTCCAAAATAAAATTGTTTGAAAACAACAAATTCAATCGTCGTTTTGCATTTTCATTGCCAATGCCATTACTCGCGCCCTCATCCACGTTTGGGTTGAAATTATTGATTAAAATAAATTCCAAATAGCCTTTATTGGAAACATCAAAACTCATATTTATCTTTAAATGTTCATTGTCCCTCATCCCATGTTTAAAGCAATTTTCAACAAAAGAAAGCAATAATAAAGGCGGCACGCAAACATCTTCAATATCTCCGGTAATATCTATTTCAGCATCAACTTGATCCTCAAACCGTAGGCGCTCAATGTCGATAAAATTATTGATGTGGTTTATCTCTTGCAACAAACTGGTTTTAGAACTTTGTACTTCATACAGAATGTACTGCATCATCTCAGACAGTTTTATGACCAATCTTGGGGCATTATCAGATTTTTTTAAAGTGAGCGCATATAAGTTGTTCAAGGTATTAAAAAAGAAATGCGGCTGTATTTGGGTGCGCAAATATTTAAGCTCTGTACTCATTTGCAATTGGGCCAAATCTTCATTTCTTCTTTTTTCTATAGACCAATCAATGACCAATTTTATAGCCGTTACAAATCCAATTACATACAGTTCGCCAAGTATCACTGCAATAATATGGTTCAACTGCATAAAACGTCCAGAATCTCCGGCCTCGGGCCAAATGTTTTTGGTTACCAAAACATAATTAAGTCCCGTCCTGACCAAATACACCATGGCCAACATGACTATTAATGAAGAAATATAAGTTCCATATTTTTTCCGAAGAATAAATTTAGGGATCAAATAATAGATGTTTATGTAAACAATAATGATATGAATGGGAAACTCCACCAAATTGGATTTTACAGAATACCAATAATCATCAAAGTAACTGCCCCACCTAACCACGTTAAAAAGAAAATATGCCAACCAAAACATCACATGATATCTGATAGGAATGGTATCGCCTATTTTCTTATTGAACAGAGAAATAATTTTTAAATTTAAACAGGCTTTATTGAAAAACCTTTAGCTAATTCTCAACAATTTTAGTGATATATTCACTAATTAACAATTAAATTTCCAAATCTTTATTTATGAAAAAGCACTTATCGAACCTAAAATGTTGTCTGTGTGCAAAACCATGTCGTTTGTATAAATTTTTTAAAAATATATTTAATAATCAATAGTTTGGCTTAACTAAAAACAAAATAATCAAATTATGAAACAAAACTTACGAACACTTTTCTTGTTTTCTTTTTTATTATTTACTGCTCAAATAGTATTTGCGCAAGAAAAAAAAATTGAAGGAACAGTAACTTCCCAGACAGATGGTATTCCGCTTCCTGGAGTAAATGTAACAGTACAGGGGACCTCCTACGGTGCCCAAACAAATTTTGATGGGAATTACACCATAAATGCAAATGTTGGTGACATCCTAAACTTCTCATTCTTAGGAATGACAACAGAAACCGTTGTAGTGGGCGCCAACACCACTATTGATGTTTCTATGGAAGAAGACGTAGAGTCTCTTGATGAAGTGGTTGTTACGGCCCTAGGCATCAAAAGACAAAAAAAGGAACTTGGGTATGCGGTACAAGAAGTAAAAGGCGATGACCTTGACAGGGTCATTACAACCAATGTGGCCACGGCACTTTCTGGTAAAGTATCTGGTGTAGATGTATCTATGCCAGCAACAGGCGCTGGAGGCTCTACCAGGGTTATTATCCGTGGTATTTCAAGTATCGGGGAAAACAATCAGCCGCTGTATGTTGTTGATGGTATTCCTATAGACAACACAGGGCTCTCCAATGAAAATGAAGCTACCAGTAAATGGTTTGGCGGAAAGGATGATGGTGATGGCATTTCAAGCATCAACCCCAATGACATTGAAAGCCTTTCTGTTTTAAAAGGTGCCGCCGCCGCCGCACTTTACGGCTCAAGGGCTTTAAACGGTGTGGTTTTGATTACTACGAAAAAAGGAAGCACAGGAAAACTTGAAGTAGAACTGACCAGCGGCATTAGCTTTGATAAGGTCAACGTTAATTATCAAGATTTCCAAACAGAATACGGCAGCGGAACCAATGGCCAATTACCCAATCCAGACAGAGGGCCTGCAGAGGTTTATGGCTATACCACAAATGCTTGGGGGCCAAAGTTTTCTGAATCTGTTGGCGAAACCCTTGTGATTTTTGATGGCTCAACAAAACCATATGCTAGGGTAAACAACAACATCAACAACTTTTTCAGAACTGGGCTAACTACCAATAATGGGGTATCACTATCGGGTGGCAGCAAAAATGCTTTTGTGAGATTTAGTTATAACAATTTAAAAAATGAAGATGTTATCCCTAAGTCTGGTTTAGAAAGAAACAGTTTTAATTTGAACGGAACATTAAAAACAGATAAGTTCACTTTTGACGCCAAAGCCAATTACATTACAGAAGGCGCAAAAAACAGGCCCGAGCTAGGAGACTCTCCCAACAACCTAGGATACTCATTAAGTGGCTTGGCCCCAAACATTGACCAAGCTTGGTTGAAAAACTACAAAGCAGAAGACGGTAGCATCTACAGATGGAACACCAACGACTATTTATTAAACCCCTATTACGTATTAAACGAAAACAATAGTGAAACAGAAAAAAATCGTTTTATTGGTTATTTAAGCGGCTACTACCAAGTGAACAAATGGTTGGGCGCCAATTTCAGGACAGGTATAGACACTTACACTTTCAATTCAAAAGATTTTATGGGAAGTGGACACACTTGGCCTGGCAGAGCCGATGGTTATCTTGGTTTGAACACCATCAATGTATCAGAAATCAATACCGATTTAATATTCAATATTGATGGTATAAAACTGGCAAACGATTTAACCTTCTCCAGTATTTTAGGATTGAACAGAAGGGATTTTTCCAGAGAGCAAAACTCAAGGTTTGGCACCAACATCATTGAACCGGGCACAGAGTACATAAGCAATTTTGCGGTTCAAACAGAAAATGCGCCTACCGAAACCAAAACACGTACAAACTCTGTATTCGGGTCGGCAAAATTTGATTACAAAGGCTATTTATTTGCTGAGTTTACAGGACGTAATGATTGGTTCAGTGTGATTGATGATTCCGCTTTTTATCCAGCAGCATCCCTAGGTTTTGTGTTTTCTGATGCTTTTGATGCCACAGGCAACACCTTTTCCTATGGTAAATTGAGAGCTTCTTGGGCACAGGTATCAAATGCACCAGGGGCTTATAAAAACGCCTTGAACTATACGGTACTACCTTCTTTTAACGGGAACAGTATTGTGAACATAAAAAATCTGGCAGCTCCAAATCCAAATTTAACCTATCAATCAAAAACAGGTATTGAGTTTGGTCTGGATTTAGCATTTTTCAAAAACCGTCTGAGAGCAGACGTTACAGTATATCGTGAAGATATTGACGACCAAACCATGGATTTACCATCGTCAGCAACCTCGGGTTATGAATTTATATCGGTAAATGCGGGCAGGTTGCGCAATCAAGGTATAGAAATCCTTTTGTCTGGCTCGCCAATAAAAACCAACAATTTTGAATGGGCGACGACTTTAAATTTCACTAAAAATGAGAATGAAGTCATTTCATTGCATCCAGACATCGATACATATACCATATCAGAAGCACGTTGGGCAGGCGCTGCCATAGTGGCCAAAGTTGGTGGGCAATACGGGTCTATCATTGGTAGGGATTTTTTAAGAACAGATGCTGGCGAGGTCATTCACGGCGATAATGGGCTCCCTTTATTTACTGATGAAAAAGTAGTTTTAGGCAAAGGCATTCCCGATTGGACAGCGGGCCTAACCAATACATTTACCTATAAAGGCTTGACCCTTCAATTTTTATTGGATGTTAAATACGGTATGGACGTATATTCCATGACCAATTCTGTTGGTGCTTCTAAAGGGCTTTTAGATGTTACAACCCAAGGCAGAGATGCTTTTAATGCTGCAAGGGAAATTGCCCAAGCAGCAGATCCAGATAATTTCAATATAAGCACCTGGGTCCCTACAGACGGCTATGTTTCTAATGGCGTTGTGAACACAGGTACTGACGCAAGCCCTGTTTATGAGCAAAATACAACACCGGTAAATCCGCAAAACTATTGGAACACCGTTTTCAACAACACCCCAACACCTTTTATTTATGATGCATCTTATGTAAAATTAAGAGAACTCAGCTTGGGCTACGAATTTCCAAAGCACATCTTTGGAAACCTTAAAATAAGCTCTGTAAACATGTCTGTGTTTGGAAGAAACTTGTTGACATTTAGCAATAACCTACCAAATATTGACCCAGAATCCATGTACACATCAGGAAATGGCCAAGGTTTTGAATATGGCTCCTTACCATCTAGGCAGTCTTATGGTTTCAATATAAAAGTTACATTTTAAAAAATAGCATTATGAAATATAAACACATCTTAACCATACTATCAATAGTTATCCTATTTAGTAGCTGTACAGAAGATTTTGACACATTGATCAAAGACCCTGTGGCGCTTTCGGCAAACCCAGACGGACAACTCTCTTTTGTTCAACTGAGCATGTCTGGAGACCGGTATTACCAATGGCGTGCCAACTTGATTTATTCAGGAGGCTTTGTACAACATTATTCTGGTGCATGGAACGTTACCGAATACGGCGGAAAATTCAAAAAAAACGATGATTATGCACATGCGTTTTGGAGAAGGGCCTATTCCATAGAAATAAAAAACGCAGTGGATATTATTGCTAAAACCGATGGCGACCCAGAAAAAGCAAATATCAATGCCATAGCAAAAATTGTTAAAGTCATGATTGGCCAACGCTTGACAGATTTATACGGAGACGTTCCATACTCTGAAGCTGGCGTGGGGTTTTCAGAAGGCATTGTAACTCCTAAGTATGACAGACAAGAAGATATATACAGTTCGTTTTTTACTGATTTAGAAGAAAGCTACAACCAATTGAACGCCAATGGAGGTACAGTTACCGGTGATCTTTTTTACGATGGGGACATCTCGAAATGGAAAAAACTGGCAAACGCATTGCGCTTACGCTTAGGCATGCGTATTTCTGAAATTGCGCCTGTAGAAGCAGAAAAACAAGTAAAAGCAGCTTTTGCAAACGGTGTTTTTGAAAACAATGACGACAACTGCATCATGTACCATGGCGATATTGCCTTTAATGGCGATCTATCAGATTATCGCGGCAATGGGTTGGCCCATGCCTTTATAGGAAATGCGGATGCTGATCATTTCAGTTCCCTTTTAATTAACTTTTTAAGAGATCATGACGACCCGAGATTACCCATGATAGCAACCCCAAAAACATCTAGCGGTGTAATATGGGGCGGTGTCATACAGCCCGGCGAAGACTTATATGTGGGTATCCCCGGAGGAACTTTTCAATGGGATGTTTTTGGTGGTGCCGCAGCAACATCAGGAATCCAATCATATTTAAAGCAAAACACAACACCGTTTCTGCATGTTAGTTATTCAGAAACACAATTATTGTTGGCAGAGGCCGCTTTAAGAACTTGGGTTTCCGGAGCACCAGCAGATTACTACAAAAAAGGTGTAGAGGCTGGCATCAAACAATTGGCAATTTATGGTGCCACAGAAGCTTCTCAAGGCGATATTGATAGCTATTTGAGTACAAACCCCTTACAATCAGGTACTGAAATGGAACAAATAAGCACCCAACTTTGGGTCACTTATCTGTTCAATAGCATGGAAGCGTATTCCAACTGGAGAAGAACAGGTTACCCTGTTTTAGACCCTATAACAGCACCCGATTCTGAAACAGGTGGTGTTGTACCAACACGGTTTTATTACCCGAATGATGAGCTTCAAAAAAATGAAGCAAATTATTTAGAGGCATTGGACCGAATGGACGGCACTAATGATTGGTTGAATAAAGTGTGGTGGGACGCCAATTAGCCTGAATTGAATTTTATACGCTAAGAAGTTTGAATGGTTAAATGATAAGCGAGGAACTCCATTTTCCTCGCTTATTTTAAAAAATTAAGAATGAAACTAGAATTTGCTAATTATAAAAGCATCCAATATAAAAAGGCAGGGAAATTTGAGGATACACGATTTGAAAAAATACACAACGTAATTTTTGAAGAATCCAATGAACCCTCCGTTCTTGTTGCTCGTGAAATCGCAGATTTAATCAAAGAGAAAGAAGCAGAAAATAAAAACTGTGTATTAGGATTGGCAACGGGCTCTTCACCCATAAAAGTGTATGAAGAACTAGTTAGGATGCACAAAGAAGAAGGCCTGAGTTTCGCAAATGTCATCACTTTCAACCTAGATGAATATTACCCCATGGATAAAAATAACATACAAAGTTATTTTTACTTTATGCACGAGCATCTTTTCAATCATATCGATATTTTACCCGAAAACATAAACATCCCAGACGGTAAAGTTAGTGCTGAAGAACTCTATCAATTTTGTATTGATTATGAGATGAAAATCAAAGCCGTAGGTGGTTTGGATTTCCAGCTTTTAGGAATTGGCAGAACAGGGCACATCGGGTTTAATGAGCCTGGCTCGCATTTCAATTCGGGCACTAGAAGCATCACGTTGGATCATATTACACGTGTAGATGCCGCTCCCGCATTTTTAGGTATTGACAACGTCCCCAGAAAAGCCATTACCATGGGTATTGGCACCGTACTTAGTGCCAAACGCATTATACTTTTGGGTTGGGGAGCCAACAAAGCAGAAATTATTAAAGAAACCATTGAGAGCGAAATAACCCCAGAAGTCCCTGCTACCTATTTACAAAACCATGATAATACAACTTTCATCTTAGATGAAGCGGCTTCTTCTGAATTGACCCGAGTAAAAACGCCATGGCTCGTTACCGCTTGTGTTTGGAACGAATCCTTAAAACTAAAGGCCGTGGTTTGGCTCTCAGAGCTTTTGAGCAAACCCATTTTAAAATTAACCGATAAAGATTATAATAACAACGGGATGTCTGGACTTCTTACGGAAGAAGGCACTGCTTATGATTTGAACATCAAAATGTTCAACAAACTGCAGCATACCATTACTGGATGGCCCGGCGGGAAACCCAATGCCGATGATTCCAACAGACCCGAGCGTGCCAATATACCCAGAAAACGCATCATTATATTCAGTCCTCACCCAGATGATGATGTCATCTCCATGGGCGGTACTTTTGATAGGTTGGTAGAACAAGGGCACGAGGTGCACATTGCCTACCAAACCTCAGGAAACATAGCGGTTTCAGATGAAGAAGCTTTAAAATTTGCAGAAATTACACAAACCCTATGCCCTAATTGTAAGGAAACACAAAGCATCATCAATTTTCTAAAAATCAAAACAGACAATGATATAGATTCTAACGATATCCGTCAATTAAAAGGATTGATTAGGCGAAGTGAATCGCTTGCAGCCACCAGATATTTAGGACTTAATGATGAAAATGTCCATTTTCTTGATTTACCATTTTATGAAACGGGCACCATTAAAAAGAACAGCATTTCAAACGATGATATTGATATCATGACCAACTTGATTGCGTCTATAAAACCCCATCAAATTTATGCTGCTGGAGATTTAGCCGATCCGCATGGCACGCATAAAGTATGTTTGGATGCTTTGTTTATTTCCTTAGAAATTCTTAAGAGCCATAAATACATGGAAGATTGTTGGGTTTGGCTTTACCGTGGCGCATGGCACGAGTGGGAATCGCATCAAATAGAAATGGCCGTACCTATGAGCCCGGATCAAGTACTTAAAAAACGACATGCTATTTTTTACCACCAATCACAAAAAGATGGCGTGATGTTCCAAGGTGATGATTCTAGGGAATTTTGGGTACGTGTTGAGGATAGAAACCGATTGACCGCCAAAAAATACAATGATTTAGGCTTGGCTGATTATGAAGCTATTGAAGCCTTTAAACGCTATCATTTTTAAAAGAAAAACCATGAAAAACCTATTGTTATTAGTTATTTTAGGGTTCAGCCTATTTCGCTGTTCTACCAACGAAACCCCTAAACCAAACAAAATTATGGGCACTTGGAAAATGGTATATGCTGAAATCATGGAAAACGACTCATTGAAAATAAAAGATCTAACGCATACCCATTTCATAAAAATCATCAATAACAGTCATTTTTCATTTTTTAACCAAGAGAAAAATAGTGCTGAAAATTTTTATGGCGGTGGCGGAACTTATACATTACACGGCAATGATTATGTGGAAACCCTAAGTTTCACTTCAGTCGAAGCCTTAAAAAACCACCAATTTCCATTTATAGTGGAATTTAAAGGAGATACTTTGGTTCAATCGGGGGTTGAAGAAATTGAAGCCGCAGGAATAAAACAAAACATCATTGAAAAATATATCAAAATCCATTAATACCACTTTTACTAAATTAAAAATCAGATGAACAAAATCATACTTTTTATTTTAACTTTTGGTTTTTCATGTCAATATGCTAGCTCTCAAAGCATGTTGGCTGAAACCTATAATTTAATGCCTTGGCCAAAGGACATTAAAGAAAATGCTACTCAGTTTATCATTAATAGCGAAGTTACAATCTCCATAAACTCTGATAATTCAGGTCGAGTTCGTAATGCCGCCGTTAATTTTCTTAGACATTTATCAAACAAAACAGGTGTTTTCTTGGACTATGGTTTTCCTATTAAAAAGAATGACAAAAAAGCAGCTTCCATAGAAATCACTTATAATAGTGTAGCCGATTTAACTATTAACACAGATGAATCGTACAGCTTAGAAGTTGTTTCAGATAAAATAACCATCAACTCAAAAACCGATGTAGGTGCTTTAAGGGCTTTGGCTACCCTTTTACAATTGGTAACCAATAACGCGACCTCATATTATATTCCCGGAGTGGTCATTTATGATACGCCCCGCTTTGTTTGGCGTGGTTTGATGATTGATGTTGCTAGGCATTTTCAGCCAATAGATGTTCTAAAACGCAATTTAGATGCTATGGCATTTGTTAAAATGAACGTATTCCATTGGCATTTATCGGACGACCAAGGTTTTAGGGCCGAAATCAAATCACACCCCCGCCTACACCAAGAGGGTTCTGATGGACTATATTATACACAAGAACAAATAAAAGATGTGGTTGCGTATGCCACCAATTTAGGCATACGGGTGGTGCCAGAATTTGATGTGCCGGGCCATGCAACATCTTGGCTAACCGTTTACCCTGAGATAGGCAGCAAAGAGAACACCACCTATGGCATAGAACGCGATTCGGGTATTTTTGATCCTACCTTAGACCCCACCAACCCGAGAACATACGAAATTCTAGAAGATGTGTTTACAGAAATGGCAGCCCTATTTCCAGACACCTACTTTCATATTGGGGGCGATGAAAACGAAGGCAAACATTGGGATGAAAGCAAAAAAATTGAAACTTTTAAAAAACAACATGGTTTTAAAACAAATCACGAACTTCAAAATTATTTTAATGTAAAAGTGCTTGCTATTCTAAAAAAACACAACAAAATAATGATGGGTTGGGAAGAAATCATGCAACCCGGTTTGCCAAAAGACGTGGTCATCCACTCCTGGAAAGGCGAAGCCTCATTGACCGATGCAATAACCAACGGCTATATGACAGTATTATCAAAAGGCTATTATATCGATTTGATGAAATCTGTTGACAAACATTACAATGTGGATCTTTTTCCTAAAGCATCGAAAAACATAAGCGACGAACAATTAAAAAACATCTTAGGCGGCGAAGCCACCATGTGGAGCGAGTTGGCAACACCTCTGACCATAGATTCCAGGATTTGGCCGCGTACAGCTGCGATTGCAGAACGTTTTTGGTCACCAAAAGAAGTAAATGATCTAGACAATATGAAACACCGCTTAAACGCCATTTCTTATGAATTAGAAGATTTTGGCATTACACATATCAGAAACAAAAATGTTATTTTAAGAAACCTCAGCAATAACCAAGACATTGCGCCACTAACAGAGTTATCCAATATATGCGCGCCCTTAATAGGCTATGAAAGGAACAAAGGCGGTGGCGAGTACAAAACCTACTCGCCATTTACACTATTTGCCGATGCCTGCGTTGCAGATTCTGAAGCTACCGATGTTTTCAACAAAGCGGTTTCAAATTATCTCAAAGATTCCAATGCAAAAGATTTCAATACCATTTTAGGTTTTTTAAACAAATGGTCTGAAAATTATACCGCATTTTCCAAAATAGACATGAACCCCAAAATACAAACTTTGGAAAACTTGTCAAAAACCCTTTCGGAATTATCAAAACTACTGGCAAAAACCCTAGAAAGCAAAAAAATCACTAGCGATGAACTGCTTAAATTAAAAACATACCAAGAACGCTTAAAACAGCCTTTTGTTGATGTGAAAGTGACTGTGACGCCTACTATTGGCGAACTTATTGCAACCTCTGAAACAGATTATTTGCAACCTTAATTTTTACGAACGAAAACATTATATTTAAAAAAGCTTAAAGTAGATGACATGAAAAGACTCTGGATTATAACCTTACTCGTCACATCCTTTCAATTTTTAAATTGTTGTGCCTCTAACAGCACGAATGATTCTGGGGATTTGGATGAAAAAAAGAACAAAACGGACAAGGTCGTTATTGGATACATCCCTACATGGAAAGATATGCGAAACACCATTGACAATACCGATCTGGACATCCTTACGCATATCAACATCTCGTTTTTGAATCCAGATGACTCTGGAGCTTTTTTATATCATGGCGAGCCCATTTGTAGTGATGGTTTAACTGCAGACATAAACTATGTTGTAAAAAAAGCACATGAAAATAGTGTAAAAGTACTAATATCAGTAGCTGGTGGTATCCTGCCGGATTGCTCTGGAAATTGGAACATACTTTTACAGGAACCCACCAGAGGGACCGTTGTAAATAACTTGAAAGCACTTGCAGAACACTTTAACCTTGATGGGATCGATATAGATATAGAAGGCGCTTTACTTACCAGCATTGATAACGCAGGCAACTACACGCCATTTATACAAGAATTAAGAAACGTGCTCAACCCTCTTGGAAAATTGGTCACTTGTGCCACAGCAAGTTATGTAGGTGGCATGATTCCTAAATCATCCATTCCCTTTTTTGACTATATCAATATCATGGCTTATGACAACCATTGGAACAGCTCTAAAAATCATTCCACTTATAACGATGCTATTAGCGACATGCAATTATGGCGTAATTTAGGCTGCCCCTCAAACAAATTAGTTTTGGGCGTACCATTTTATGCTTATGCAGAAACCGTTGGAAGTGGCAGTGCTTCATACAAAGATATTGTGACCCAAAACCCAAATGCCGCACAAGTGGATATCTTTGGAGCTTATAAATACAATGGCATACCCACCATGCAAGCTAAAACCGAATACGCCATGGCACACGGTGCCGGTATCATGATTTGGGAAATTTCGCAGGATGCCACAGGTAATTTAAGCTTATTACAGGCTATTGGCAAAAAACTGTAACATTCCAATTGTTCTTAAATATGCCCATCGCTTTATAACGCCCTCTTAATTATTGACTAAAAAAAGCCTTTACATATATGTAAAGGCTTTGTAATTTGGCTTCCCTTAAGCCAGAAAATAAATGTATTGATAATAGCAAATCAATATGAAATAAGTTCCTTTTATTTTTGAACAATTTAATGAGACCTTAAAATCCCTAGGATAAAAATAGATAATGTGTGCCTTACATTTCTGTAGCACTAAGTATTTTATGTAAAAACAGTAAGTATTTTAAAATAATAGTAACTTATTTCAGATCGTTTTAGCTATTTTAGTAAATTTGGAAACCATATGTTTTAGTCTATTTTTAAAAATAACCCTTAAAAATTATGCCACATTTTTTTGTGAATTCATCCTTGATTTTGATTGGCATCTTAGGCTTATTTGTGATATCACTGATGTTATTTTCTTATCGATCTAACATTTTCGTGAACATTTATTTGGTAATCGCTTTTGTTCTTTGCTCGGTCAGAAACATTCTAAATGGTTTGTTTGAAATAACAGATGCCAGTACACTACTCACTTCAAAGCATATTTCTCCATTGTATTTGATTGTAGTACCCGCTTTGTACCTGTATTTTAAATCTTTAGTGAAAGATTTGAAGCGTATCAACAAACCAGATTTGATTCATTTTGTATATCCAATTTTGAATTTTGCTCTAAACATCGGGCAAGAGTTTTTTCCTGCATTGAATAAACAATCAGTTGAGAACATAAGGTTTGCAAGCTTAATTGTGTTTATATTGTTCTATTCCATACTGTCCTTTAATGTTCTTTTTAACAGTTTATGGAAGCGGGGAACAAGTAAATTCATTGAAAAAAGGCATTATCAACTTATTAAGAATTGGACACTTTTTCTGTTTGTCATTTCATCATTTCTATTTTTACGCATTTTATATTCCATCTCTTTTGAGAAAATTTCTGATGAACTATTTAGAGCGAAAAGCTATTCTTCACTAGTCATTATCCCTTGGTTTCTTATTTATGGTAAAATCTTGATTAGCCCCGAAATACTTTACGGATATCCCAAATTAAAAAAGCGCATTGCCAAAATCCAAAATCAAGTAAATATAAATGAACATATTTGGGTCTTTGATTCCATAAGTATTTCAAACCTTCAAGACAAAAAGCTAAGCTCCAACATAGAACAAAGAGTGCTTCCATATATCTCTGATATTGAAAATTATGTAAACAAAGAACGCCCCTTTAAAAACCCCAAGTTTTCTTTTGCAGATTTCGCTAAAGCCATCAACGTGCCTGCAAGCCATTTAAACTACATTTTTAAATACCATTCGGTAGTCACTTTTGTGGAGTATAAAAATTATTGCAGAATAAAAGACGCCCTAGAACTTATTGATACAGGTAGTTTGGACACCTTAACACTTGAAGGTTTGGCCGGGAAGGTGGGTTTTAGTTCTTACAATGCGTTTTTTACGGCTTTTAAAAAGCAAACCAATCTGGCTCCTAAAGATTATTTGACCCGCCAAAACAAGCCTGATTTCCAAAATTTAAAGGCCGCTTTTTAATAAGGCTACTTGCTTATTTTTTTGGAATAATTTAAATAAAACAGCTAAAATCATTGTTAAAACCATTATAAAATATATTATATTAGTTTAGCTATAAATTGCTGTTATATTTATATTTAAACTTAAATGACTTTCACTAAGCACGCAACCTGCTGCGTATAAGATAAATCAACTTAGCTATTTATGAAATCCCCTATTCGAAAATCCCTTATATCAGAATCCAAATGTTTAAAAATACAAGAGACTATTGCGCCTTATTTTGATCCCAATTGGCATTTTCATCCAGAATATCAAATTGCAGCGGTTTTTGAAGGTACCGGAACCCGGTTTATTGGAAATGACGTTAGTCCTTTTGAGCCTGGGGATACCGTATTTACAGGTGTAAACTTGCCCCATGTATGGAGAAATGATGAAAAGTATTTTAAATACAAGAATTTGAATACCCGGGTGGTTGTGCTGTATTTTTCATTAGACTTTTTAGGGGATTCTTTTTTTAAAAAAGATGAAATGGCGCAGGTCCATAAACTATTATCAAACTCCAATAGAGGTATAGAAATAAACGGAAAAACGAAGGTTTCCGTAAGGAAAATAATGAAAGAAATGCTTCTACAAGAAGGATTTGAAAGTATTTTTTCCTTGTTTAAAATATTGCATCTCCTGTCATGTTCAAATGATTTAAAATTGATAAACAAAGAAGGTTATCTAAATAATGTTTCTAATTCTGATTCAAAACGCATGCAAACAGTGCATTCATACATTCTAGATAATTACAAACGTGACATTAAAATTGATGAAGTGGCATCGTTGGCAAACCTCACTCCAAATTCATTTAGCCGCTATTTTAAAACCAGAACCAATAAAACGTTTTCTAATTTCGTTTCAGAACTCCGCATTAGCTTAGCGTGCAAGCTATTAAAAAGCACAGATCAAACTATTCTGCAAATAGCCAATACCTGCGGGTATAATACCATATCTAATTTTAATCAAAAGTTTAGGGACATCACCAACGAGAACCCTCTTAAATACAGAAATAGGTTTAAAGAACTTAAATGACTCAAATTAGAGCACTTAATCCCTTATCAAGATGTCTCACTTATCCCCTTTTGTTTAATAAAAGGCTTCTCTCATATTAAATTTACAAAGAAACTCCTAACATAATACTAATCAGATTAGTATTATACCTAAATACTTATAAAAAATAGACCTGAGCCCAAACGCATCGTGCGTCATAGACTCAGGTCTCATTACTAAAACTAAAAATTATCCTTGTAAGAATGTTTTTAATACTAATAAAGTCATTTGGGCTTTATTAATGTTATTTTCTTGGCCTTATAATTATCATTCTTCTTTTGCCTCAAGAGCTATTTTACGAAAACGGCGATTTGCCTGGTCTCCTACATAAAAAGCACCTTCTTCCTCGTTATAAGCAAGTCCAGTCGGTCTATCAAAACGTGCTTCCTCTCTCAAGTCACCATTTACATAGCCCCAAGGGTCTGGATTGATACTTGAACTTCCTCTTCCAGCAAATGTGGTCACACTACCTTCAGGGGTCAATTTTCGAATATCATGGTTATGCTGCTCTGTAAAATAAAAATCATATTCATCAGGCTTGCCTGCAGCAACATAGTCTTCGTTTTTTACAAATACACCTTGGTAAGGATTTCTCAAACGAACACTAGAACCAACGCCATCTTGATAACCTGGGCTTCTAAGTTGTCCACACACCAAGTAAGGCTGATTAAACTGTTTCTTCTCCCAGTTGTAATCAATACGAAGAATGTAATGCTGGTTAATAACCATAATATAAGCGTAATTTCCTGTAGGATGAATAAAGGTCTTATATTCCCATCCTGGATCTTGAACCACAAATAAGGTTTCATAGTCTTTATCATCAAGCTCTCCATTGAAATACTTATTTAAATCATAGCGGAAAAACTGCCCCTTCTCATAACTATTAAAATACAATTCACCATTAACAGGATGAACTGTCGCACCATTACATTGTCTGTATCTCGTTAAGATTTCTCTATCTTGAAAATCTTGATCACGGGATAAACGATATGTAGCCCGGTCATTTGAACCTCCACGGTCTTCTGCAATAATCATATATTGACCATCCAAAGTAAAATCAATACTTCTTGGTCTGTCAAAATCTGAGCGCTTTTTAGTTATGGTACTATCTGCAAAATTGATTAGATAAAGTCCATTGTTAAAGTCAAATACTACCCATAAATGCTTAGGATTAATTGGATCAAACTTCATGAAAGAAGGGTTTCTAAATCCACTTGCCATATCATTCTCATTATCAGCCATAAATTTACCATCTTTCCAAGGCTGATCATCTCGGTCATTTTTATATCCTGCAAGAGTAGATACCACCATTTTTCGTTGATAGTCAAAATCTGTATCTGCATAAGCGATTACTTCTCTAGTAGCTTCTCCAATACGCACCTCAACATCACCTCCAAATGCTTGCTGGGGTACCAAACAGTAAAGAGATTCGCCGTTTACACTAATCACGATTGCCTCTTTTCCTCCTACAAAAACCTTTACAATACTAGGGTCTGTTCCAAAGTTAGTTCCATAGATAACAAGACGTTGCCCCGCACCACCTGACTCTGGTATAAAACCAGAAACCTCAACAGGTTTCGAAGAGTCAAAGGGTGGGTATGTCATATCCTCTTCTTTATCGTCATTTTGACAACTGTAAAAGCCCGTAGCTATAAAAGCCAACATCAAATAAAGTGCAGTATGTAATTTCCTTTTATTATACATTATATTTAGATTCATAGTTTTAGTTTTTTTAAATTTACAATATTTTTGGGTAAATTTCCATTTTCAACCGTATAATTCCGTCCTGCTATTACCATTCTATTTGCTGGTCTTCATCTGGAATCTGAGTGTTTAATTGACGCTCTAGAATCAACGATCCTGAAACTTTGTAATTAATATTTACATTAGGGACCAAAGTATAATCTGAAAATTCATAATCAATATTATTAATGGTTAAATACCTACGTAAAAGATAAGGACGAATATCATCTGGTTGTTCACTGATGGTATAACTTGCATCTTTGTTTACCTGAAACTGCAAATCTGGATTATCAGCAGAAAACACAACTCCACCTGTACTATCAAAAGTGGCATAAATTTTATAATTCTCGCGATCCGGACGATCTTCATCTATATTACCCGCATAAAAGAATACGGTGTTTTCATCCACAACATAGGATTTTATTTCCGCTTTTACAATAGGTGTCTCATTTTCATAACCTTCCATCACTGTCTTTAGTGCGGTACCACTATAGGTACCTGAGTAATCATTGAAAGGGTTAATACGTAGAAGCGCTTTTCGATAATGCTTTCGAGGATTGGCAACATAACCATAGGATGGATCGTCTTCAATAGTTATGGGTAATACCCATTTATCTACCATATCAATGTCTTTTAATGTAAAATCGATATCCATTAATGATATATTCTCACCAGCTTTGATTTCCACATTAGAAGGAAAAGTGTAATATTCACTATTTAGCTCTCTGTAATAAAAATCTTCTCTATTTTGAAAGCGCTCATAATTCAATACATCCAATGTATCAGAGTCTAAAGCAACATGAACTGTTATATCTTTAGCGTTTGTTCTAGACCCACTAACAATCAAAGGTTGTTTGAATGTTGTTTTCTCATCTCCCTTATAGCGAACATATATATCGCTAACACCTTGACTTGTTATAGGA
>TARA_R110002049_G_scaffold307720_2_pt1 | contig 76962 bp, 60 predicted proteins | sample TARA_R110002049 | Tara Oceans TARA_R110002049 (sample SAMEA4396941) | marine metagenome | biome: Polar Biome; feature: [SRF] surface water layer (ENVO:00010504); material: water (ENVO:00002006), including particulate matter (ENVO:01000060) such as... | depth 5 m | reverse complement strand
AATTAATCAAAATTTAAACTTTACACACTTAATGAGATACTACCGATAAAAACAAGTTTGAATATCGTGTTTTCTAATCTTTAATCAAACCACAACTATACAAGTATATAAATCATTAATCACTTTAATATCGTGTTTTCTAATCTTTAATCAAACCACAACCCTACGGTGTCAAAAGATTTGAACTGTATTAATATCGTGTTTTCTAATCTTTAATCAAACCACAACTGTTCAATGTGCTTAAAAATCCGTAATTGCAATATCGTGTTTTCTAATCTTTAATCAAACCACAACCTAGAACCGTTGCTGCTTGAACTGCTCCAAAATATCGTGTTTTCTAATCTTTAATCAAACCACAACTTTCTATATCGTTTACAGATACAATTCTGAAATATCGTGTTTTCTAATCTTTAATCAAACCACAACGCGTTAATGCCACATAACGGTAATGTTGTAAATATCGTGTTTTCTAATCTTTAATCAAACCACAACTCTTCGTCGTCATCCCCTTTTAAAGCATTTAATATCGTGTTTTCTAATCTTTAATCAAACCACAACTGCGCCTGCGTTTGACATTTTTAGTTGCACAATATCGTGTTTTCTAATCTTTAATCAAACCACAACTCTAAATAGCTTATGTACACGGCATTTTCGAATATCGTGTTTTCTAATCTTTAATCAAACCACAACTGTTGGTACGGCGGTATCAAAATCAATTGAATATCGTGTTTTCTAATCTTTAATCAAACCACAACCAGAAGTTTGATACGCTTTTTAATTTAGAAAATATCGTGTTTTCTAATCTTTAATCAAACCACAACTTTGAAATTACAGACTTTACATCGACAGACAATATCGTGTTTTCTAATCTTTAATCAAACCACAACTCGGAGAGGGTTTAAAAAAAAATTCAAGCCAATATCGTGTTTTCTAATCTTTAATCAAACCACAACTATAAACTAATAATAAAATGATACCGTTTAAATATCGTGTTTTCTAATCTTTAATCAAACCACAACACCTTTTGTAGAAAGGAAATCTAATCTTACAATATCGTGTTTTCTAATCTTTAATCAAACCACAACCGATCTCAGGCACAAACCATGTACTACCGAATATCGTGTTTTCTAATCTTTAATCAAACCACAACTTGTTAAAGTACTTCTCAACTCCTATTTCTAATATCGTGTTTTCTAATCTTTAATCAAACCACAACGTCGCACCAACTACCACACGAGCGTCCGCAAATATCGTGTTTTCTAATCTTTAATCAAACCACAACTGTACTACCTTTTTTCCGAGGTGGTACATAAATATCGTGTTTTCTAATCTTTAATCAAACCACAACAAAAACATCGCTTCGCGAGGTTTTTGTTGTGGTTTTTTAGATCTTTAAGATTATCATTTATGTCAAAGAACTACTTTAGTTATTTAAAAAATTTAATTTGCCTGATGGTGTTATTTTAAAATCATAACCTTCAACTATCATATTTAATTTGCTTACTTGCAACCTTATTTGTTCAAAAGGAGTTTCCAAATTAAAACTATAAACCTCTTTTAATTCACTGGCTGGTTTAGCTTCATAATGTGCTCTAAAAGTTAATCTTCCTTGAGCATCAAATTTAGATAACTTATATAGCCTTTTATGTAAATCGGACAACTCCAAATCGTATAGTTCATTTGGTTCATTCATATAAAAAAGAACCATCATTCCTTTTTTTAGTATGTATTTTAAAGGAAGTTTAGTTTTATCATGTGGATTTGTTACCATATCGTAATCTTTTTTGAAATCATGATTACTTAATTTATAATAATTCCCTGCCTCTTTATTATTTACACTTTCAAATGTTCTTTTTAATTTGCCTTTATTATTTACTCCTTCATAAATAGCCATACAATAGTTACTGTCATTCTTAGCAAAGTAATGTTGTTTGTGTTCATGTCTTGAAACATCACGATGCTTTTTTATTTCTATAGGCACTTTTACATCATTTGCAAAATACCGAATCTTTTTTATGGGTATTGGGTTTCCGTTTTTGTTCGGCAACACATAAAGTTCATTTTCTATTTTTTGTGTTAAATTCTCTATTTGAGCTTTCAACTTTTGTTCTTCTTCCTCATTTACTTTATTGATTTGCTTTTTTAAGATTTCTATTTCTTTTTTTAATTGCTTTTCTTGTTTCCGACCGTTAGTGACAATCTCTTTAACTTTATCATCCACAATATTTTTTAAATCGGTATCGGAAAAACTGTCCAATGGTTTTCTCAATACATACTTTATAATGTCCTTTACTTCTCCTTTTTTGTTTTTCTCTTCTCGTTTTATAGCACCATAAAAACTTTCTTTATGTAATGCACCTCTCACAGTATCGCCTTGTTGATACTTAATCTCGCCATTTTTGTTTCTTTGGATGATACCACGTTTGCGAATGGCTTTTTTACTTTGTATTGGCAAAACATCTGGTGTATGATGGCTAATAAGCGTGTTATCATCAAAATTTTTGACATCATTATTAAAGCCTTTCCAAGGGATTCTATGTTTAAAAGAAGGTTTTGGTTTGCCATAATACTTATAATCTTCGTAATTATGATAATATTCTGCCAAAGCATCGTTAATATCTTGTGAGCAACATGCAACAACCACAGCATCTTTAGCATGATGTGCATGATTGTCTCTTTCCTTTTTATCCAAGCCCCAAACATCTCTTAAATTGGACGTTGTTTTTCCTTTTACTGGATATACTTTTGTAAATAGCGATTTGAGATACAAATTGGCATATTTGCTGATAATCCCAATATCTACCGATTGACTGTTTTTAAATCCTTTCGGGATTTCAGTCATGGTAAAGGTTTTGTATTTATTACGATAGTATAAATATTCAAATCGAAGTTTCGCTCTTTTTTGAATGTAACTATCTCTATTTTCTTTTGTGGTAGCGGCTCTTACTTTTTTGGTAATGTCTCTTATTTGGTCTTCTAAACTTTTATATTTAGCATACCAATGTTTTACTCTTGGTAAAATATCTTCATGATTATTACATTCAGTAGGTATTTTATCCTTTTTTACATCTCTATTATAGATTGAACAACACAGAGATTTATTGGTTTGTGAATTATCCAAACTTTTGCTTCTTGGAATGGTATGCTCAATATCAAATTTTGGATTGGCTCCAATAAAATCGCAAATGCTAATAGTTTTACCTGTGTAAAGACAGATTCTGTTTTGCTCTAGCCAGAGTTGGTATTTTAAGATTTCATCTTCAGAAGGTTCAATTTCCAACCCACAATTTTCTTTGTAAAGTTTTTTTATGGCTTCAACATAGTCTTTTCTATTATTTTGTAAGTCGTTTTGCCATTGCCTTATAGCTACCCTTTCATTGGCACTTTTAAGTTCCCTTGCCATTTCTATACGCACAATAGTGTTTTCATCTATGGCATCATCTTTTATAAGTTGATTAATGACTTTGCGCAATTGATGGAGCGAACGCATTGCCATTGGGTTTTTAATGGACGATATTAATGGACTGCCTAAATATAGTTTTCCGTCATTTTCACTACGTTTTGCTTTATCATAAACCTCAATTGCTGATGGATGGTAAAGTTTTTTTAATTGAAATTCACTAACATTAAAGTTATCTCGTAAAAAATCTTTTACGCGTTCATCCAAGGTTTCCTTTTTCAGGAATTCGCCTCGTCCAAAGTTTAAGGCCATTTGTTTTGAAAAGCGCTGAAAACTATCATTTAAAATAGTTTCTTTTTTGTCTTCGGAAAACGAGTTCCATGTTTCTAAACCAAAATAATCTTGAATATTTTTATCAATATCCTTTTTAAAAACATCAACTACAAACGTGTTTTTATCGTTCCAAGATTCTTGTTTGTCTTTTATATTTTTAATGATTCCGTTAACAATATCAACCGAATTTTTATAAGTATTGTAAGTGTCTATGATTGAAAACACTTCATTATTTATAACGTTTCTGTCCGTTTCATTGTTCCAAATGTCTTTTGGCAAAACATGTTTCATATTGGCTAAAAACACGGCATGCGAGTAAAGCAAGCCTTTTTCCAAATATGGTAGAATATTGCGAATAGCTTTTAAACTTAACGATCCATAATCTTGTTTCAATTTTACTTTTGAAAATTTTGAAGCCATTTCTTCATCACAATCCAAATTATCTTTTACAAATTGTTTTAGCTTATCGGTTTTATCAAATCTAAAAAGCACATGCCAGATGGCATCAATTATTTGATGTTCTGTTTTATTGGAATTGTCCTTGTTTTTCTTGTTGAAATTATTGACTAAATACGCTTTCCAATCGTCGCCAAAAACATATCGTAAATTAGCAATCGTTGGACAGCCAGAAACATTGGTATAGTTTCCAAAATTGAATAATACATCAAAGTTTTTGGCTTTTTTATCTTTGTAATATCCAGAGGTTAGATTTTTGGGTGTTAGCTTTTTTGAAATTTCCTTAAAATCAAAATTAGGTTTAGATTTTCTAAAAAAAAGAGGTTCAATCAAAGTTTTTTCATCTGTATTTAAAACCCTTAATTTATCTTCGTTTTCAGGTTTTATTTTAATGGTATTTAAAAAACTGTACATTCTAAACAGTTCAAAATCCGGGTGTGAAATGGGCACACAGGCTTTGTCATTTTCTAACGGACACTTTGCCACCAATCCTTTTTGGGATTTTAAAGGTCTTTGATAAAATATAGCGTTTTCAATATCCTTTTTTAAAACAGTTGATAAATTTTGTTTGTCGCAAATAGTATGAAACTCGTGTAAATAATGTTCTTCTCGGTGTGTGTAATTATTTCTAATTCGTTGTCCTTCTTTATGTAACCCATAGAAATATTCACCTAATGTATTACAATCGGCTTCTTCTATTTTAGAGGACAAATCACTGATAGCACTTTTAACTTTGCCTAAAAACTCTTTTCTATTGAGTCGTTCGGATAGTTTTTCTTTTAGAATTCCAAACTCAATATCTGTATTTTCTTTAACGATGGATTTGAAAGCTCTACCCAAAGTGAACAGAGCTTTACTGTTAGTATCTGTTTTATCATAAGATTCGAGAAATTCATTATAGGTTTTAAGCAATTCTTCCGATGAATTGGATTGCTGAATAATATCTTCAATTTCACTGTTTTTTTCTTCTATAATTGAATTATCCGTTGTATCTAATCTATTACTTAAAAAACCGCGTCTTTGTGCAATGTGATACAAAGCCCTTCCCAACTCTCGTCTATCATTGACTTTGTTTAAGTCAAATTTTTGGGTTGAAGCTTTAAAACGAAAAGCATATGGATTTTTGGCTTGTTTCTTTCTGTCTAATTCATCATCTTGATTATCTGTACTTAACCACAATCTAAACTCATCATTATCAGGATATATTTTTTTATAACGCCACAACTTTAGCTCTTCACCTGATAATTTTGGACACAAATTATTATCTAATAAAATTTTTAAAAGTTCTAACTTTCTTAATTTTCTTCTATATTTTAACTTTCTTCCACTTCTATAACCTGTTCGTTGTGCTGCTTTTGAGCTTTCACTACTTGTTTTAGCCTCAATATTTACTCCTTCAGAAAATATCCTAACTCCTTTGTCTATTAAATCATATTCTTTTTCGTTTTTGTCTTTTTCAACAACCGCCCACCCCACAGAGTTAGTCCCCAAATCCAATCCTAAAATTTTACTCATCTTATCTCAAATTTTTATAGCCTTAAAACTACAAAAAACAAAATGGTATCATTACGGTTTTTATCATTGCAAAAAAGAAATCTTTTTATTACATTTGTAACTGATTAAAATTTCTAATCTTTAATCTTATCACAATAAGGCTATATGCCGTAGATGAAAATCTTTAGTCCTGCTTCGGTGGGACTTTCATTTTAAAACAAAAAACCCCTACATGTTCATGTAAGGATTTATAATATTTTTCAAAAAATCATTTCTTTTAATCTATGAAGCTTTCTTGGTAATGCTGGTAGCAAATCCTTCGTATTCAAAGTATTTTTCAGATTTGATGATGTTTACCAACCAATCCAAATGATTTTCTGGTTGTCTTTTAAAACGGTATGTTAACGTAGTTTCCATAGGCTTGAATTTTAGTTATTTGGGTTAAATTTTATTTGTTTGCCCTCCTAAACAATGCTAAAATTGTACAGGAAAATATATCGCTGAGAATAAATAATAAAATATTAGTTTAATGGTTTACCGACGACCATAACCTGTTTCATTTTGCAAAAAAGAGCGATGAAAAGACAGCGGAAAAAAGTCTGAAATAATGAAATAAAAAAGATTCATTTTCCTAAAACCATAAAACAAAAATCTATTATGTAGTTTGGCTTATTTAGGTTATTTTTAGCCCCTTAAACAATAAAGCACTTATGAATAAGATCACTATTTTAATTCATTGTAATGACCGTCCCAACATTATAGCCTCCATAACCAACTTTATTGCCATAAACGGCGGCAATATTGTGTATATAGATCAGCATGTGGATAGGGAACAGGATATTTTCTTTATCAGGTTGGAAAGTGAATTTAGTTCAGGTTCTTTTTCGGTGGAAGCTTTTAAAGAGCTGTTCAAAAACAACTTGGTTGATAAATTCAACATGCAATGGCGTATTTATTCTTCAGCCAGAAAACCAAAAATGGCCTTGTTTGTATCAAAATACGACCATTGCCTGTATGACATTTTAGGGCGTTACAACTCTGGGGAACTGCACTTGGAAATCCCATTCATAATCAGCAATCACAACGATTTAAAGCCTATTGCCGATAGTTTTAAAATTCCGTTTTACCACATTCCCGTTACCAAAGACACCAAGGAGGCCGCAGAACAAAAACAATTGGAATTGCTTGAAAAATTCAACATCGACTTTATAGTACTGGCCAGGTATATGCAAATAATTTCCGGCAAACTGATCAGCAAATACCCAAATAAGATCATTAACATCCACCATTCTTTCTTACCGGCTTTTGTGGGTGCAAAACCGTACCACTCGGCGCACAAACGCGGCGTTAAAATTATAGGTTCCACCAGCCATTACGTGACCGAAGAATTGGATGCCGGCCCTATTATTGAGCAGGGTGTTGCCCATGTTTCGCACACCCACAACATTGAGGATTTAATAGCCAAAGGGCGTGATTTGGAAAAAATAGTGTTGGCCAATGCCATTAAATTACACACGAATAGAAAAGTAATGGTCTACAATAACAAAACGGTTGTTTTTTCATAAATATTTCAAAATCATTTTTTTTACCGATTATGTGACTTTATCAACTTTCGGTGTCCAATAAACAAGAAAAATGAATATTTTGAAATCAGAATAAACAACGAGGGATTAATTGTTATTTTGATTTAGAAGGCATCTTGCTCCCAAGATGCCTTTCTTTTTTACAATATACATTTTAAGCTTATAACTTAAATCCCCTATATTTACTCAAATTTTAAAACCCAAAACCATGATTCGTAAAATTTTAGCTATCATCTTGATTTTCAATATTACTGCCTGTGCAGAATTACAACAAGTAGTCAATCAATTTCCACAAGAAGCTGGCGGTATTGGCAATACAGAAATTGCTTCTGGATTACGACAAGCCTTGGATTTTGGAATCGACAAACAAGTGACCAAACTAACCCAAGAAGATGGCTTTTTTAAAAATGACTTGGTTAAGATATTGCTTCCTGAAGAACTCCAAAAAGCAGATAAAGCATTAAGGGACATAGGATTAAGCAAATTAGCAGATAAAGGATTAAAAGTACTTAACAGAGCTGCTGAAGATGCTGTAAAAGAGGCGACCCCTATTTTTGTAGATGCTGTAAAAGGCATTACGTTCGCCGATGCTAAAAACATCCTTTTAGGAAGTGACGATTCGGCTACGCAGTATCTCACATCAAAAACCCAAACAGCACTTTACGATAAATTCAACCCTGTCATCAAAAATTCGTTCAGCAAAGTAGGCGCCGACCAAATATGGAACAACCTTATAAGCAAATACAACGCTTTGCCTTTCACATCAAATGTCAATCCTGACTTAACGGACTATGTTACCGAAGAAGCCTTAAAAGGTGTTTATACCATGATTGCCGTTGAAGAAAAAGACATACGGACCAAACTCTCTTCAAGAACCACAGATCTATTGAGAAAGGTTTTTGCGCTACAAGATTAACAAAAAATTATTTTCCATCTTTTTTTTATTTCTGAATAAAATATGTATATTTAAATGCTTGTTATTCAGATAGTAAATGAATAGAACTAATATTATAATAAACCGCCAATCAAAACTTAAAGAGCGCTATAAAGCACTCATTGAGCAGGCTTATAATTTCCGTCAAACAGACGCTGCTTTAAGTGATATTTCTGAATACAAAGCCATCAAACTCCTCTATAAGCTCAACAGATTAAAATATCTTTACAGAGAGCAAAACAAAACTGCTGTATAAGTTTTATTATCAATTATTTAACATTACGGCCACATCCAAAAGCGGCATATTTTCGTACTTTACATATAAAAAAGAACGTTATGAGCCCACATTTTTGTAGAGTTGGTCAAATTAAACCAAACTTAGATAAATTAATAAATTTAAAAAATCCAGAAAACAATCATGTAAAATTCATTGAGGTGGTTCTTAAAGCTTCTCCAAAAAAGGACTTACACGGTAACTTTTAAAACTTAAATTTCTTTCTAAAAGCAAGATATTTCAAATCTCATCAGAAAAAAGAGATAAACTTATTTGTATGTAGCGATATGTTTTCTTACATTTAATATATCCTATATTAATATGCTACTTTTTAAGATTTTCAAGCTAATCTTTTAATACATTTAATAAGTTTAAAAAATGAAGTCTAGATTTTTCTTTTCTTTTAAATTTACAGCTGTTGTAATTATAATTACGACAGTGCTTAACATCTATTTTTGGACAACAAATAATTCAGAAAATTTCTTTACTGGATACACCATAAATCCAGCAGCCACAATGAAAATGATTACAAGTATAAGTTTTTTTATACTTGCTTGGTTATACTTTATAAACAATAAATTTCATATTAAACTTTTAATAGCATTTGGATTAACGATCCAATTTATCCAAATAGTGGTTATTGCTTTAACCATTAAACTACCAGAGCTTTTTCTCACTTCTTCTGGCATAACTATTTTTATGTTTGTCTTGGCTTATTTGTCTTTTTATTATGTTAAAGTAGAGAGAAAAAAAATCACCTTTTTAACTTTAAACTCAATTGTTTATCTCATTTCTTCACTTGCGGTTTTTTACTATTTAATGAATGTAAAGGAACTCAATTCCATTACAGGGTTCGAGACATTAAGCTGGAATACTTCTATGCTCTTTTTCATCAATTGCATTTCGTTATACGAATTAAAATTGTTTAAAAAAATTGATGATATTTATGAAAACCCTTTACCAATAAAAAACACTCACCCTTATAAATATTTTCCTTATTTTTTCCTGTTACCAGCTTTGGTTATTGTTATAGCGTCAGTAATGACTTATTTAGGGGTTTTTAATTCAACACATAGCATATTTATAATTATCCTGTTTTTAAGCATCACCATATTAATAAGTATGTTTTTATATACTTATAGGTTTATCGATTTCTATAAAGATATTTCCAAAAAAGCCAAAAAAATACATTTTAGCAATGTTAAACTAAACCTGCTAAATAATGAACTAAATGAAACCAACCACTATCTTGAGGATTTTGCACAAATAACATCACATAACTTAAGAGAGCCCATCATTGCATTAAATCAATTATGCAAATTTTATGATGAATCGTTACAAAACGACCATTTTTCAAAAAAGGAAATAGAAGAGTTATTTCGTAATAACATACAGAATTTAAACCTTGGGCTAAATGCATTGATTCAATACCATAGGTTTATTAAAGATGTAAATAAAAAGATCCCTAGAAGAATATCGATAAGTAAAAGTTTAGAAAACACTTATAAAAATTTAGAATACCTAAAACCAGAAGATACGACCTTGAAATCGGAAATAAAATCGAATATAAACTTACCAAAAAGTCATATAGATAACATATTTCATAATCTTTTTACCAATTCATTCAAGTTCAAAAATTCTTTTGAAGATTTGAAAATTAAAATATTGGCCTATAAAACAGAAAGCTATTATAACATTTTTTATAAAGATAATGGTATAGGTATAGACATGGAAGCCCATAAAGATGAATTATTCAAACAAGGCAAACGGTTTCATCAAGAAAGTGGACCATCCAATGGGTATGGTCTATACTATTTAAAACTGTATGTAACCAAATTAAATGGCCAAGTAGATTTGTTTAGTAAAGTTGGAAAAGGTACTGTTTTCAGGATAAAAATAGCTTGTTGAAATGACTAATAGAATCGGCATAATAGATGATAACAAAGTTTTTAGAAAAATATCAAAATTACTTATTTTAAAAAGTGGATTTGTTGAAGAAGGTGATATGCTATTTTTTGAAAATGGCAAAGAAGCTTTTGATTTTATTTTTGAAAACATCAATAATGAACCCATACTGCCAAAAACAATATTTTTAGATTTAAATATGCCCATAATGGGTGGATGGGAATTTTTAAAACACTTCCGGGCTATTAAAAAAGATCATACATATGACCCAAATATTTATATTTTAACCTCATCTGTTGACATAAGAGATTTTGATAAAGCAAAATCCATAAAAGAGGTAAAAGGGTATTTGGCAAAACCAATAAGTGCTGATGATTTTTTTAAAATCTTGCAGAATAACGGCTATTCTAAATACACAAACATATATTTATAATACGCACAAAACAGCCTCCATTTCCTTTTGAAGCGCTTCCGCTTTTAAACCTGCGGCTTTTGCAAAATCTTCTTTGTCAGACGCATAAATAATGCCTCTGGAAGAATTGATAAGCAATCCAATAGAATCATTCATACCATATTTACAAACGTCTTGTAAGTTGCCCCCTTGCGCCCCCACTCCGGGCACCAACAAAAAGCTATCCGGAATAATCTTTCTAATATCTGCCAAATATTCCGTTTTGGTAGCACCAACCACGTACATTAAGTTTTCAGAATTTTTCCAAGCTTTAGAGGTTTCCAATACTTGTTTGTAAAGTTCTTTACCTTCAACTTGCTTGGTCTGAAAATCGAATGCGCCTTGATTGGATGTCAATGCCAAAAGAATGGTGTGCTTGTTTTCAAATGCCAAAAAAGGCTCTACGGAATCTTTTCCCATGTAAGGTGCAACGGTAACGGAATCAAAAGCCAAGTCTTCAAAAAAGGCTTTGGCGTACATGGTGCTGGTATTACCAATATCACCACGTTTGGCATCTGCAATCGTGAAGATTTCTGGATGGTTCTCGTTTAAATATTGAATGGTTTTTTCCAAAGCTTTCCAACCTTTTAAACCATAGGCCTCATAAAAAGCGGTATTGGGTTTGTACGCCACACACAAATGATGGGTAGCATCAATAATCGCTTTATTGAAAGCAAAAATAGGATCATCTTCTTTTAAAAGATGTTGCGGAATTTTATTCAAATCAACATCCAATCCGATGCAGAGAAAGGATTTTTTTTGTTTGATTTCTGATATAAGTTTTTCTCTTGTCATCTAAAATTTAAATAATAAAGTTCCTTTCATATTTTTTTCATCTACAAACCCTCTGTAACGAGAATCATATGAATTATCTCTGTTATCCCCAGAGAAAAAATATTTTCCATCAGGTAAAACAATGGGACCAAAATTATTCAAATCCCATTCTTTATTCTTGTCAAAAATACCCTTGAATAAATTTTCAGAAATATTAAGTGAATCTCTCTCCAATTTTATTGTAAATTTCTCTACGATATCATTATCTAAAAATGCTAAATATGAATCCTTAGAAACCGGATAATATTCAAAATCTTCATTATCATTAAATGTTGTCATTAATTTAGCAAAAGTATCCGCATCTATTATGTAAGAATATCTTAAATTAAGACTCTTGTCAATATTAATATCATTTACAAAATATTCTCCATTTTTACATGCTAATTTATCACCTGGCAAAGCAATTAATCGTTTCACAATAGTATTACCATCCAAGCTGTCTGAGAATTTAAAGTAAGCAAAATCTAAAGGTTTAGGTGTAATCAAATTTGTTCCAATGAAATGAGCGCCCAACTTTAAATTTGGTTCATTTGAAGTAGATGGGCAATTAAAAAAAGTAATTGCTCCTGAAAACCTGAGAGTTGCAAAAATTACTACAAATACTATTAATATATATTTTATTATGTTTTTCATCTATCTTTGAACCAAAGCAGAGTCTAAATCAAATCACTACCAGCCTTCAACTTTTCTGTGTTCTCGGCCAATTGCAATTCATCTATAATTCTTTGTATATCGCCATTTACAATGTTTGACAAATCATAAAGCGTCAAACCAATCCTGTGGTCGGTTACACGGCCTTGTGGATAATTATAGGTTCTGATTTTTGCACTTCTATCTCCAGAAGTTACCATACTACCACGTTTTGCCGCATCTTCTTCATTCTTTTTTGCCAGCTCCATTTCATATAAACGCGAACGCAATACCTTAAAGGCTTTCTCTTTATTTTTATGTTGTGATTTTTGATCTTGGCATTGCGCTACCAAACCTGTTGGAATATGCGTTAAGCGCACTGCCGAATATGTAGTATTTACCGATTGTCCACCTGGCCCGGACGAACAGAAAAAATCAATCCGTACTTCCTTTGGGTTTATTTCAACATCAAATTCTTCGGCCTCAGGAAACACCATTACGGTTGCGGCACTAGTGTGCACGCGACCTTGAGTTTCGGTTTGCGGCACGCGTTGTACACGGTGAACACCGGCTTCAAACTTTAAAGTACCATACACATCTTCTCCAGAAACCTCAAATTGGATTTCTTTAAATCCGCCGTTGGTGCCTTCACTAAAATCTACCGTATCGACTTTCCAGCCTCTGCCTTCGCAATATTTGGTGTACATTCTAAATAAATCGCCCGCAAAAATACTGGCCTCATCGCCTCCTGTTCCTGCACGTAATTCTACTACCGCATTTTTAGAATCTTCGGGATCCTTTGGTATTAAAAGTACTTTTATCTCATCTTCCAATTTAGGAATGCCCTCTTTGGCCTCATCATATTGCATCTTCGCCATTTCCACCATTTCGGCATCGCCACCATCATCAATAATGGATTCGGCTTCTGTTAAATTGTCCGTAAGCTCTATGTATTGTGCTCGCTTTTCCATAAGAATACGCAAATCTTTGTATTCTCTATTGAGCTCTATATAGCGCTTTTGATCCGTCATAATATCAGGCTGGATAATTAAATCGCTAACCTCATCAAAACGCTGTTTTACTATTTGTAATTTCTCTAACATCTGCCTTTTTTAATTGGGACTCAAAAATACGATAATTTATGGATTTACAATAGTTGACTCATGCGTATTGACAACTATCTTAATAACATTATTAAGTGACATGCATTCAAATCATTTGATGACTTTTGAAGTGTTAAAAAACAAGAAGAAAACCAGCCTGTTTTTTATATTTATTAGCTTGATTTGTCATAAAAATTATCAAACTTCGTTTGACGTATAATATAAAACATTAAAGCGATTTCATATCAACATTGTTAAACGAACGAAGCCAATAAAATAAAAAAGGAAGCAACCCAAAAAGCCAACTTCCTTTTTAAAATCTTTTTTTATTTGATATTACCCACACTTTGAAGAGCCACAATCCTTACAGGTCAAGCAACCTTCTTGATAGATTAAATTTTCAGATTTACAATTGTCACATTGCTGCCCCTTGGCATGCGTACCATCTTCCACATAGCGTTTTAAAGCACGAACCACCCCGTTTTTCCATGTGTTGATGGACTCGCTATCCAATTGCAAGCTGTTTATCAAATCTACAATTTTATCAATGGGCATACCGTGGCGCAAGGTACTGGAAATCAGTTTGGCATAATTCCAATATTCTGGATTGAATTTATGTGAAAGCCCTTCAATAGTGGTTTTATAGCCTCTTTTGTTTTCATATTGAAAATCATAACGCGAACTTCCGTCCTGGTTTCTGTTTTTGATGATCAAGCCTGAATTTACCCAACGTGGTATCAAAATACCATCTTCATCATCGGTCAAGCCCGTAAATACTTCATAAGCCTTATCATCAATCAAACCAATAAAAGCAATCCATTTTTCTTTGTTATTTTGAAAACGAACCACATCGGCCTCTAAAATCTGCGGGCGTTTTACAGGAAAGGATGTTAATATATCTTGGTTTTTTTCTTCTTTCTTTTCGTCATTGGAAATCAAAACGCCAGAGCGCGACCCATCCCTATAAACGGTCACACCTTTACAGCCTACTTCCCATGCTTTTAAATACAGGTCTCCCACTAATTCTTCAGACACATCGTTTGGCAAATTAATGGTCACACTAATGGAATGGTCCACCCATTTTTGAATGGCGCCCTGCATGCGTACTTTGCTCAACCAATCCACATCATTGGATGTGGCTTTGTAATACGGCGACTTTTTAATCAAAGTATCAATTTCATCTTGTGAAAGGTTTTTAGAACTATCCATACCGTTCACTTCCATCCATTGTTTGAATTTGTGATGGAACACGACGTATTCTTCCCATGAATCGCCCACTTCATCCACAAAATCCACACGCACCTCTTTATCGTTTGGGTTTACTTTTCTTCTACGTTTGTAAACGGGCATAAATACTGGTTCAATACCGGATGTGGTTTGAGTCATTAAACTAGTGGTTCCTGTGGGAGCAATAGTCAACAATGCAATGTTTCTTCTGCCGTATTCCAACATTTCGTAATACAATTGACTATCCGCTTCTTTTAAACGCTGGATGAATGGATTGTTTTTTTCACGCTCGGCATCAAAAATAGTAAACGCCCCACGGTCTTTTGCCAAGTGTACCGAACCTCGATAAGCTTCAATAGCTATGGTTTTATGGACTTCCAACGAAAATGCGTTGCCCGCTTCACTGCCATACTGAATGCCCAATGCCGCCAACATATCGCCTTCTGCAGTAATACCAACACCTGTTCTACGGCCTTCTTTTGCTTTGGTTTGTATGTTAACCCATAAATTGCGCTCGGTTGCTTTTACTTCATCCAATTCTGGGTCTGCATCGATTTTTTTTAGTATGTTATCGATTTTCTCCAATTCCAAATCAATAATATCATCCATAATGCGTTGCGCTGCCGCGACGTGCTTTTTAAATAATGTAAAGTTGAAAGCAGCTTCTTTTGTAAATGGATTTTCTACATACGAAAACAAGTTGATTGCTAACAGCCTACAAGAATCATAAGGGCACAAAGGGATTTCGCCACATGGGTTTGTGGAAACTGTTTTATAACCCAAATCAGCATAACAATCTGGCACCGATTCATTGATGATGGTATCCCAGAACAAAATCCCCGGTTCAGCAGATTTCCATGCATTATGGACAATTTTTTTCCAAAGGGCATTGGCATCAATAGCTTTTGATACTTTTGGCTCAGGACTGAAAATAGGATATTTTTGAACATATTGCGTACCGTTTTTAACTGCTTTCATAAAGCCATCGTCAATACGCACAGATACGTTAGCGCCAGTTACTTTTCCCTGTTCTAATTTAGCATTTATAAAATCTTCTGAATCTGGATGGTTGATGGAAACCGATAGCATCAAAGCACCTCGACGCCCATCTTGCGCCACCTCTCTGGTAGAATTTGAATAACGCTCCATAAAAGGCACAATGCCCGTAGATGTTAATGCCGAATTTTTTACCGCCGAGCCTTTAGGGCGAATGTGCGATAAATCATGGCCCACGCCACCACGACGTTTCATAAGTTGCACCTGTTCTTGGTCAATTTTCATGACACCTCCATAAGAATCTGATTCTCCTGAATTGCCTATTACAAAACAATTGGAAAGTGATGCAATTTGGTACGGATTGCCAATTCCCGCCATAGGGCTGCCTTGCGGTACGATGTATTTAAAATCCTTTATTAAATTAAAAATGTCATTCTCGCTTAACGGATTGGCATATTTCTTTTCCACTCTAGCCAATTCTTTGGCGATTCTTCGGTGCATATCATTTGGGGTCAACTCATAAATATTGCCTTCAGAATCTTTTAAGGCATATTTATTCAGCCATACGCGAGCTGCCAAATCATCATTTTTAAAATATTTTAAAGCAGCATTAAAGGCTTCTTCCTGTGAGTAAGTTTTGGGAGGGATTTTGGTCATGTTTGCGTTCATGGGAGGTTTAAGGTTTTTTGTTTCTAGATTACTTCAAAGTATAAAGAAACAAAAATTATACAACCTAAAACATGATAAAAGTCATAAAGTTTTCAAATAAAAAATACAAACTATTGTTTTCTAGTGTTTTAAAAATTTATCAACACAAAAAAGTTAACAAATAATTTCAACAAACACAAATAGCATTTATCAAAAATCCACAGCGAAACCAACGCCTAAAAACTGCTTCCATTGTATTTTGGCACCAGCCTCATCGTATTCGCCCTCAATCTCAGAAGGTTCCGAAGTTTTAATATCATCGTCATATCTAATGTGCGACCCAAATGTAGCTTTCACAAAGTTGTTCACTTTAAAGTCAAAATTTATACGCCAATCCACATCCACATTTCCAAAATTATTCACATAATCTGTGTACAGATTTACTTGATGTTTCAACACAATATTTTCAACCACCTCCATTTCATAGCTATTTGTCAACAAAATACCAACCTCACTTCTTGTACGATCTCCGGGTATAACGATATTACCCTCACTATCCTTAACGGCAGGATCTACACCAAAAGCCCCTTTATTGGCCAAATCTTGATCTAGAACAAAGGTTGTCTTTAAAGTTAGCGGCGAAAAATATAACGACATTTTATCTACGTTCTTACCATATTCCATACCGCCACCAAAAAACAAATAGCCAGGCGCCATTAACCTAGAAATTTCTTTATCCTTGTTTGGGTAATTATAACCATTGGCCAACTGCGTTTTGAAATTGAGACGTGCCGAGTAAAACCAGTTTGAAAATTGATCTGGCTGATAGCCTAAATTTGAATTGATCTCAAACAAATCATCTGTTTTCCTTAACTCCCTGCTTTCCTGCTTATTGATGCCGTAGCGGATATTCAAATTGTTATTCCAATAGAAAAATGGATCTTTATAATTGGCGGAAGATTCAAAACCCATTAAGCCAGATATGGAATTACTACCACCAGAATTCCAATTCACAAAGGCCACCTCGCTTAAATCCACACCAAATTTATTTTTCTGTTTCCATTCTGGACCTTCCAATTTTTCAACTTCAGGGTGGAATTTTATAAATAAAGAGTCTGGTTGCGCCATCAAGGTTTGGACCAAAAAGAATACTAAAACAAATACACTATTTTTCATGTTGCGGTTGATTAAAAAAGTGATTCATTAATCAATAACTGTTCCATTTTCAAGAAAAAGACCAAAAACTAATAATTAAACTCACCAAACTCTGATTTTATGGTCAATTTTTTAGTTTTTGAAGCCTCTACCCTACCAATAATTTGAGCATTTACATTATAAGATTTAGAAATTGCAATAATATCTTGAGCCACTTCTGGCGACACATACAATTCCATTCTGTGCCCACAATTAAATACTTGGTACATTTCTTTCCAATCGGTTTTTGACTGCTCTTGAATCAATTTAAACAACGGTGGAATAGGGAACATATTATCTTTTACAATATGAAACTCCTCAACAAAATGAAGGATTTTAGTCTGGGCACCACCAGAACAGTGCACCATACCGTGAACAACATCACTTTTATATTTTGATAAGATAGATTTTATAATAGGCGCATAGGTCCGCGTTGGCGATAGCACCAACTTACCAGCATCAATAGGTGCATCTTTTACAGAATCGGTTAATTTCACACCTCCAGAATACACCAAATCCTCAGGAACTGAAGCATCAAAACTCTCAGGATATTTAGTTGCCAAATACTTGCTGAACACATCGTGGCGTGCCGAAGTCAAACCATTACTGCCCATACCGCCATTATATTCTTTTTCATAAGATGCCTGTCCGAAGCTCTCCAAGCCAACAATAACATCGCCTGCTTTTATGTTGGCATTATCAATAACATCACTACGTTTCATTCTTGCGGTGACTGTAGAATCTACTATGATGGTACGCACCAAATCGCCCACATCGGCAGTTTCGCCTCCTGTGGAATGGATGGTAACTCCAAAAGATTTCAAATCTCCAAGCAGTTCTTCCGTTCCGTTTATAATTACCGAAAGCACTTCTCCAGGAATCAAGTTTTTATTACGCCCGATGGTTGAAGATAATATAATATTATCTGTAGCTCCCACGCACAACAAATCATCAACATTCATTATTAAAGCATCTTGAGCAATGCCTTTCCAAACTGAAATATCGCCAGTTTCTTTCCAATACATATATGCTAAAGATGATTTTGTTCCCGCTCCATCGGCATGCATAATCAAGCAATAATCGTCATCATTTGTTAAATAATCCGGAACTATTTTACAAAATGCTTTAGGAAACAATCCCTTATTGATGTTTTTTATGGCGTTGTGCACATCTTCTTTGGATGCTGAAACCCCACGTTGGGCATAGCGTTTAGAAACTTCTTGACTCATAATAGTATATTGTTATGCAAAAGTAATTCTTTGAATTAAAAAATCTTGTATTTAGGTGCTAGATTTTCCGAAATTATGTTTTTGTATAATTATAGATTTAGAATAAATAATTGTTGGAAAATGATACGGACATTTTGACTTTGTCAGAAAAAATGTCGACCTTCGTTTACTTGTGCAAATTTACCCCAAAAACAACCGATAAAGCTCACCTGCACTGAACTTGCTTCTGTCTTGAAACTGAACTTTATCCTTGTATTATAGGAAATTGATATTCCTGTAACCAACTTAAAACGAATTAAATGATAAAAAATATTTAATAACGCTGCCATTTTCTTAAAAATGAACTATCAAATTTCTCTGTCTGGAAGACAAAATCAAAGAACTTTTAAAATAAAAATTTTAAATTAAGACTGAACTAATAGTGCCTTTTCCCATAAAAGGAACTAATAAAAAACATTATTATGAAAAAAAGCAATAATCAAAATCTCTTTTTTATTTCCTATTTAACCAAGGCATTGAAAAACTTCTTAGTAATTATTATACTTTGTTTTTCTTTCTTTCAAACAACATTGGCACAGGAAAGAGTTTTTAGAATAATTGAAGATGGTGGTACGGGGCAATATAAAGCAATTATGGAACGTGACCCTACATTGCTTAGCCATACTCTTTTTAGACCAGAGAATTTAAGCAAATTTGGCTCGGCAGAAAAACTACCCATTATTGTCTGGGGAAATGGCGCTTGTTTTAATTCTCCTTGGGAACATGTAAATTTTTTAAGTGAAGTAGCTTCTCACGGTTTTCTTGTTGTCGCTATCGGTCATATGCCCAAAGAAGGTGAAAAAGAAAAAGGAAAATCTACTTCATCTCAAATGATTGATGGGATTGATTGGGCAATTGCCGCTAATAAAGATAGTAAAAGTCCCTTTTTTGGAAAATTAGATATTTCAAAAATCTCAGTCAGCGGAATGTCTTGTGGAGGTTTACAAACATTAGAATCCGCACCCGATCCTAGAGTCACAACAGTGGTAGTTTATAACAGTGGCATCTTATCTAAGCAAAGGGAAGGCATGCCAGGTATGCCGCAAATAGATAAAACCCAACTCAACAAGATACATAGTCCGACTTTATACGTATTGGGTGGTGAATCAGATATTGCGTATAATAACGGCATGGATGATTTTAGCAAAATAAACCATGTTCCCGTTTTTGTTGGAAATTTAAATGTAGGTCATGCTGGCACTTATGCCAAACCCCATGGAGGTGAATTTGCCAAAGTGGCTACAGCTTGGTATTTATGGCAATTGAAAGAAGATACTAATGCAGGCAAAATGTTTACTGGAAATCCTTGCGAACTTTCTGAATCTGAAGGGTGGACAGTTAAAAAGAAAAACATAGATTGAATTTTCAAAAAAAAATGAACAATATTCAGGTTATCTGTTTTTCAAATAAATTAATTAGAAAACAAATTTATTTCAACTCAAAAAAATGAAAAAAAACAAACTTTACTTGTCCGTCAAAAAATGTATGCTAGTTAAAATACCAATTTTATTACTTTTATTATTTTCCTCTTCTGTAGTGTTTGCAACGAATCCTCCAGATATTCCAGAGGGTTGGTCACAAGAGTATGCGTATGTAAATGGTATTAGAATACATTATTACAAATCAGCTCCTGTAATTGACAAACCTGTTATAGTAATGGTTCATGGCGTTACTGACAATGGTCTTTGTTGGACAACTTTAAGTCTAAAACTACAGAAAGATTACACTATTTATATGCTTGACACTCGCGGGCACGGCCTGTCTGACCCCTTCACTTCATCAGACGATGGCGAAACATTGATAAAAGATGTGGTGGGCTTTATAAAAGCTATGAATATAGAAAAACCTATATTAATGGGACATTCTATGGGCGCTGCAACGGTTATGCGAGTTGGAGCAAATTATCCAGAAATAGCAAGCGCAATCATTATGTTAGATCCGTTTATTTCTCGTAATGTTGATTTTGCAAGACTGCCTAAAAAAGCATCATCAAAACCAACACAAGAACCAAAAAGCAACAAATCATCTGATTCTAAAAAAATATCGTTTGCTATGTTTGGTGATCCAGAAGCTTTAGTAAAGCAAAATAACTATTCTTATGATGATTTGGTAGCGTTAGGACAAAAACAAAACTCCAAATGGGATTTAATGGATATTCAATATTGGGCTTTGTCTAAAAAACAATATCATGGCGCCTATACTCCTGAACAACAACAAGCCATGAGCGGCACAATGAAAACGGAAAATGCTTTGCAAAAAATTAAAGCTCCATCAATTATCCTCAAAGCCGATGCCTCACCAGAAAGCAAAAAAGCAAATGAAAATGCAGTAGAAGGTTTAGCAAAAATAAAACTGGTACATATGGCTGGTACAGGTCATAATCTCCATCATGATGATTTAGAAGGAACAGCAAAAGTTCTTAACGAATTTTTATCGAATCTTAAAAATTAAAAATATTGTTATATGTTGCAAAATACAGAAAGACTAATTTTCAAAAATTTAATATCTATTTTTAATTACAAACCTAAGAGATTGAAATGGCATCCTTTTTAAACTTAAATGAGATAAAATTTAGCGTGAAGTAATTTATTAACAGGTTGCCACACTTCGACTGCGCTCAGTGCAGGCATGCATGCTCCTCGTAATAACACTTAAAAGGGATATTCATAATACACAAAAAACTATCGTGTAAACAACAATTCACGATATTTTGTTAGTGGCCAAATCTCGTCATCAACTAGCAGTTCCAATTTATCGCAATGGTAACGGATATCATCAAATAATGGTTTAACGCTATTGCAATAACCCTCTGCTCTTTTATCGATTTCTTCCAAGGCATTTAGTGTTTTACGGGCATTGGTCATTTTGGTTACATTTGCATTGATACCTTCAATGTGTTTTGAAATTTCTTCAATTAAACCCATTTGTTCTTTTGCCAAACTTTGGTATTTATTTTCAAAGATTTCCTTGAGGCCTTTTACATTTTCAATCAATATATTCTGATATTTCACAGCAGTAGGTACTACGTGATTTCGGGCAATATCGCCTAAAACCCGACTTTCAATTTGAACGTGCATAATATAAGCTTCCACCTCAATTTCATAGCGTGCCTGACTTTCTATTTTGCTCATGACCCCCATTTCCTCAAATAGAGCAATGTTTTTCTTTGATATTTTAGCTTTTAATGCTTCTGGAGTGGTTTTATGATTGCTCAACCCCCTTTTTTTAGCTTCTTTTTCCCAAGCTTCGCCATAGCCGTTACCTTCAAACAATATATTTCTACAAGACTTGATATATTCTCTAATGACATTAAAAATCGCTTCGTCTTTTTTTAAGCCTTTACCATCTATCAAAGCATCTACTTCCTTTTTAAAATCCTTTAACTGCTTTGCCACAATGGCATTTAAAACCGCCATAGGGCTGCCACAGTTTGCCGTAGAACCTACCGCCCTAAACTCAAATTTATTGCCTGTAAATGCAAATGGAGATGTCCTGTTTCGATCCGTGTTATCCAACAATACGTCGGGTATTTTTCCAACCACATTTAGTTTTAGATCTGTTTTTTCCTGAGGAGATAATTTCCCTTTGGTAACCCCTTCCAACTCTTCCAAAACCTTTGTTAGTTGTTCACCAATAAACACAGACATGATTGCAGGAGGTGCTTCGTTCGCTCCTAATCTATGTTCATTACTGGCAGATGCCACGGTGGCCCGTAACAATTCCTCATACTCATGAACCGCTTTGATGGTATTTATAAAAAAGGTCAGAAACTGAAGATTGCTCATAGGGGTTTTTCCAGGGCTTAACAGATTAACACCCGTATCTGTGGACAAACTCCAATTGTTATGCTTCCCTGAACCATTCATATTAACGAATGGTTTTTCATGGAACAATACTTTAAAATTATGCCTAGAGGCCACACGTCCCATAACGTCCATTAACAAGGAATTATGATCTACCGCCAAATTGGCCTCTTCATAAATAGGTGCTAATTCAAACTGATTGGGCGCCACCTCATTGTGCCTTGTTTTTGCGGGAATGCCCAACAACATACATTCTACTTCCAAATCCCGCATAAAATTCAAAGCCCTTCTGGGAATTGATCCAAAATAATGATCATCCAATTGCTGGCCTTTTGCAGAAGAGTGCCCTAAAAGTGTTCTGCCTGTTAACATAATATCCGGACGACTTGCAGCCAGCATTTTATCAATCAAAAAATATTCCTGTTCCCAACCCAATGACGAGGTTACTTTTTTAACGTTTTTATCAAAATATTTACAAACATCTGTAGCCGCATCATCAATAACATTGAGAGCCCTCAATAAAGGGGTTTTATAATCCAAAGCTTCCCCGGTATAAGCCACGAAAATGGTTGGGATGCACAAGGTTGTCTCATATATAAATGCAGGTGATGTAGGGTCCCATGCCGTATAGCCCCTTGCTTCAAAAGTGTTCCGGATGCCACCACTAGGGAAACTAGAAGCATCTGGTTCTTGCTGAACCAACTGGTCGCCCCCAAATTTTTCAATAGCCATATCCCCGCCTATGGTTTCAAAAAAAGCATCGTGCTTTTCTGCAGTAGCGCCTGTTAACGGCTGAAACCAATGCGTATAATGCGTCACACCTTTGGACAACGCCCAATCTTTCATGGAAGACGCTACTTGATCTGCAATATTCCTATCTATTTTTTTACCATGCTGCACAGCGCTCATAACCCCATTAAAGGCATCTTTAGTCAAATATTGGCGCATGGTGGTTTCATTGAACACATTCCTTCCAAATAAATCTGAACGTCTTTCTTTCTCTTCTATAGATACCGATTTATAGGAAAGTGATTCTTTTACTGCATGAAATCTTAATGTGGACATCTTTTTCTTTTCTGATTTTTAAATTTTATTACAAAAATAGCTAGTATGCACAAACATAATAAGAAAAACCCAAATTTTCTTATTAACATTTTTTCAGTTTTAATTTAAAATAATATTGTTTTTTTAAAATATGCCCAAAAATAATGGGGTATAAATAAAAATAACTTATCATTTTATTAAAACACCCCCGTAGAATACAAAGTATCTGGAGAAATATTATATTTGTTGAAATTATTATTAATTAGAACATATACAAATCATTCATTATGGCAAAAATTAAATTAGAATACATTTGGTTGGATGGCTACAAACCAACTCAAAATTTGAGAAGCAAAACCAAAGTTGAAGATCACGACGACTTTAAAGGCACGTTGGAAGAAATTGGAAATTGGTCTTTTGACGGATCATCGACCCAACAAGCTATAGGAGGATCTTCAGACTGTGTACTAAAGCCAGTTGCAATATATCCAGATCCTGAGCGCATCAACGGATGGTTGGTCATGACCGAGGTTATGAACCCAGACGGAACTCCTCACGTATCAAACGGAAGAGCCTCTATTGATGATGAAGATGATGATTTCTGGTTTGGTTTTGAGCAAGAATACTTTATAATGGATGTTAAAACAGAATTGCCATTAGGTTTCCCCAGAGGCGGTTACCCAAAACCACAAGGGATGTACTACTGTTCTGTTGGTGGATTGAACACTCATGGACGTGAATTAGTTGAAGAACATGCTGACCTGTGCATTGAGGCTGGATTGAATTTTGAAGGCATCAACCAAGAAGTTGCATGTGGGCAATGGGAATTCCAATTGTTCGCTAAAGGCGCTAAAAAAGCTGGTGATGAAATTTGGATCGCTAGATATTTATTGGACCGATTGACTGAAAAATATGATTACTATATCGAGTACCACCCAAAACCACTTGGTGATACAGACTGGAATGGTTCTGGTATGCACGCAAACTTCTCAAACTCAACGTTAAGAACTTGTGGTGATAAAGAAACATACATGAAAATATGTGAGGCTTTCAGACCTTTTACCGCTGAGCACATTGCTGTGTACGGTGCGTTTAACGACCAACGCTTAACAGGTAAACATGAAACAGCTTCTATTCACGATTTCAGCTACGGTATCTCTGACAGAGGTGCTTCCATCCGTATTCCTATCACTACAGTAGAAAGAGGCTGGAAAGGCTGGTTAGAAGACAGAAGACCTGCTTCAAACGGAGATCCATACAAAATTGCTGGTAGAATTATCAAAACCGTTAAAACGGCTAAGATTTAAGAATACATATTTTGTTTATAATAAAAAGGCTGACACTTTATTGTGTTGGCCTTTTTTTATGCTCAAGACACGAATTTCACGGATTTACTGTTGCTGATATTTCACAAGCTTTCATCATGTAGTTAAATTTGGCAAACTTGAATAATTAAGTTCAAGTTTTTATGCTATCAAAAAAAAACAGCAAGGGCTTCATTAATAATTTAATTTCAATAGCTTTTACTAATCCGTCGAAATCTGTGTCTAAAATTTATCCTTACTAAATACCAAAAACATAAACACGCCATAGGCAATTACCAAAAAGAACCCTTTAAACCTGCTTATCTGCAACTGTTTGGGCAGAAAAACAAGCGGCAACAAAACAGCGGCAAAACCAAGCATCCAAAAAATATCGCTCGATAGTATTTGAGATTCTGTTATGGGAATGGGTTTTATAATAGCTGTCAACCCTAAAACAGATCCTATATTGAATATATTAGACCCTATCAAATTTCCTAATGAAATGGCTTTTTCCTGTTTTGCAGCCGCAATAACCGAGGCCGCCAATTCTGGTACACTGGTTCCTATGGCTATTAAAGACACACCTATTACAGCTTCACTAACCCCAACAGATAAGGCTATTGCTTTAGAGCCATCCACCAACCATTCGCTTCCAAAATAAAGTGACACCGCCCCTATCAGTAACCACAACGTAATTTTAAAATTTGAAACTACCGCCAATGATCCATCAACCTCTTCAACAACCTTATTGTTTTTCACACTTCGTATCAAAACAATCAAAAATAAAATAAGTCCTATAAATAAAATACCGCCTTCTAGAGTGGTTAGAACGCTATCGTTTTTCATAAAATAATACAGTGCTATGGAGAATACCATCATCACGGGCCAGTTTAATTTATAGAAAGATATATCTACAGCAATAGCACTTACCATAGCTGTAATACCCAAAACCAAACCAATGTTTGCAATGTTTGACCCCACTACATTATTAATGGCAATGGCCGGCGAACCCGACAAAGCCGCTTGAAGGCTCACTAAAAGTTCAGGTGCCGACGTAGCAAAGGATACCACCGTCATACCAATAACCATCTTGGAAATATTAAACTTAAAGGATAAAGCCACAGATGACCGTACCAAAAATTCCCCACCAATAACCAATAATATAAACCCGAGGATAACCCAAAGTAAACTCATAAAACCTATTTTTTTTGCGAAGATACTATAACGATTTACTATTTAGGTTTTTTTGATTTACGATTTTTGGAACAAACCCAAAAACTAAAAATTTCGTTAAATAACTATTTGCTTAGTTGTGTAACTATAAAAATAGTTATATGTTTGTTTTAGAATGTTTGATCTTAAAATAATTTTTAGATTTCCTCCTTTGAGGAAATTACAAAACCCTATCTAATGGAAAAACTAACAAACAAAGAAGAAGAAATCATGCATATTTTATGGACGCTTGAAAAAGCATTTGTAAAAGATGTGCTTGCTGAAATAAAAGATGATAAACCTCACTACAACACACTATCTACCATTATTAGAAACTTGGAAGATAAAGGCTATGTGGCTTACACCGCCTACGGAAAAACACACCAATACTATCCTGTTGTAAGTAAAGAAGAGTACCGAAAAGGGTTTATGAATACTGCCATTAACAATTATTTTAATAATTCTTATAAAAATATGGTATCCTTTTTTGCTAAAGAAGAAAAGATTAGCGTGGAAGAACTTAAAGACATTATTGATTTAATTCAAAAAGAAAAATAACATGGAATATTTACTAAAAGCCAGCGCCCTCATTGTTCTTTTTTATGGCTGCTATAGACTGTTTTTACAACGTGACACCTTTTTTGACCACAACCGCTGGTTTTTGCTGCTCGGTTTGATAACAGCTTTCTGTTTGCCTTTTTTTGTAATCCCTATTTATATTGAATACACGCCCGTTCCGCTAACAAACTACGCTATTAGTGATGCCCCAATAATTGTTGAAACTACCGAAAAACCATTTGATATCTTAGACTATCTCCCCATCATTTACGGATTGGGCGTTTTGTTCTTTATCGCTAGATTTTTAATGCAATTAACCTCCCTAACGCTTGTACTTTTTAAAAATAAAAGCGAAAAACAAGGCCGTTTCACGTTTGTAAAAACCACAACCAATAACTCGCCTTTTTCATTTTTTAATTGGATTGTTTACAATCCCAATCAATTTAATGAAACCGAATTGGCACAAATTATTTCTCACGAAAAAATTCATGCCGATCAGCTGCATTCCGTCGATATTTTAGTGTCCCAAATAGTTTGCGCCATACTTTGGTTTAATCCTTTTGTATGGTTTTACAATAAAGACTTAAAACAAAATCTGGAGTTTATTGCCGACCATAAAACCCAAAGTAAGTTCGACCAAAAAAGTTATCAAACCACTTTGCTTAAAACAAGCATGCCATCTCATCAAATGGCTTTAAGCAACCATTTTTATAATTCATTAATCAAAAAACGAATCGTTATGTTACACAAATCAAAATCGAAGAAAATCAATTTACTTAAGTATGTTTTAGTCTTACCCGCATTGGCTGCATTTTTAATGAGCTTTAATACGGAGGAAGTTTATGTTGAAAAGCGAAGAACAAATACCGAAGAACAAACATCTGATACACAAAAACCGACTGAATCTGACACGTTAAAAATTATTTTTGATAAAAATCTATCCGAGAAAGATTTTGAACAAATAAAAAGTAAGCTAGAATTAATTAAAATAAATTTCATTTATTCTGAGCTAAAACGTAACGACAAGGATGAAATTATCAATATCACTACAAAATTTGAGTCTGAGGGAGGTCATTGTACTTATCACGCAACAGATGGTCCTATAAAACCTTTCTACTTTTTTAAATCAGGAACGACGAGTGGTGTTGGCCCCGTAGAAAAAGAAACTCAAAAAAATCTACCTAAACACTTTAAACCTTTTAACGTAACTATTACCAAAAACTTTACAGAGAAAAATTTTAAAAACGCCATTAAAAAAGGAAAAGAAAAAGGGGTGATTTTAGAGTTTAGCAAAATAAAACGAAACACCGAAAATGAGATTATTGGAATTGATGTCAAATTTAAAACCGAAAACAGCTCTGGTAATTACACATTAAATGGTAAAAAACCAATTAAACCATTTGCTTACAGACAAAATGAAGAAAGCAATGGTTTTTATAGAGACTGGGAAACATCTTTGAAAATTGGCAAACCTTTTTCTGACGCTAAAGTTATTGAGGATAGCAATGTTATATTTAAACAAGGAAACAAAATAATCGCTAGTAATAGTATTATATTCAACAAAGGAATTATTACAGCCGATACGCTTAGGGTCGATCCAAATTATACAAACTCAATCCGCAAATTAAAAATTTCTAACGGAAAAGAAAAACCCTTATTTATTGTAGATGGAAAAGAGATGGAAAAAGAAGAATTTAACAAAATTTCTCCTGATGACATTCATTCAGTCGCCGTTTTGAAAGGAGAAGCTGCTACAAGTGTTTACGGTAAAAAAGGAAAAAACGGCGTAATCTTAATCACGACTAAAAAAGGGCATTCAAACAACAAATCTATCAATAATAAAAATCTAGATGATGTTATAGCTATCGCTACAACTCCAACGAACAAAATAAGTTTAAACACTAAGGATGGTAAAGAACCCCTATATATTGTAGATGGAAAAGAAATCACTAAAAAAGAATTTGACAAAATTTCTTCAGAAAAAGTGAAATCTATAGATATTTTAAAAGATGAACAGTCAACAAAAAAATACGGAGACAAAGGAAAGAATGGTGTGGTTTTGATTACAACCAAAAAGGGAAGTTCATGGAATTTAAGTACTGGACAAAACACTTTAAGCTATTCTAATAGCTTAAACAAAACCCAAGTAATTGGATATGGCGATAGTATTTCGAAAATTAAAACAGGAGTTAAAGTAAACCCTTGGAAAGTTTCAGTTGGTGTAAATGCTACTAAAGAAGGTAAATACCCTTTAATTTTACTTGATAGCAAAGAAATATCTAATGATGAATTAGGAAAAGTAAACCCAAATGATATTAAAAGTACCGATGTAATAAAAGACGAAAACACAACAAAAAAATACGGCGAAAAAGCAAAAAATGGTGTTGTTGTAATTACCACAAAAACACCGCTTACAATTTCTGGAACTGTAAAAGACAGTAAAGGTTTAGGTTTACCAGGTGTAAACATTGTTATTCAAAATAGTGGCAAAAAATTTGTTACAGACTTTGATGGCAATTATAAAATGAAGGCTTACAAAGGAGACATCATTATTTTTTCTTATAAAGGGTTAACTTCTAAAAAAATCACTATCGATGATAAAACAGCTATTGATATTACTTTAAAAGAATAAAAAAACCACAAGGTTATTTAATTAAAGACACTCCTTTTCCGAGTGTCTTTTTTTATGGTTTTAATTTTGGAAAAAGATAAGAATGCAAAAAAAGCCTCTTTTTAGAATAAAAAGTCCCTTGGTTTTGAAAATCCATCTCAAAAACCCCCTACAATTATTACAATTTAAAATCAAAAAACATATTATGATTATAAATTAAAACTTAAAAAAAAGACAACCATATAAATATTAAAATGAATATCATTTTTTTACTTACAAATCCGTATGCAAATGCATCGATTTTAGTAAAAACGCTTGGAAGAAAGGTTCCAAAACATATATATTGAAAACTCAATCAACAAACAAAGTCTTATTACTAACCTTTAAAACCAAAAATGATGATCACACTTGCTAAAATTATAATCGTTATTATCTTATCGATTATTTAAAACCAAAACAGGTAAAACTTAGTCTAGAATAAGTTTTACTATTTTTGTTTTATAAGAAGTTTAAAATGAAAAAGCAAGTATTCAAATTTTTAGCGAAGGTTAATAAGAAACTACTCCCTAGTTATTCCAAACAAAAATTGGATTTAGCAAAAGCAACCAAACTACAAATGGCCATTATAGGCTGGCGATGGTTTGTTACTAAAAATGCTTTGGATTAACTAACTTTAAAATAGACATTATTTTTTATCAAACACACTCAAACCACACTCTAAAAACTTGGCATAATCATCTTCATTTGGCGTATAGCCCACAGGCTGATTTAAAACCTGTTTTCCATCTGGACTCACCAACACATAAAAAGGTTGTGAATTGGATTGAAAAAATTGCGTTTGAAAATGCGCCCATTTATGTCCGTAATTTTTAAGCAATCGGGTACCGCCGTTTATGCGGTTCACTTCAATTTGCTCTGCTTTTGGGAGTTCTTTTTTATCATCTACATAAAGCGAAATCAGTACATAATCATCTCGCAAATAGTTATCAATTTTCTCTGAAGGCCAAACATGCTCTTCCATTTTTCTACAATTGACGCAAGCCAAGCCTGTAAAATCAATCATCACTGGCTTATTTACTTTTTGAGCGTATGCCAAACCTGTTTTTAAATCCTTAAAACAATCTAAGTTATTTGGGCAATCATTCGGGTAGAAAAAACTATAGCCCACAGGCGGCGCTAGCCCACTTAAAAGCATTAAAGGCTGGAAAGTATTGGTTTCTTTATTCACACTAAATCCCGATATCAAATAAGCAGTAAACGCAGCAAACAAAATCGCTGTTGAAAGTCTGTAAACAGAGCGTTTTTTCATGGGTGTATCGTGCGGGAATTTTATTTTTCCGAAAAGGTATAATGCTAAACCTCCAAAAATAAGGATCCAGATAATTAAAAAAGGTTCTATTTTAAGCAGGTTCCAATGTGCTACCAAATCGGCATTGGATAAAAACTTAAATGCCAAAGCCAATTCCAAAAATCCTAATACGACTTTGGTAGTATTTAACCAACCTCCAGATTTTGGAAGCGCATTCAGCATATTGGGAAACATGGCGAACAACGCAAACGGCAAGCCCAAAGACACACCAAAACCAGCCATGCCTGCTGTGAGTTGCCAAGCACCACCATCAGCCGTTAAAGAGCCCGCAAGCAACGAACCCAAAATAGGACCCGTACAAGAAAATGATACAATCGCCAAAGTCAATGCCATAAAAAAGATACCTATTAAACCACCAGCATTTTCGCCTTTGGTAGTTTTATTGGTCCAACTCGCAGGCAAGGTCAATTCATAATACCCGAAGAACGAAAAAGCAAAAAACAGGAATATAAAAAAGAAAATCACATTCAACCAAATGTTGGTTGATATTTCATTCAAAATATCAGGATTTAAAGAATCCAATAAATGAAAAGGGACACTCAATAAAATATAAACCGCGAATATGAAAAATCCATACAGCAAGGCTTTGGAAACGCCCGAACCTTTATTCTGTCCGTTTTTCTTGGTAAAAAAACTTACGGTTAAAGGAATCATGGGGAACACACAAGGTGTTAACAGAGCCAATAACCCACCTAAAAAACCCAGACCAAAAATGCCCCACAATGATTTACCTTTGGCATCTGCTGAAGAAGCGGTTTCATTGCCACAAGTGTTTGTTGATTTTTGGAGTTCCGTAGAAGTCAATCCATATAATAAATCGTTGGTAACGGCATCATCAATGGCCCCATTTTTTTCTTCAGAATTACTTGATGCCGGATTGTTTGATATATTGAAAATTAAATCGATTTCCGTTGGTGGCGAACATTTTTCATCATCACAAGCCATGAATTCTACGGAAGCCTTGATGTTATTTATGCCTTTTAAAATTTCAACTTTTTGAGTAAAGACAGCTTTATCTTCAAAATACTTAATCCGCATTTCAAAAACAGGGTCATCGACAGTAATGCCAGTTTCCTCAATGGTATTGCCAATCAACTTAAAATCACCTGTTTCATGATAAGCAAATGTGGTGGGAACAGGGCCGCCATCTGGCACATTTTGGGCATAAAGATGAGAACCTTTTTCAATAGTGGCCGTTGAAATTAATTGGTATTCAGTATCCGATATTTTTTCAACAGCGGTTGACCATTTTACGGGATCATACATTTGTGCCGAAGCAGATAATTGATAAAAAAATACAACAATAAAAGCTAAAATGGCCTTTTTCATAATGTCTTATTTTTGCTTATTAAATATGAAATGGAATCAAGACCTTTCAACAGAAAATCATCCCAAATTAAGAATCTGGAAAAGTAGTATAAAAATGGAAGTTTTTATGTTAGAAAAATACTAAATATGGGTTTTAAATGGTATATAAAACAAAAAGTGTTATCAAAATAAAATTGACAACACTTTTTATAAATTTTCGTAGCTATTCTATAAAAACTACATACTGTGAAATTCAATCAAATTAGCTTCGTAATATTGATCGCCCAATTTTGACAATAGATTTTTAATAACATTACTATCACCATCTACTGCAATGGCGGAATAACCTATATTATTCAATTTCCCTAATCTTAAATCGATGATATTGATGCTTTTTGAAGCCAACGCTGATAGCAATATCAAAAGTACGCCCGGCGCATTGTGGTGCTTGGTAAGAATCACTTTTTCGCTTAAAGCCAGATTTAAGGCCACGCCATCTATTTCCAATAAATAAACGCCTTCTCTGTAATAATTTGGCAACTCGGCATTCTCTTTATAAGTCAAATTTGTAAAAAGACCTGCATCGGTACCGTTTATAAAATCAATGGCGCTTTCCACGTTGCCATTGTCACTTTCAAGCGATAAAAATGCGATGGCCGTACCATCATTATTTGACTTTAATCGTGCCGTTTCCACATTGATGCCTTCTGAAGCCAAGGTATTGAAAAGCGAGGAAATCACGCCAGGTTTATCCAAATGTTCAGAAAACAAGCCGTTTACTTTATTATTGGATGCTTTCGGTATTTCATTAGTAACAGTAATGGATTTTCCCCATTTTCGGATTCTGATAGCGTTGTAATCGCCCATGCCCGTAGCATTTTTATAGATGTCCACAAACTCTGAAAAGGAGCCTCCAAAAGAAAAATCGGGAATGATCCTTCTATGGGCATCGTCCAATCTTTGGTTCAAGAGCTCAATACCTTTATTTAAAACGGTGTATTTTACTTTTAATTCATGGTCATCAAAAATGGTTCGGTTTTCAGGAATCAATTTTGAATAGCTCACATAACTTTCATAACCAGCCTCATGGATATACTCTAAACTTTCCTTAAAATTCAATCCATAATAACGCACATGGTGGGTATCAGTACCCACACAAACTGGGATTTGAAGTTCATTGGCCCGTCGCAAAATACTTTGAACCGGATATACACCAACGCCTTTAAATTTACCTGCCATGTTTACATCTAAAGCTAGATTTCTATCAGCTATCAATTCTAAAAGCGTTCTGAATTTATTGGCCAACGGATGTGAACTGGTTTCAAAATTCACCAATGCTTTAGGCATATCCACATTCAGCTTTGGCAAATCTATATGCCCGATGATTTGGATCATATCTCCAAAACATTCAATCATCTGGATCATTTCATTAAAATAACCATCCCAATAAGCCTCTAAACTACCTCTCATTTTCAGCAATTCAAGCGCTTCTTCTTTAGAACCATCATAAGGCAATCCTTCTGGTGCAAAATGCACAGAACCAATTACATAATCGGCATCTTCGGCTTGAAATATTTTTGATCGGCTCCACTGTAACCCTAATTCAGGCCCCATCCATTCCAATTCCACACCATATTTAATATTGATCTGCCCGGCATATTTTTCACGAAGGTTGGCAATGCGTTTTGGATAATTCAAATACGACCTGTTACCTCTTATGAACTTAACATTGGTATCTCTTTCAGCAATGTATCGAAAACTTGTAAGCCGAGGCGAATGGATTATAAAGGTAATACTAGGGTGCTTTGCTTCTATGGCCTTATCAATAATATCTTCCAATTTATCAATGCCATGTTTTACATGATCCTGCTCTGTACCTGCATGAATACCATGTGTTTCCCAAATAAATTCGTTGAATTTTCTCATCAATTGAAATGCTTTAAATTATGCGGTTTTAGAATGCCAAATTTAAGGATTGGGATAGAATTATTCACTAATTTTTAATTGTTTTTAATTTATTTGAAAAAGAGCGTCACAAATCTGTTACAAGTAGAAAACAAAAAATCCTAAAACAGGATTTTATACTGTTCTAGGGTTTTTAAATTGTGACCCCAAGAGACTAAAGTTCAAACTTTTTGTTGCAAGTCCAGATAAATACCTGCAAGTATCGTAGACCCCTAAGGATACATAATAAAGTTCTTGGTCTTTTTGGTAACTCAATAATTCATCCCATTCCCTTTTTGAAACCAATAGGTCTTGGATTTACTTATCTTTAGTCTTCAGGTCTTCTTTTAAACTATATAACAATCCACCTTTTCCATAAGGCTCTTCTTGGAACTTTTATTGATTCTATGTTCTATTTGAAACCTATGTTCAGAATTTTCTAATGCAAAAGTCAGCTCCTAATTTTCCTCAAGAGCGAACAAAAAAAATGTCAAACCTTTTATTTATTTTGGAGTTGAAAAAATTTGATTCAATATTATAAATCTTCATGATTAATTAAAATATCTAAATCAAAATATTTTAGACTTTTAAGCCTCAACTTGAGAACGTGATTTGATTAATATATTCGATAATTTGATTTATTGGTTAGAACACAAAATCTTACCTTTAAAATATTTTTTCATAATTAATCATTAATTGCTTGCATCACTTTTTTTGTCAATACTTCTACAGCCTTATCTCTTAAAATTACACCATTTTCAAAATCTGCTTCACTAGGCTTTCCATTAATTCCCCCAGAAACATCATCCAATGCATAGCGGGAACGAATTTTATACCACGGTTTTTCAACAGTAAAATCCATAACCCTATCCATATAAACAGGGGTTCCACAAGCTACTGCAACCTCCGTCTCTCCTTTATCTGCATGATGAATTCCTGTAATGCCGCAATCTGACCACCAATTCCAACAAGCTCCTTTAAAATCTGGGTAGTTGTTCCAAACTTTATAAAACGTTAATTCTATGGGTGCTTTGTTTGCCCCATGACCAGTAAAAAAGATTACTTTTTTAAATCCTTGGGCACATAAGTTATTACATAAATCTAAAATTACTCGTGAGAACACATCTACGGTCAATCCTAAACTACCGGGATATTCCCTCATTTCATCAGAAAAACCATATGGTAAAACCGGAGCCAAAATTGCACCAGTTTTTTCACTAACCTTTCTCGCAAAATATTCGCATGAATCTACATCTACGCTTACAGGTAAATGTGGACCATGAGCTTCTACTAAACCTACAGGAATTATTACTGGAAAATCTTTATCCAAATCTCTAATTTCGTCTGAGGTTAACTTTATCCACTCTTTCATTTTTAAATCATTTTTAATCTTTTAAACACATATGCAGCAGCTCCTTTTACACCAGAATATTCCTGATCATCTGCAATTACAATTTCAATAGCTTGTTTATTTGAATAATAAAAGACTTGTTTATTTACTATTTTTATAAGTTTTTCTAAATATAAGTCTGCTGCTAAAGTAGCTCCCCCACTTAAAATAATACGTTGTGGAGCATATACATGAACCGTATTGATTAATAAAACCGATAGATTATTAATCCACAGATCTAATTCCTTCAGGCATAAAACATCACCTTTTCTACAAGCATTAATTACACATTCAAAATCAATATGAAAAGGAGCTTCATAGTATTGATCTGTTAATGAGCACGGAATCCCTCTTTGAATAGCGGCTCTTACTTGTAAAGCAAGGGACGTAGCCGAACACCCTACTTCACCAGTTCCAAAATTTCCTGTTAAACATAAGTTATTGGAAGACTTATCCATAATAATATGCCCAATTTGAGTACCAAATTGCAAGTGTGAATCTTCAAGAATTTGTCCACCAATAAGTACCCCAGATCCAATACCTGTACCAATAGTTAAAACAACTGCCCAATCTACATCTTTTGCTTTCCCAAAATATCTTGCTGCGTACATCGCCAGTCTACCGTCGTTGTTAGCATATACAGGAACATTAAATTCTTTTCTTAATTTAGTGACAATAGGGTAGTTCTCTAAATCCTTATATTTACCAGGTAGTAATACAACTCCTAAATCTGGATCTACTCCTCCACTTAAACTTAAACCAATCCCTACTGGTTTTCCTCTTTTTTTGATAGTTTCTATTATAAACCTTTGCAAATCTGCATACAACACATCTGCACCTTTAGTAGCGCTTCCATGAATTGCATAACTTTCAATTAGTCTCCCTGATATATCTAATAAACCTGTTTTTAATCGGGTACCTCCAACATCAAATGAAATTACATACTCTTCCATCTTAATCGATTAAACAATTATTTTCTTTTAAAATTTTGCGCAACTCCACAATGTTAACATCTTTAGGCTTTACGTTGTGCTTTATAGCTAGTACCGCAGCAACTCCAACTGCCTCTCCCATTACCATACATTGCGCCATTGACCTAACACTGCTATGTGCTACGTGATTTGCTGAAAAACACCTACCTGCTACAAAAACATTTTCACTTTTTTTTGGTATTAAAGTTCTATATGGAATTCCTACAGTTTGTCCATCTGGTAGATATTGCCACTTTACACCTTCTCCATCGTGATGATCTTCCATTGGAGCCCCACATAAACCTATTTGATCTTCAAATTTTCTAGCGGCCAATACATCTTCTGCATTCAATCTGTATTCTCCTTCAACTCTTCGAGTTTCTCTTATTCCTATTTGTACTCCAAACGTTGATAGTTCTGCTTTTTCATATCCTGGAACATAATCTTTTAAAAATCTAATATATTCTATAGCCTGTATTCTACCTTCAATCTCTGCTTCACTTAATAATTTAGCATCGACAGCATTAATTATTCTTCCTTCATTATTCTTTCTAAAAGAAGTGATACGGGTCATGATAGTAGCAGTCATATGGTCAACAGGGGTAATATGGTCACTACCTTCTTTACGCGGTAAATTATAGTTTCCTGTGTCAGCAGCCTTTTCCATTAGAGCATTAAAATCTTGCTTAGATACTTTTTTACGTTTAACCAAATCTACATTAACCATTTTAAAAGTAGTGGTCATGGTTTGAGCAGGATCTATCTCTCCGGCCAATTCATAAGGAAGCCCGGCTTGATGACAAATATCTGCATCTCCAGAGGCGTCAATAACTTGCTTACATTTAAAAACTTTCAATCCATCTTTTGTTGCTACTACCAATCCTGTGACTTTTCCATCATGCATAATAACATCTTGTACCCAAGCATTTAATAAAACCTTACAACCAGCATCTGCAACCAATTTTTCCCATACCACTTTTAAATATTCAGGATGGTATGTAACACCTGTACCTGCCCCAAAAGTATTGGGTCTCTCAAAACTTGCATTGTATTTTGCTAATCCATTTACAACATCATCTGCAATACCCCCTACAACTTTTATAGATTTAGTCCCTGGTGTATAATACCCGTAAAATGTATCCAGTACCGCTGTGCTAGTTCCTCCTAAAAAAGGCAATCGCTCCAATAATAAGGTGTTGGCTCCTTGTCTGCCTGCAGATACAGCAGCTGTAGCACCAGCAGAACCCGCTCCGACAACTATAACATCAAAACTTCCTGCTTCAATTAATTCTGTTTTATATGTATTCATCTTTTATATTTATTTAACCAGAGATACTCCACCCTGCGTCTACCTTTAGGACTTCGCCTGTAATTACTTTACTTTGTCTGCTCAATAAAAAAATTGAAGCTTCCGCTACATCTTTTGCATCCATTACACCTTCAATTAAAGGCTGTTTTTGTTTCATGAAATTTGTTATAAAATCATCTTTTGAGGCTCGTTCGCTCATTCTAGTTAAAGCTAAACCAGGTGCAATAACATTTACCCGTATTTTGTCCAAGGCATATTTTGAAGCCATGGAAGTACTCATACTAATTATGGCTCCTTTGGCTGCAGCATAAGCGATGGTGCTGAAAAACTTCGGTTCAGGAGAAACCCCCAAAATACTTGCCATATTTAAAATAGTGCCTCGTAAACCATCACTATCTGGTGCTTGTTTCAACATTTGATTTACCACTTCTCTACACATTCTGTATTGCGTAGTAACATTGGTGGTCATTGTTATTTCCCAACCTTCTTCTGTACATTCGTGAATTGGACCATCTCCAAATCTACGACCACTGATTCCTGCAACATTATACAAACCATCAATACGATTATACTTTTCAACACATGCATTAACCAATTGAATAGCTGTTTCTGGATTTACCAAATCTCCAACAATATAATCAGCATATAGTTTTTCTTTCTTTAATTGTTCTTGAAAAGCTTTGCAACGACTGGCATCTCTACCTATGTAAAAAACTTTAGCCTCTTTTACTAGTGCCAACCTAATGGTTTCAGCCGCAATACCTGAAGAACCTGTAATGATATAAACTTTATTTTTCATAAATAAATTATTTTTAATATATCAACCTTTATTAGGCAACACTTTATTTGGATTGTACATAACTCGTGCATAACGCTTGCGTTGATCTAATAACCAATCGTTATAATTATCATCTGTATTACTGATGTGCATATTACGCAATACATGGTGGTGGTAATTTCTACTATCCAATTCTCTAATAGTCAATTCGTTTAAAGATTGAACAACAGATAGTGCTCCAATTGATGACAATGGACATACTTGATATGTATCTGTTTGTCCTTCTACGGTTACAGATAAATCCCCGTAAGGCATTGAATTATCAATAAAATATCCGTTACTGGCCTCTTCTATAATATGGATTAGGTTTTTATCTGAACTATGCTTTGTTGCAGATTTTACAGACTGAACTTTTGAAGCAATTCCAACAATTGGATTGTTTGGATAACGTTTGTTAAATTCAATAGCCATATCAACAGCAGCCGGAGTTGTACCAGTGGCCGTAATGACAACCATTACATCTTTTGGTCCCACATCATATTCATCCAATATATTCGCCGAAATACCTTCATAGCGCTCGATGCCTTGGTTTACCCTAATTCCATTTGAACCTACCACATCTGTAAACGAGGTTAATCCAACTTGAATAATTCCGTGAAACCCAGTTAAAGCCCCCATACGGATACTTACTTCTTCTACTGAAATTCGTGAATGACCATTTGCATATACATACACAACGCCTCCATCCATTATAGCATCAGCATAAACTTTACTAACTTGTTTTAATATTTCAACCTGATTTAACAATCCATTTTTAATAATGTCCAATTGTTCAGGAAACGAGAAGTCAACTAATTTGTTTGTGTTCATTTTTTTGAGTTAAATTGTTCAGTAAAAGATGACATAAAATACAGCTATTAAGGCTATAACAACAAAAGCACCCACATTATACAATAATGAAGACTCCTCCCTAGATTCTAATTTGTCCAAATTAAGTTCAGATTCAGGTGTTTTATCTTTTAAACTTAATATAATCGTTATTAAAAGTAGTAATAAGAATGTTAGCATCATTCTATTTAAAAATGCCAATTGTGGCAAGAAAGTCTTAAAAGCAATTGATATCGGTATCGTTAACAAAACTGTCCAAAGGGCGGCTTTGCTAGTGGTTTTTTTCCAAAATAATCCAGTTAAAAAAATACACAAAACGCCTGGTGTTACAAATCCAGTATATTCTTGTATAAATGAAAAAAGTTTGCCCATTGATGCTACAGCAGGTGTTACTATAATTGCAAGAAGTAAAGCTACAGCCGTTACAATTCTTCCAGTTTTCACCAAATTATTTTGACTTGCATTTGTATTAATCATACCTCTATAAATATCCATTGTAAAAATAGTTGCTACACTATTGCACATAGAATTAAGAGAAGAAATAATAGCTGCGATAAGAGATGCAATAACCAAACCAGAATAACCAACAGGTAATAGCTCTCTAATAAGAACTGGAAATGCTTGATCTCTTGAAGTTATTTGTCCAGAAAAAAGTTCACTGGCGATAACTCCTGGTATAACAATAATAACTGCTACAATAACTGATAAAACCGCTGCAAATAATAATCCATGCTGTGCTTCTTTTAAACTTTTTGCGGCTAATGCCCGTTGAATAATATATTGATTACATCCCCAATAGCTTAAAGCAGCAATCCACAACCCTCCTAAAAAAACACCTGTCCAAGGAAGCTCTTCATGGTTTGCTGGTAAAACAGTATGAAATTTGTCTGGCTGCACTTCTATTAAAGTTGCCATCCCTTCTATAAACCCTTCTCCAGAATATTTAATTGCTACTTGATCTAAACCTATCCAAACCACAGCCAAACCACCTAAAATCAATACACCAACTTGAATAAAATCGGTCCATGCCACCGCTGACAGTCCACCATATATAGTATATATAGCAGACACAAATGCTAAACCAATAATGCTGTAAATAATTGGAATTCCTAAAACAGCTTCTAAGGTTATGGCTCCTAAAGAAAGAACGCTTGTAAGGTTTACGAAAACATACACTAAAATCCAGAAAACACTCATTAAAATACTCACTTTTTTATTGAAGCGCTTCTTTAAAAACTCTGGCATGCTATAAATTTTACCTTCTAAGAATTTAGGTAAAAAATATTTTCCAACTATTAAAATGGTTATGGCTGCTCCAATAAGCGAATAAGAAATTACCGCAACCCCACTTTCAAAAGCTGTTCCGTTCATTCCAATTATTTGTTCTGTTGAAATATTTGAAGCTATTAACGAAGCTCCAATTATCCACCATGGCAATGATCTACCTGCTAAAAAATAATCTTCAGCATTTCTTTCATGTCCTTTAGGCTTTCTGGACACATACATAGCAACTCCAATAACGATAAAAAAATATAAACCAAAAATGACGTAATCTAAATGTTCTAAATGTTTCATTAATTGTTGAATTTTATATAATGTTAAGTAGTTTATTATTATTATTATTTCCAGAAAACATAAAAATATTTACGTACTGCATATATTCCATTTTTAATGATGTCAAATTGTTCAGGAAAAGAAAACCCAATTAATTTGTTTGAATCCATTTTTCATGTTTTTTTTTGATTTTTAAACTTATATCTGACATTGAAGAATTTACTTGACTCGATTTATACCTGTATTCATTTGCTGGTGCAATGATTTTCGATATTTCAAAAGGAATATCATTCGCTAAATAAGAAATTCGATTAATAATTAACACAATATTGCACGTCATGCTTAAAACATCTCTTTCTTCTTTTGTAGCTTCACGTGCATAAACTTCTTCATTTGCAAAAGCAGGTACCAATTGGTAATTTTCTTTTAACCAAGCGTAAAGAGATCCTGTATCAAACTTTTTTTTATCTAAACCTGGAACTAGCTGTAATGGAATTTCGTTGGTCATTATACAAATTGGCTTATCTTCAATCCCTCTTAACCTAGTAATCACAACAGAATGCTCCCGTGCTTTTAATTGCAAAATATTTGCAATCTTTGATACTGGTATATGCTTATTAATCGTTGTCTTAAATGTTCTTGGGGTTTTTCCAATACCAAAAACACTATCTGTCCAACTTGAAATCCCTACATGATTGTCAATCAACGGTGCGTCTTTTACAAAAGTCCCTTTTCCCGCAATCGTTTCTAGAATCCCTTCTGCAACCAATTCGTTTATAGCTCTTTTTACGGTTATTAAACTAGTATTTGTTTGCTTTGAAATTTCTGTTTGTGTTGGTATATTATCTCCAGCTTTATATCCATTGGAAATTAAATCCGATAAATATTTAATTACCTCTATATATAATGGTTTTGTTTTCATCAAAATTATTTTTTTACAAAAATACATAATTATTATAATAATATACTATATTTGTAAATATATTATGTTCATCTGACATAAATTGAAAGAGACGTTTGATTCTGAACAGGATATGTGGTTTAACTAGATTAAAAAAATCAATAATACATTAACACATTTGTTATGATGAATAAATCCTTACTATTATCTCCATTTTTTTTATTGTTGGCACTGGCAAGTTGTGGCGACCTTAAAAATCAAAGCCAAGCAAAAAACCATATCAAAGAATTTTCAAATGGAGCAAGTCTAAACACCTTCAAAAATGACCAAGGAGACTGGGGGATCATAGTGGAAAACACTAGCCTTACCTCCTTTAAACAACCTTACCCAGTTGAAATAGAATGGCATAAAGATTCCACTGACATTTTTAGTAAAAATATAGGTTATACCCATGTTACAAAATTCAAGGACGGCTTTTCCGGGGAAGCTAAACTTGAATTCAATGATGTAGTCTTTGTTGTTTCAGATGAATGGAAACTGAATGAAAATGTATTGGAACTTTCAAGAGAATTGAAGGTCGAAGGAGATGGCCCTGGAGGATTTTTGTCTGCCATAACTTTTGACCATGCGCTTTCTAAAAAAGAAGTAAAATATTTCGCCCCGGGAATGATATATGGGGACAACAGTTATATAACCAAGGACGCGATTGGAGGGGAACAGGGCGGTAATGCTACTTGGATCAGGGAAGACCGCCTTCCAGCCCCAATGTTTGGGATTTATGCCAAAGACGGCTCCTCTTTAACGATTCTGAATCCAGAACCACGAGGAAACACCACCAAAGCCGATTCCAGGGACAGAAAAGTGGTCACTATGGTGGATGAGCGTTTTAAATTTGGTGCCATTGGCGCAGAAGAGAGCGAAGGCAGGTTAAGACTGGGATATAAATGGCCGGGCACTGAAGGGGAAACAACTTATCGCGGGTATTATTTTCCCGGTGGCCAGGTTCATGAATGGCGAAGAAGATATCATCCCGTGAAAAATGGTTTTACGCAAAACTACAAAGTCGTCTTTCGGGTGGAGAACCAAGAAAAATCATATCCTGATTTTTACCGAAACGCCTGGCGCTGGGCCTGGGGGAATTTAAAACCAGCCCTGAATGAGCAAAATATCGAAGCCGCCCAGCGCAGTTTGGTAGATATGCTCGCCAAAAGGGTAGAAACCAATGGAAAAATCACCGGGCTCTCTAATTTGATAAATTTTGAGCAGGACAAAATCGAAAAAACAGTGCACAACCCCTTTTCCAAAACGGTAATGGGGTTTACGGGCAAAGCTCTCGAGTCGGCCAATTTTCTTTTACAGGATGCCGAAGAGGACTCCCGTCCAATTGCAAAAGAACATAGGGAAAAAGGCCTGGCTGTTATAAATTCATTTCTGAAATTAAAACTAGACCCACCAGCAGGCGAAGGTTTTTTCTGGGAGGATTCAGCTCCAGCTCCAGCACTGCCAAGACTAAAAAGGGTTTTCATAAGGTCCTTTGGAGACGGCCTTAAATCCATTTTGAAAGCTGCAAAAAGGGAAAAGGAGCTGGGAAAACCACATCCAGAATGGGTTGCTTGGGCCCAATCTTATGCTGATTGGCTACTGCCCCAACAAACCGAAAATGGCGGGTTCCCAAGGGCCTGGGAACCGGTAACGGGCAAAGTGGTAGAGCCATCATTGAAATCGAGCTATAATGTAATCCCTTATCTACTGTTGCTGACAGAGCTTACAGGTAATGAAAAATATGAAGCGGCGGCCATTAGTGCCGGAGAATACTCATGGCAAAGCGGACAGTCTGATGGGATATTCGTAGGTGGAACCATAGACAACCCCGATGTTGTGGATAAGGAGGCGGGCACCCTGTCTCTAGAAGCTTATCTAGCACTGTACAGCACCACAAAGGATAAAAAATGGCTAGAAAGGGCCAAGATGGCTGCAAATTTTGCGGAAACATGGATATATATTTGGGATGTCCCGATGCCCGAGGATGAAAACGATGCAGATCTGCACTGGAAAAAAGGGGTTTCGACCATAGGACTTCAGTTAATCTCTACTGGACATTCACTAGTGGATGCCTATATGGCTTTTGATACCGATGAATACGCCAAACTATCGGTGTATTCCAATGACGCCCATTATATGGATGTGGCCTCCATATTACTGCACAATACGAAAGGGATGCTCGGGCTTCCGGAAAGGACCTATGACCTCCCGGGGCCAGGTTGGCAACAGGAGCACTGGAGTCTGGCCCCGGAAAGAGGGATTGGGCGTAAGCGTGCATGGTTACCGTGGGTGACCACCAGTCAATTAAACGGGATTTTCGGACTAAAAGATTTTGATGAAAACCTTTATGAAGAACTAATCCGTGATAGGTAAATGTTTTTTAATATTAAGCAAAAGCGAGCTGTTTTCAGGAAAGCGTAACAGTCTGGTTCATAATAAGCAATAATGTAAGTGTGGATTCGGTTGCCTAAAAAGCAATTTATGGTAAAAAATGGTTGATTTTGTTGCCATAAGAAGTGCAAATGAAAGCTATAGGCTTGGGAGTAGATAACCTGGACTATATATATAATATAAAAAAAAATCCGAGAGAAACAATTAACCAGGAAGAAAATCATCCTGATAATTATTGCCCAGTTCAAACCAAATTCAATAAACTGATTTCATTAAACCTAATACTATTTAGAAGATTCTGTTTAACCTAAAACAATTTAAATGAAAAAAATTCTGATACTCCTTATTATTTGCTTCCCTATTTGGAGCATTGCTCAAGATATGAAAAAGCCTAATATTATCATTATTTTGGCTGATGACCTCGGATGGGGCGACGTAGGGTTTCATGGAAGTGAAATACTTACCCCAAATATAGATAAACTAGCAAGGGAAGGAGTAATATTAAATCGATATTACACAGCTACTATTTGTTCTCCAACCCGCGCAGGCCTATTAACCGGAAGATACCCCGACCGTGTAGGGATCCGTTCTACAGGTATTACCCCGTGGAGGGATTATGGTTTAGACACAGCCGAGGTAACCCTTCCTGAAATATTGAAAGAAGCCGGTTACAAAAATCGTGCTATCATAGGAAAATGGCACCTAGGGCATTCCCGTCCAGAGTATCTTCCTCTTAAAAGAGGCTTTACACACTTTTATGGACATTATAATGGGGCACTGGATTATTTTACCCATGAACGGGAAGGTGAACTCGACTGGCATAATGATCATGAAAGCAGCTATGATAAAGGATATACAACAGATCTATTGGCAGATGAGGCCGTAAAATGTATTAAAACATACAATGGCAAAAATCCATTTTTCTTATATGTGGCTTTCAATGCACCACATACACCCTTACAGGCAAAAGAAGAGGATTTGTTACTCTATGGTTTTGATAAAAACAAGCCCTTGTATGCAAAAGGCAAAGGTCATGGCAATACACATCGCCAGACTTATTCGGCCATGGTAACCTGTATGGATCGGGGAATTGGAAGAATATTGAAAACCTTGGACAAATTAGACATTGCTGACAATACCTTGGTACTTTTTCAAAGCGACAATGGGGCTGGCCCAGGAGGTTCCAGTGGCAAATTACAAGGAAGAAAATATCAGGAATGGGAAGGAGGTGTAAGAGCTCCTGCTGTTATTAAATGGCCTAATGGTTTTGAGGGAGAAAGAATACTAGATCAGGTAACGGGCTATGTAGATGTGGTACCTACTATCAGGGATATCGTAAATATTACTGATAAACCTAAACTTCCTTTAGATGGTACCAGTATTTTATCTGTGCTAAAAAACGGGGAAAATATTTTTAATCGTAATTTATACTTGGGTTATGGCACAATTATAAACCAAGATTGGAAACTCATACAAGCAGATACAGATTCACCAAAAATGACCCTTGAAGAAGATATGCTATTTAATATTTCCCAAGACCCCTATGAAAAAACAAACCTAAGGGATGAAAAGAAAGGAATATATAACGAGATGGAACATCTGGTTGATCAATTTGATTCAATTGAAGTCCCAAATCCAATTCCGGATTTTTATGAAGGACAGGAAGGTTTTATTGCTCCTAAAGAATGGAAAATCACAGCCTCCAAAGAAAAGAAGTCAACTAAAGATTAATGCTATGCCACAATGCTTTTTTACTATCAATACGGTCTTAATGTCCTCCTTGTTACTTTTCGTTTTTTCATGTAAAAGTAATAAAGCCAAGTCCCTACAGGCTGACGAGGATATTGTAATCGTTCAACGGCAAATTGAAGTAGACGGAAAAAGTTCTGACTGGAGCCATATTCCTTCTGTATATGTAGGACATAAAAACAATTTATGGATCGGGGAAGGTGTTCCTGCTGGAGAATGGGAAGGGAAAAAAGATTTGAGCTATTCTTGGAAATCAGCTTGGAATAAAAACAAAATTTATTTCCTTTTTGAAGTAAAGGACGATACTCTCTCTAATTTTGATCAATCGTATGCCTGGATGAATGATTGTATTGAGATTTATATAGACCCCAATAGAAAAGGAGGCCAAAGGATAGCGGGTATAGGTTCAGAAAATTCACTTGAAGACAGAATTGGAAAAAACATGAGGGGGTTTGAAATGCAATTTTTGCCAAGTAATCCCCCTAAAGTTTTTATGGATGATTCTAAGTCTGTCTATTTTACACATCAAGATCAAAATTCTGCTTTCAAGGAGGTATGGCAGGGTAATATAGTCGTAAGTCACACCAGTGATGGCTATACAATGGAAATTGGCTTTTCACTGCCAGATGAATCTTTTAAACCAGACTATAAAATGGGAATGGACGTGGCAATTTGCGATGATGATGGAAAAGGCCGTAAAAATCTAATGATCTGGAGCGGTTATAAAGGAGAGTTTTGGCTTACAATGGATAATTTTAAAGGAATGATACTGAAATAAAAATATGTTAGAATGAAAAGAAGAGGACATTTATCATTTTTTTTGCTTGTAGCACTGTCAATTATAAATGTTAATGAGCCATGTATTGCACAAGAAAAAAAAAGATATGAAAAAATCGAAAGGCCTAATATAATTGTAATAATGGCCGATGATATGGGATATTCTGATATTGGCAGTTTTGGAGGTGAAATTAAAACACCCAACCTTGATCATTTAGCGGCCAACGGATTACGGTTTTCTCAATTTTATTCAGCAGCACGATGTTGCCCTTCGCGAGCTTCTTTATTAACAGGTCTTTACCCTCATATGGCTGGGATGGGTTGGATGACAGGAGTAGATATGAAAGAACCTGGTTATCCTGGTGATCTTAACAATACCTCAGTAACAATAGCTGAAGTATTAAAAACCTCTGGTTATGCTACATTTGCCATAGGAAAGTGGCACGTTTCAGAAAATGTAAAATATGATGGGTCGAAACACAACTGGCCACTTCAGAGGGGTTTTGACAAATATTATGGTATTATACCTGGTGCTGCCAATTATTTTGAACCAGTAGGTTTAACTTCTGGAAATGAGCAGGTTTTTGCTAATGATGGTTTTTATTTAACAGATGCTTTATCTGATACTGCTGCAAACTATATCCAAAAACATGCTGCGGAAAAAATTAAATCTCCATTTTTTCTTTATTTGGCTTACAATGCCCCCCACTGGCCGCTTCATGCCAAGAAAAAGGATATCCAAAAATATATGGATGTATATTCAAACGGTTGGGATAAGCTAAGAGAACAGAGGTATGAACGTCAACAACAGTTGGGTATTATTAAATCGTCCATAAAATTAACAGACAGAGATTCTTTAGTTCCTGCTTGGAAAAATATACCTGAGCCAGAAAAACAACTTTTGATAAAACGAATGGCTATTTATGCTGCTCAAATTGATTGTATGGACCAAGGAATAGGAAAAATAGTTGAGACGCTGAAGAAGAATCATATATTTGATAATACATTGATTATTTTTATTTCTGATAATGGAGGATCTGCTGAAAAGATCAGTAGGGAAAATAAAAATATTGAAGTATTGGGTAAAAAGGAAAGTTATGAAAGTTATCGTGTACACTGGGCCAATTTAAGCAATACACCCTTCAAACGCTATAAAAGTTCTCTTCATGAAGGAGGAATAGCTTCGCCATGTATTATCAGCTGGCCAATAATGATAGATGGGAAAGGGTCAATTTTGACAACTCCAACACACCTAATTGATTTAATGCCCACTTTTTTATCAATTTCAGGCTCAACCTATCCCTCCGTTTATAACGGTCATAAAATATCATCACTTCCCGGAAAAGATTTAACTAGTGTCTTTCAGGGGAATAAACTCTCTGAAAGACCTATTTTTTGGGAACATGAAGCGTACAGGGCTTTAAGATTTGGTCAGTGGAAACTGGTGTCTAAAGGTAATAACAAACCTCCTTATACTGGCAGTTGGGAATTGTATGATATGGACAGGGATCGCACTGAAACGAATAATTTAGCAGAGCAGTTTCCGAAGCGGGTAAATGAAATGGAAAAAACGTATAATGAATGGGCAGCTCAAAATCGGGTATTTCCACTAAATGGAACTAATATACCAACACGTTTTAAAACTTTTGGTAGAAAGAAAAATGGCTATCATGAATAGTAGAAATTATAAGGAGCACACTGTCTTCAGAATTTTATTTCTGGTTCTTATAAATCTATTTTTTAGATTTCAACTCTATGCGCAACAACGTCCCAATATCGTTTTAATAATGGTCGATGATATGGGGTTTTCTGATATTGGACCGTATGGAGGAGAAATTGAAACACCTAATCTAGATAATCTTGCAGCTAATGGGGTTCGTTTCACACAATTTTATAATACCTCTCGGTGTTGCCCGTCCCGGGCTTCATTATTGACTGGTCTTGACCACCATCAAGCTGGCATGGGGCTGATGATAGAAGATAGGACGGAAAAACCAGGGTACCTAGGGCATCTAGCGAGAGAACGCTGTACTACGATTGCGGAAGTTTTAGGGAAATCGGGCTACGGAACTTATATGGTAGGGAAATGGCATCTTGGCAACTTCAAAGGAGAAGGTCCATTAGACTGGGGTTTTGATCATTTTTATGGATCTCTCGAAGGAGCAATTTCTTATTTTGAACCTGGCAACCAAGTAAAATATCCCCATGATAAAAATCCAAGATATGTTACCCTAGATCATGACACCATTACTCCTGATAAGAATTATTATGCAACAAACCGTTTCACCGATTATGGCAAGCTATTCCTTGATCAGCATTTTAATGAAAGAAAAGGCACCCCCTTCTTTCTCTACACGGCTTATAATGCACCACATTGGCCTTTACAAGCTTTACCAAAGGATATAAAAAAATATGAAGATAAATATATAAAAGGATGGGATAAATTAAGGGAAGAACGATATGAAAGACAATTGAAATTAGGTGTTTTAAAATCAGAAAACACCCTGTTAAGTCCAAGAACGGATGATAGGTATGAACCAGGTGGTAAATGGCCCTTTACCAGAGATCCGCTCCCTGCTTGGGATTCTTTACCTAAGGAAAAACAAAAAGATCTAGCAAAAAGAATGGCCATATATGCTGCGATGATTGATAATGTTGATCAGAACATTGGGCGACTAATGGAGTATTTAAAGGAAAAAAATGAGCTGAATAATACAATTATTCTCTTTCTATCAGATAATGGGGGTGCCATTGGCGGAAATGTACAGGGTATGAATGCTTTGGGACAAAGAGGTAACCTCGATGCATATGGTACCACAAATTCATTCATAAGTTATGGTTTGGGATGGGCAAATGCTTCAAATACTCCCTTTCGCATGTACAAATGTTATGTACATGAAGGTGGGATATCATCACCTCTGATTGCCTACTGGCCTGAAGGAATTAAGAAACAAAAAGGATCCTTTATTCGTACTCCTACTCATATAACAGATATTATGCCCACTATTCTGGAGGCCGCAGGCACAACTTATCCGGACAAAATGAAAGAACATGATATTATTGATTTCCCTGGACAAAGTTTATTGCCTTTAATAATCCATAACGGAAAGACTTTTAATGAGAATAGAGCACTTTATTGGGAACATGCCGGGAACAAGGCAGTTAGAGAAGGAAAATGGAAAATAGTGCAAATTCAGGATGGGCAATGGGAATTGTATGATATGGAAGAAGATAGAACCGAACAGAAAAATCTAATTAAACAATACCCCGAAAGAGTCGAAAGAATGAAAAAAATGTATAAGGAATGGGCAGATAGAACTTATGTAAATCCGCCTTTAAATAACTGATTTTTTACTTAAGCATTTTAGACATTAAAGTTTTTATATGATACCGTTGGCTTTTCATGAAAGAATGGTAATCGTGGTGTTAATTTAAAATATTTTCAGTAACAAAGAGATGAAAAATCATTCTTCAAAATTATACTTAGAACAAGCTAATTTTTAAAATAACAAAGTTTACCAAATGAGAACTGTATACATTTTTACTATTTTACTTTTTACATTAACCGTTAAAATGAAAGGGCAAAGTAACCCAAAACGTCCTAATATTATTTTCATCTTCATTGACGATATGGGTTTTGGAGATTTGAGTTCTTTTGGAAACTGTAAAATTCAAACCCCAAATATAGATCGTTTGGCAGACGAAGGAATTAAATTCACAAACTTCTATGTTGGATCACCTATTTGTTCTCCTTCTCGAGTTACCGTAAACACTGGTCAATACCCTTCCAGAAATGGTATTACTTCTTTTTTGGCCGGTAGTAAACAAAATGAAAAAAGGGGCATGGCAAATTATCTTGATTCAAATGTTCCTACAATTGCCAAAACAATGAAAGAAGCAGGTTATCACACGGCTCATTTCGGAAAATGGCATATGGGAGGAGGAAGAGATATTGGAGATGCTCCCAGACCAGAAGAATATGGTTTTGATGAATCTTTAGTTTCTTTTGAAGGGCTTGGAGATAGACTTTTGATTAAAGGACAAGAACTTTCAGAGAAAAGTGCAAAACTCGGAAATGGGAATATTCAATGGGTAGAGAAGCATGAAATAACACCAATCCTAGTAGATAGAACTCTTAAATTTATCAAAAAAAATAAGAAAACTCCTTTTTACATTAATCTTTGCACAGGAGATGTTCACGATCCTTTTCAGGCAAAAGATGAATATAGAAAAATGTTTAGCAAGTACTCCAATAATCATTATGAACAAGAATTTCTAGCGACTCTTTATCAGCTTGACCAACAAATTGGACGTCTGCTAAATGAATTGGATAAAATGGGGTTGAGTGAGAACACTTTAGTGATATTTACAAGTGATAATGGACCTACTGATTGGAAATATTACTATGATGAGGGTTTTGCTCCTCCTGGGAGCGCAGGACCTTTCAGGGGGCGTAAATGGAGTCTTTATGAAGGAGGAATTAGGGAGCCATTCTTGGCGCGTTGGCCAGGAAAAATTCCAAAAGGGTCAATTAATGATACTACAATATTGCATGCCGCTGATCTTTTCCCAACCTTTTGCGATTTAACTGCTGTAAAACGTCCAGATATAGCTTTTGATGGAGAAGTGATGAGTCAAGCAATATTGGGCAAACCAAAGCAGCAACGTAAAAGACCTCTCTATTGGGAGTATGGAAGCGAATATGATATAAAACCAGGAAATCCGAGGTACATAAGTCCAAGACTTGCTATGCGGGACAAACAATGGAAATTATTAATGAACAATGATAGTTCCCAGATAGAGCTTTATAATTTGGAAAAGGATTGTGCAGAAACTAAGAATTTAGCAAAATGCTATCCTGTTATTGTGCAAGAAATGACCCAACAACTAAAGAAATGGAAAGAAGGCCTGTAAGTCAATACATAATTAGATAAGCTATATCCTAAGAATAAAATTTATTAAATTAATGGAATATGTGGGGATAAATAAGAAATAATCTAATGAATGCGATGCTCAATACGAAAAAACTTTGAGAAGATTGTAATTAAGATTGATTTTACGAGTTTAAATTGCGGTTATATTGTATGTTAATAAACTCTCCTTATGAAGAGAGAGGTTGTGATTTGGTGAAATTTATTTTTTTGATATTAAATTCATAAGGTTTGAGTGCAAATAGAATGCTTTAATATCAATGAGAATGCTCTCTTTAAAATAGCAAAATGTTGTAACTATGTTGTATTCAACTTATAAAAAATGTCTTCACACTTCTGTAAAGTCTTGTTTTTACTAGAGTATATGGAACTGGACTCGAACCAATGACCTTCGGGGCATCAGCCTCAAGGCTTCCATTTTTCAAACCATTTTACTGAGGTTTCGCACTATAAATATTTAAAAACGTATGCACATTTAGTTTTCTGGTATAATATAAATATCTATTGAATATCCGCAATAAGTCATAATCCTGTAATATTAGCAATAACAAGCCTATCGAAGAGTTGTTTCCCAAAATATCTACGGTTTAGTTCATAAACAAATTCATTTAGGTACAACTGAAGGTATTTCCCTTTAATTTTATTTTGACTATAGAAGCATAAACATTCAGATGAATCTTTCAATGCTAAAATCAAAGCCTTTATAGAGCGCAATTCAGAGGTTTAAGAAATATAGAATTCTTCTTGTTTATGCTTACATCTATTTTTGCATAATTCGTAAATCCCACAACTTTTGGAATTGATCCAAAATATTGTAACTATGTTGTAATCAAACTATAAAAAAAGGCTTCACATTTTCGTAAATCCTTGATTTTAATAGAGTAGCGAGAAAAGAGCTCAAACTAGTGATCTTCTGGTTATGAGTTTTGATTCAAAAACCGAATTTAACGCCTTTTATGCTGTATTTTAATAAAATCGTGTACTTAACTGTGTACTCTAATTTATAATTATTTTATACTCAAGATGTACATGTAATTATCAATGTAATACAAATTAAAAATGTGTGACAATAATCAATCTGCATGTCAATGTTTAGTATTCAGTAAACTGGATGCGTATTTATGTTCTGCAACACAAATACTTATAACCCGTCTTTTTAAAAAAAAGCAATGTTAAACTTTGAAATTGATATAACTTCATTCCCAAACAATATTCACCAATATGACTCACTAGGGTTGCACAACTCAATTTACAGGTAATTTTTAAGAACAAAAATCTCTAAGCCACTACCTTTTTAAAGATGTTTTATTTTATAAATGCTTTTACAAACATTACGGGTTTTTGAGTTAAATTTTCAACTGTGTACTTGCCAACACAAGCAGGGATTAATATTGATTCAGCATAATTATATATAGTTGATTTACCATTCGCTATAATTTTAATTTTGTTACCTTCAACTAAACTTAAAACATGTGCTTTATTATTCATTTCAATTACTACACTTGTTCTTAAAGTGTATCTATGTACATCATATAAATGTTTTTCATGAGTTGGAAGATGATAAAATTCAAAATCTTTATTACTTTCAATTAAACTAGGTTTTGATATTAATTCCTCTTCCACCCGTTTTCCTGAATATTCAAAAACAACATTCTCCATACCGCGGTCTAGATTCAATGGTCTAGGTTTCCCGTCCAATCCAGGTCGTAACCAGTCATACATTTTAAATGTAAATATATATGGTGTTGAGCTTATTTCTAAAACAAGGTTACCTTCTCCAGCACTATGTATTGTTCCTGGTGGAATAAGGTAAAAATCATGTTTGCTCGCTTTAAATCGTTGCACATACTTGGTTATTTCAACCTCTTTTTCTTCTTCAATACTTTTACTGAGTGCTTTTTCAAATTCATTAGAATCTATCCCTTCTTGAAAACCTAAATATACATCTGCATCATCTGTAGCATCTAAAATATAATAAGTCTCCTCTTGTGTAATATTTTCTCCAAAGTGTTCTTGAATGTAAGACAGCTGTGGATGGCATTGAATAGAAAGATTACCACCATCATAAGTATCTAAAAAATCAAATCTTATTGGAAATTGATAGCCATAAGTCTCGAAATCATTACCTAATATACTTTCGCCTGATATAAACATTAAAAAGTCAAACGAAAACTCCAACATGGCTTTTGAACTTTCGAGGATTACACCATTCTCAGGAAGTATCAGCTCAAAAGACCATGCATAATTTACAACATCTTCTTGCAGCCCCTTAATTTTATTTTTTATCCATTGGCCTCCCCAAACCCCGGGTTCAAACCATGGCCTTACTCTTATTGGGGATTTTAAAAGACTATAAATACTATTACGCCATTCATTTCCATTAATCCATGAAATATCTTCAGTTCTTTGTCCGTCAACCATGTAATCAATATGGCTTTTTATGCTATTTTTATGCTTATTAAGAACAATCCAATCAACGAAGTAAAACCTCTTGTACATCATCTTCGGGTCATTGGGTTTTGTGGCTCCTAAATTCCTAACACTTCCAGCTCGTGATCTAAACTGAATTTCATTCTTACTGATCTCAAAATATATGGTTTTAGATGCTTCTAAAGGAATTAAAGATGCACCTGTACCATAATATATGGTCATAGAATCACTTTTTTCCTCTATTAAATTGTTTAATTTATCCTTATCAAAAAAATCAATTAAATCTAAACTTGTAACTTTTCCAAAAACGGGATCGTCACCGCCTAAAAAAGGTAAAATCATATTATCTATAACACTTTCTTCTTTAAACGCTTTTCCTATATTGACCCAAAGAGGCTTTATGTTGTTTTTTTTAAAAGAAGCCGTTAACTTTTCTTTTATTTCTTCAAAAATCACACCTATATAACCATCAATTTTAATACACTTATGCCCTTTCAGTTCTTCAGCTAATGAATCATACCCTATCTTGATTAAATTATCTTCAATCTTATGTGTTGGATATATATCATAACCATCTACTGAATTTGTTTTTAACAAAGGCAATTCATACTGCGTCGTTTCTCTTAAATTAATGTTATTTACCTCAATCATATTTTCTAATATTTATAAATTACTCTACTTAATTAAAATTGAAAGCCCAAAACACACAAGATAATATTCTGTGTTTTGGTCTTTCAATTTTAATTATATTTTTTTGATATTTTCTATTTTATCTGACAACAATTTTTTTAATAAAATGGCGGTTACCTAAGTTTCCTTTTAGGATGTACAATCCTTCTGCATTATCTGACAAATCAATGGAATCAAATGTTTTTGACAAAATACCAGATTTAACCAAACTTCCCATTATGGAATATATTTTATAATCTACAGCCTGGTTGATAGATGATTTGATTTCAAAAACACCTTTTGATGGGTTCGGATAAACACTAAAAGAATTTTCAAGCAAAACATCATGTGTACTTAAAATTGTGTTTAACTGCCAAGTAGTGCCAGCTCCTGCTGTTCCGTTGGTGTTTGCTACCTGTTCATTAATAACAGTGCCGGAACCCTCGTCCAGTTTCCAATTTGCCACCAAACCTGTTTCTGATCCAGATAAGAAAGCCCCCATAGAAGCTTGTATTTCACCAGCTGTACGAGCCACATTCCAAATACGTACATCGCTTAACTGTCCAGATAAGCGTCTATTTGGCCAAAAAGGATGTTCTCCTAAATAGAAATCATTTTGAGAGACTAATATAGGATTATTTCCATTTAGGGTACCTTGTGATACGCCATTATAAAATATCTCAGACTTGCTACCATCATACACTACGGCCACATGCGTCCATGTGTTTAGAGGCAAATCGTTGTTGGCTATTAGTCCAAACCAATCTCCGTTAGCTACACCTACGGCCATATTAAATTCTGCCTTTTGGCCACTTAATCGAATTTCAAAACCTCTGGAACCGTCGCCACCATCAATATATTCCACATTAGACATAATAGTCCCCCCTCCACCAGCGTAAATATTTACCCAAGCTTCTGCGGTAAAAACTGCAGGAGAATAACTTGCAGAAGTACCACAATTTACAAGGCTAGCGGCGTTAGTCGCATCAAACTCAAGTGTGTTTCTTGTTTGTGCATTAATGCTTGTGAATCCAACACATAATAGGAAACACAAAAATAATTTAGTAATTTTTTTCATAATACTTTAAATTTAAACAGTTAATAAAAAATGTCCATAACTTAAGTAGGCTATTATGTTTCTTTGTGGCTTATTTTTACTTTTATTCTTTAAATTTTGCAGCTCTTCCAAAGGCTTCAATCATACAGGCTTGGTGCAATAACCATTTGGAACGCCCTTCATTTTGTCCAGACCAATCCTCATAGAACCGCCCATCGGATGTTCGAGCATTTTCCCAAGCATAGTCTGCATTATCAATAAACGTTTGAACATAATCCTTTGATTTTGCATCATGCTGTGATAATTTAATAAAAGATGTCATTAACTCGACATTAAACCAAGAGTCATGACCTTGATAAAACACTCTGTCATTAACTACTCTCGTAAATTTTGAATACGCTGAACGGGCTGTAGCAATAGCTTGATTTAAATAAGCGGAATCATTTGTTATTTCATATAAATTTACTCCAGACATTATCATCATCGCCGCATTATAGGTCCATTTTACTGGGTTAATTTGTCCAGTTGAAATACTCTTGTCATTCCAATATAAATTATCGGTATCACGAAGGTTTTCATAGTTCCATTGATATGTTCGCTTTGCAAAATCAAGATAACCATTCATGTTGGTCTCCTTATAGAGTTCTGAAGCAACAAATGACCCATAGGCTGTGGTATTAGCAGCCTTAATGCAATTGGCTTCATTAGTACAATCTTTTGATACAGCTTCCAACCAATACAGCCCACCACCAAGACGATTATCTTCACCTGACATTATAAAATCGCCCAATTTAATTGCTCTATCTAAATATGCTTGATTATTTGTTAATCGATATGCATCAATAAATTCCATTGCTACAATTGCAGCATCATCATAATAATGATCAGACGTTGTTTCAGCAATTGGGTATGCTTGATAAGATGGCAATACTGGTCTATTATCATAAAATGCTTCAACACCGTCGAATTCTTTGGTTAAAATACTTTTTTCATATCCCAAATCATAAAGAATATTACCCGCAGTAAGCATGCCTACATAAGGCCATAAATAACAATATTTATTATCTCCTACAGCACTTGGAGAATTTTCTCTATATAAATTGCCTGCCTTATATTGTTGTTGTATTAAATCATAAACTGCTTTAGCTTTTTCTTTATGAGTTAAAGCATCTGGATCTGTAGTATCAACTACCTTATCAGTAGGATCTATTATTTCATTATCCTTAGCTTCAGTACATTTTATAAAGGTTACACAAACTAGTAGCATTATAAATTTTGAAATCATCTTTCTCATAGTTTAAAATTATTAGTTAAGTGTAAATTCATGATAATATTCGGCTGCTTTAGGATCAAAAACCATCCTACAAGTAAAGGCTTTGCCATTATAAGTATCAGAAAACTTATAAGCGCCTTGCCAGTACCCAGCATCTGGACCTAAGAAGAACACACTAAAATAACCACTCGGTTCATTACCATTTGGTCTAGCCCCAAATCCATCAAAACCTGGTATTAAAGACCCATTTAAAGCATCATTATGATAACTTCCTATATATGACACGTTACCATCTATCATAAACTTAAATTTATATCTTTCTTCTTCCCACCCTAACCAAGATGGCGCTTCAGGAGAACCAGGAGTTAAAAAATCAAAGAATCCATTTGTAGCTTCAAAAGTATGATTCCCGACGTATTGAAAAGTTGCTTTTGTAATTCCATTGGCTACAATGTAAAGTTCTATGTTTTCTACTAATTCGTAAGAAATTGTTGATTTGGCAAGATCCATTCTAATTCTATAAACACCTTCTTGAATAGTTAAGGATGTAGGCGTATCGCTTTGCCTAATTTTACCTTCTGAATTAACATAATAGGTAGTTAAATCTGTTGCATTGGCATCATTTGTATTTGCTATAAAGAAATTACCTGACTTTAATTTTGTGATAGACTCAAAAACACCGGGCTGTATATCATCATATGGCAGCCTGCTTGATATTTGTTTGAATGCTACACCATTAGACACATTTGCTCCTTCTGTAGCTGAACCATAAATATACATGTAGTCTGGAAATACGGCTAATCCCTCTGGCCTTGTAATATTAATTACACCTTTACCGTCATACAACACTTGATTGAAAGAACTTGTGGCCCTTACCGTCCAAATAATGTTACCAGACTCCAGCTGTTGAATCCCTCCTTTAGAAGCTGCAATATTAAGATAAACTTGTTGCAACTCTAAGTTGGTTTCTCCTCCATTCCCTTTTGATAAAAAAGAACTTATGGGGTCGGAGAAATCACCACCCTCTTTATCAAACAATACTTCATATATTACCAAGCCTCCATCAACAGAAGTTGCTTCAGACCATGTAAATTCTACATTTGATCCGTTTTCAATATCTATTGATAATTGTTCTCCAGAACTTGGAGTCAAAAGTTCTCCTAAATTAGAAAACTCAGTTTCCAATTTGTAATCTTCTTCATCACATGAAAGGAATGTAGAAAGACCAAGGACTAAAATACCTACTAATTTGAATATCTTTTTCATTACCAATTTGGATTTTGTGTTAAATTATTGTTTAAATCTCTTTCGCTTTGTGGTATAGGCCATAAATAATGTTTAGCGCTATCAAATGTTCTAAAATCAACTCTTATATAACCATTATCTTCTAATGATTCATCAGTTTTAAACCCATGAACCCATCCACTATTAACAGTTTCAGCCAATTTCCATCTTCTTATATCAAAAAAACGATGACCAGCTTCAAAAGCAAATTCAACCCGTCTTTCATTTCTTATAATGCTACGTAAAAGTGCTTGTCCATTACCAGGAAAATCAAGAGCTTGACCTATTAACCCTGCTCTTTCTCGTATAGGCTTTATAGTCATATTCCAATCTTGCTCTGTGAAAGTTCCTAACTCATTTTTTGCTTCGGCGTAGTTTAACAATACTTCTGCATAGCGTATTAAAATAAGATCTAGTCCAGAATTGGTTTGATTTCTAGCATTTATATCAAAATACTTAGCTACATAGTATCCTGTTTGCGTTGTATTTGACGAGTAATTGTACCCATTTGGTTCTGCTCCTGGAGACGTATCAATGGTTGTTTGGCTTCCATCAAAATTTGTCCAAGAATGTCCATTATAAATTATTGTTGCTCCTAGTCTTGGATCTCTGTTTACATAAGGACTATCTTCATCATATCCAGATGCGGAGTCAGTAATTTCTAATCCGTTAATAGTCAAATAACTGTCAACCAACTCTTGAAGTGGAGAAAAATTAGCATATCCGCTTTGGCTTGGCGGTATTAATGAATATTGATTGTTGTGCTCCCTATCGATTGGAATATATTGTAGACTAAGGATTATTTCAGAGTTATTTTCATTTTGAGTTTGAAAAAGCCCTCCATAATCTGGAAACAAGGTGTATTTATTAAACAATTGGCTTGCTAAGCTTGCAGCTTCTGTATATTCGCCATTATATAAATGCACTCTTGATTTAAAGGCTATTGCTGCTCCTTTTATTATTCTTCCAGCTTCATCAGTTTCAGACAAATTACCTATAGCTGTGGCTAATTCATCATAAATAAAATCTGTAATTATACTTTTATCTGTTCTTACTAATTGTAATGATTCTTCTATACTGATTTCATCAAGAACCAAAGGCACATCACCGTACAATTCAACTAGATAAAAGTAATGTAAGGCTCTTATAAATCTGGCTTGAGCTTTATACGAAGTCCTGTTTTTTTCAGTTATATCTTCAACATTATCTATGTTGTTCATAAAAATATTAGCACGTCTAATACCTTCATACCTGTTAGACCAAGTACCTGTTACCAATCCATTAGAAGCATCATAATTACCATTTCCAATATTTCTATAATCTTCTACTCTTGTATAAGCATCATCAGATAAAGTGCCAAAATATAAATAAGCATTTGCATTCCATATATCTGCATACATTGAATTGAGAAATATTTTTGCATCTGCGTCTGCTTTCCAAAATGTTAACTCACTCCTAGCGTCTAGTGGAGCTAAATCTAAATTTGAACATCCAAAACTTGTTATTAGCAATATTGCTATTATTATTTTTTTCATAGTTTTTGTTTTATAAGTTAATATCCAGACCTAAAGAGAAAACTTTTGAAACAGGGTACACACGACCACTGCCTGCCGCACCACCGAACACCTCTGGATCTAGTCCGTTATTCATTGGGCTTAACGTAATTAAATTGAGGCCTGACAAGTAAATTCTTGCATTATTAAACCCAACTTTAGAGGCTATTGACGTTGGAAATGTATAACCTATCTGTATATTTTTAAGCCTAACATATTTAGCATCCTGTATATAAAAATCTGATCTAGCAGCATTATTAACAGATTCGGACCCTACTGTTAATCTTGGGTAGGTTGCATCTGTATTAACTGGCGTCCAGCGATCTATATGGCGAGGGAACACAGGCCCTTCATTACTATTATGAAATGCCTCTGTTATTTCACCTCTAATCCACTGATATCTTTTACCAACGCCTTGAATAAGCATTGAAAAATCAAAACCTTTCCAATCTAAGCCGTAGGTAAAACCAAATGTGTATCTTGGAAATGGGTTGCCAACAATAAATCTATCGTTTTCATAATCAATGTCTCCATCACCGTTTTTATCTATATACTTTATGTCTCCAGGTTTAACACTTGTTGCAAAAATAGGTGTAGCACTATTTGCTATTTCTTCCTCAGATTGAAAAAAACCATCAGAACGAAGTGCATAATAAGAATTGATGGGGAAACCCTCTCTTAATATAGTCTGAACATCGCCTCCGTTTATAAATTCCTTACCTTTTAAGTCTACTATTTCATTAACATTATCCGAAGCATTTAATCTAAAAGAATGATTTACTTTACCAGTGGAAGTTTTATAATCTATACTTAATTCCCATCCTCTATTTCTTACTGATCCTGCATTTTGGAATGGTTGTCCCAAACCGTAAGTTGCAGGTATTGGAAGTTGTAACAGCATATCGTCCGTAAGATTGTCAAAAACCTCAGCTGTTATATTTAATTTTCTATTAAAAAATGCAAGATCCACACCTAGGTTCTTCATTGTAGATGTTTCCCATGTTCTTGATTGGTTGGAAACAGAATAATAAGCACCTGATGCACCAACTCCAGCGAAACTGTAAACGTTACTACTTGTATTTACCAAACTTTGATAGCCATATAAATCACTAATATCCTGATTACCTAATTGTCCCCATGAAGCTCTTATTTTAGCAAATGGAATTATTTGCTTGATAGGTTCAAAGAACTTTTCTTTACTTAAAACCCAACCTAATGATATGGAAGGGAAAACCCCCCATCTATAGTCTGATCCAAATCGTGATGAACCGTCATATCTTACATTTCCTTCAACCAAATATTTATCAGCATATGTATAACCTATTCTATAGAATGCTGACTGAATAGCCCATTCGTTAGCCGAACCATAAGTACCGCTCCTATCTCTAGCCGAACCGTTCTGTAAAATTTCTGAAGCATTGCTTATAACGCCAAAATCGTTACCAGATACACCAAGCCCTGTTACACCAAAAAAATTAGTTTTATAACTTTCCGATGAAACCCCTAACATAAAACTTAAATTATGCCCATCTAAAGGCTCTATTTCATAATTAGCTGTCACATATGGATTTAAATATAATGCCCTTTCATAATGATCTGCTACTTGATTTTGATTATCTCCGCCACCTGGGTAGGCATACTCTATTGCTTTTCTAAACTCATGGGTTTTATTGCTTACTATATTTCCTCCAAAAACCGCTTTTAATACTAAATTATTTAATGGTTCATACTCTAAATTAACATTCCATAGAAATTCATCATTTTGACTATTACGCTCACCTCCTTTTTCTAATCTGGCTAAACTGTTACCGTTGCTTCCACTAACCAATGTATAATCTCCATTTTCATCTACATCATCATAAATTGTTGGGGTTCTTACAGTTGGTTCAATTAGCCACTCTGTCCACCAAGCATGGTTTTTTATGTCATTTCTAACAAAAGACATACGTCCTCCCGCTTTTAATTTATCATTGATTTTTTTATCTAAATTAATTCGCATATTGTAACGCTTGTACCCAAAATCTGGTCCTTTAAATAAACTTTCCTGATCTAAATAGCCCAACGACAGAAGATAATTCAACCCATTGTTGGCACCACTCATAGAGAGATTATGACTGCTTTGTTGTGCATAGTCTTTAAAAAGACCTTCATAGAAATTGCCGTGATAGCCCTGTTCTTTATATGCTAATATTTGCGCTGGAGAAAAAGCAGGTGCAATACCAGAATTAACCAAAGCTTCATTACGTAAAGTGGCATAGACCCATGGTTCAACAAACTCTGGGAAATTTGTGGGTTCTTGTATACCAAAAGATCCATTATAGGTAAATTTAGCCTTGCCTTCCTCTCCATTTTTTGTAGTAACCAATACAACGCCATTTGCTGCCCTAGAACCATAAATAGATGCGGAAGCAGCGTCTTTTAAAACACTAATACTTTTAATATTATTAGGGTTTACGTTATTAAGTGAACTGATAATTCCATCGACAACAATTAGGGGTGTATTGCCGTTAATGGTACTTATTCCCCTGATATTGATTTGTGGAATACTTCCTGGTTCAGATGTCCCTTGTTGGATCTGCAAGCCAGGGGATTCTCCTTGTAGCGCTTGGTAAGCATTGGTTACAGGTTTACCTTCAATACTTTCTTCGCCTATAACGCTGATTGCTCCAATAAGGTTAACTTTTTTCTTGGTTCCATAACCTACAACAATAACCTCATCTAATTTACTTAAATCTTCTTCCAGCACTATCTCAAAAACATCAATACCTCCCGCAAGGCTCACTTCTTTTTGAATGTAGCCTAAATAAGAAGCAATAATACTTTTTGAAGATGGATTTGAAAGTCTTAATTCAAACTGACCATCAAAATCAGTAACAGTTCCGTTAGAAGTTCCACTTTCTATAATGGATGCGCCCGGTAAAGGTATATTACCACTTATAACCCTTCCTGTTATTACCCGATCTTGGGAAAATGATTTCACAGTAAACCCGAAGAGCAGGAATAATGTAATTAATTTTAGTTTAATCATAGTTTAATTTAGTTTTAGTTTGACAATATTTTAATTAATTCCAGTCATGATTATATGTTAGTATGTTTAAACATATAATCTTTTTGTTTTATAGCTACTAAATTTAATCATATCCACTAAATATTTAATGTCCATATGTATGAACATACATCCATACACATGTAAATATAAAAAATTATTTGAATTCTAATTAAAATTTTAACATATTTAATTTTTATATACAGAATTATTAGGTTTATCGCCTAAATCCATATTAATTACAGCACCATTTTTAAGTTTTTTCAAAGAAATATCTTTTTCTTTATAGGCTTCGCCATTAACATTAATAGATTGTATATACATATTTTCTTTACTATTATTCGCTGTATTAATAACAATTTCATGATTATTTGGAGTCTTGATTTTAATGGTATCAAAAATTGGACTGCCAAACTGAAACGATGGTTCTGTCTCTATTAGCCCTTTAACATCAAACAATCCCATTGACGCCATTACATACCAACTTCCTAACTGACCTTGGTCTTCATCTTGCCCATATCCATAACCATGAATTTCTTCTGTTCCATAAAATTCATCACAAATCCTTCTTACCCATTTTTGCGTGAGCCAAGGATGATCTGTATAATTGAAAAGCCACGCAATATGTAAATTAGGTTGGTTTCCGTGGTTATATAAATACTTTAAGCCTGCAAAAGCATCTATTTCCTCTCCTCCAAACTTAGTTTTTTCAGATACCGTAAATATTGAATCCAGACGTTTTACAAAATTTTCTTCTCCTAATTTCTCAATCAACTCTTTTGGTTTATGCGGTACATAAAAGGTATATTGCCAAGCATTCCCTTCTTGAAAACCAATCCAAGGCGCAAATGCATCAAAGTTTTGGATAAATTCTCCTGAAGGCAGTTTAGGTCTAACAAACCCAATACTATCATCATAAAGATTTTTCCAGTTTTCAGAAAGCTTCATTAATTTATCATAATCATCCATTTTTCCTAGTGCCTTAGCAAATTGAGCCACAGCATAACTACTATAACTATACTCTAAAGTATGAGATACAGAAAATCCGGAACCTTCTGGAGTAGTTTCCCATCCTGGAACATAATCAACATAACCGTTATTTATGAATTGACCCAAGTCTAACTTTCCAGCGCCTTCTTTTCTGTTTAAATAAGAAATCTCATTTTCTAGCGCTGCTTTATATGCTAACTCAACATCATAGTTTTTTATACCGGCTTGATATGCAGATGCTATAACCAAACCAACAAAATTTGTTCCTACGCCAGATACATATCGTGAATTTGCCAAACCATCAGCCGTCCATCCTGAATTTTTATAAACTGCTAAATGGCTTTGTATAAAATCATTATAATACTCTGGCCAAGCCAATGACCACAACTGGGTTAAATTCCAAAAAGCGCCCCAAACCGAATCGGTATTATAAAATGAGAATGTTGGTTTACCATTAGCACCTAATGGTATTTGACCTACTGAACCATCATTTTCTGGAAATTGTCCATTTACATCGTTTGCCACACCTCTTCCTAAAAGTGCATGATATAAGCCTGTATAGAATTTTATTCTATTCTCTTTAGTAGAGCCAGAAACTTGAATTTTATTCAATTCTTCAGACCATGCGCTTTCTGCTTTTTCTTTGGCCCCATCAAATTCCAAATCTGAAGCTTCTTCTAGAAAATTTTGTTTTGCATTCTCTACTGATGTATATGAAAAAGCGGCCTTTATATTGATAGATTCATTTTCCTCAGTGCTATATTTCAAGTATAATCCGGAACCAATTCCAGAAATAGTTGATTGCTCTTTATATAAAGTATCGCCCTTGAACGTCCCCACCTCTATAGGACTTTTGCTTATCACTCCTGAAAAATACATTCTTATCTCACCATCAGATTGGTATTTTTTCACATATTCAGGGTATGTAATGACCCATCCTTCAATTTTATTGCCATCCTTAAAAGACACGTAAGCATCTTTAACCTTACCACTTTCTCCTAATTGGTTTCCTATGTCTAAAATAACATAAGATTCATCAGATTTAGGGAACGTATATCTATGAAACCCTACACGCTTTGTTGCGGTTAATTCTGCTGTAATGTTATAATCTTTTAATAAAACCTTATAATATCCTGGTGATGCATGTTCATCTTTTTTATCAAATCTAGATCTGTAGCCTTCATCTGGATTTTCTAATTTCCCAGGGGTAGTTTTTAATTCGCCCGTCATTGCTGCAAATAAAAATCCACCAACTTGAAATTCATGAAGATTGGCAAAACCTTCAATACTTTCGTGTCTACTATCATATCCAACAGCTTCCCAACCGCTTTTATTTCCATAACTACCATCCGTTGAAGGCCCTAATTTTGCCATACCAAAAGGTACTGCTCCAGGTGTATAAAAAAACCAACGGCTATGGGCTGTTCCTATATTTGGATCCACATAGTCAATAGGCTTTTTAGAATCTATATGCTTATTTGCAATTGTTTGTTGGTTTGAATTCCCACAAGAAACTAACACTATTACAATTATTGAAAAAACAAGTTTTTTAAGTATCATTTTATTGGTTTTTTAATTTATAGTTAGACATAAATACATATAAAGCAGAAACTAGAAGTACTAAAAAGCTCATAGAAACCCCTGAAATACTAGTCACAATACCCATTACAGGAGGTATTACAGCGCCTCCAATTACAGCCATAATCATAAGCGCTGAAATTTCGTTAGCGCGTTCTGGCATTTTATATATGGTCATAGAAAATACTAAAGGAAATAAATTTGCTGAGACCAAACCTATTAACGCTATCAACACAAGTGTATAAAAAGGTGTTGGAGCGACTACTAATAAACCAATAAAAAGGGTTGTTAAAAGTCCAGACCAAAAAAGAAATTTTTGATTATTAATTTTTAAAAGTAAAATGGCTCCTAAAAATCGACTAATCATCAGAGCAAAGAAATACAAACTTATACCTAATGATGCATCTTCTAAATCCATACCAAATTTTTCTACAAGTAAATTTTGAATGTTTGTATTCATCCCCACATCTATTCCTACAATTAAGAAGATACTCAATACCATTGCTAGTACAAATGGGTTTTTAAGCAAGCTTAATGTTGTTCCAAAAGTTACATTTATTGAAGATTCAGATTCTGATATTTGAGTAAATGCCAACCAAATTCCAGTAACAATAGAAATAATCCCATAAACAAAAAACACATTTTTCCAATCGCCATATTGAGCTACCATATACGTAACCAAAATGGGCCCAAATAATGAACTTACAGCCTTTATAAATTGGGAAAAGCTCATATAACTAGAAAACCTATCTTTATGAGCTACATCTTTTAAAAGGGGATTAGAAGATACTTGTATAATGGTGTTGCCTATACCTAAAAGTATGAACGAAAACAAAAAAGTTGGATACGTATATATTACAAAAGGCATAAACATGCCTATTGCTGTAACAAATATACCAATAGACAGTATGTTTTTCTTTCCAAACTTATGCTGTAGAATCCCTACAGGTATAGACAAGATAAAAAACCAAACAAATACCATCGATGGTATTAATTGGGCAAGCTGAGGTGATAAGTTAAAATCTCTTTTCGCATACCCTGTAGAAACCCCTACAATGTCAACAAAGCCCATTACAATAAAACTTAGCATTACTGGTAATACTTTGTTCAAATTTTTAGTATTCATGTATATTTAGTTTAAATTACATTTTTTTTAAAGTCTCTTTTAACTGCAAGTAATACATATCATCTAAAAGCAATGCTCCACCAATAACAGCGGCATTCTCCCCTAGATTAGATACATAAACCTCTGTATTTGGGATGGCTTTTTGAAGATATTTAGAAAAATAAGGGTATGCTTTAGATATATTTCCTCCAATAACTAAAACTTCTGCTCCAAATTTTTCTAAATATGGTTTAATAAAAAAACCTAATTCTGAACCAAACAACTCCAAAACTTCAGCAGCATTTTGCTCGACGTATATTAAATCACATAATTCACGGACATTTTTAACATCTTTGCCTGATATATTTTTATAGGCATTAACTAGACCTCTTGTTGAAAAAACATCATCGGCCAATTTCCCTTTATGGTATTTATTATACAAAAAACCTCCTTCGGGAACCAAACTACCCTCAACAATTGGTTGAGCCTCAATTAGAAATGAAGAACCAAAACCAGTGCCCAAAGTAATGGCTACTACTTTTTTATACTTTGATGCTTTCCCAACCGATGCTTCCGCAACAGAAAATGCACTGGCATCATTAATAAACCTAATTTTATCTGCGGCAACATGAAGTCTATTAGATAATTCTTCTCGAATGTTTAATTCAAATAGAGATTCTAACTTATCTACACCTTTTATCAAACTTATTCCGTTATAGTAATCAAAAGGTCCAGGCATAGCAAAACCAATGCCCTCATATGGAACTTTGGCTTCTGAAATTGTTTCATTTATTGCAGAAACCCATACATCTATTATTTCATTTTTTGAAGCATGTGTATTTACTTTACTATTAACCAGTGATTTATCAATTATCTGTTTGTTGGTATGTCCATACATACCACAAGTTACATGACTACCACCAATATCAATTCCTATACTATTCATTCTTTTCTTATTTCAATTGAATATGTAAATCTATCCCCTCTATAATACCCTATATTATATTCTAGTGGGCGTTCACCGGGATCAGATACAAAACGTTCTCTTATTAAAACTGGATCTTTTTCACCAATCTGCAAAGGCTCAGCATAAGATTCCGCCAAACCAACTTTAATGTTTTCTTTGGAAATTGAGGGTATGGAATCATAATCTTTTTCCAAAATATCATAAAGGGGTCTGCTAAAATCTTCTTTACCTGTCAATCCTATTCTAGGTTGAAAATAACTTTCAAAATATACCAATGGGGACTTTCTTCCTTTCAATCTGGTTAACTTTAATATTTTAGTTTTTGAATCTACATTTAAAAAATTTGCAATTCTATCATTAACGAAAACCCATTCTACTTTAATATCCAAATTTAAAGAAGGAACTCCTTTTAAATTCATTTCTTGAGTAAAACTGTGCCATTCTTTTAAATTTGTAGTAATGTCATTATTAGAAACTTTTGTACCAACACCTTTTTTTCTGACTATCAAGCCTTCCATTTGAAGTTTATTGGTAGCTTGTCTTACTGTATTTCTTGATACACCTAGCCTTTTAGACAACTCAACTTCTTTTGGTAAAAAAGCTCCATTTTCATATTCTGGCAAAACAATTAAGTCTCTCAATAATTTTTCAACTTGAATATGTAAAGGTATTGGGTTGTTATGGTCTACTTTTAATTCCAAAATCAATATATGTTTATTTGTATGAACATACGCAAATATATAAATTTTTTCTACATAAAAAAGATTTTTTTAAATTTTTAAAACTCGCAATCAATTATCCAACTTTTTGTTGTATGTCCAAACATTCCCTAAGCCAGAAAAACCAATACCTGATGCTACTTTAGAGCTTAAAAGACTGCGATAAGCTCTTAAAGAAAAGGAACTTGAGCTGGAAATATTTAAAAAAGCCGTGCACATCTTCTAGTTCATTGTTTTCTATTTTCACTAAGGTATTCATGAATGCTCCGCATTTCCAAGAGCGATGGGAAGTCTATGGATTTATGGCCAACTATAAACATTTATACCCCATTGAGAAGATGTGTAGAATTTTAAAATAAGTAGGAGCAGTTTTTATAGATGGTACACAAGCGGTCCATCCAAACGGACATTGGGACATAATTTATTTACAGATTTGATAAAAAAGGAATTTGACTTGAGCAAACAGTTTTATGGTTCCACAAGAATTGCAGAACAGCTAAAACGCAAAGGATACCTGTCTAGACGCAGAGTGGCTTAAAACTATGAGAGCGAACACTTGGATGAGCAAACACAAAAGGAAGTTTAAAGCGACCACAGATTCCAATCACAGCTATCCTGCCTGTAGAAATTTACTAAAAAGAAACTTTAACCCCAGTAGGTTAAATGAAACTTGGGTCAGTGACATTACTTATATCCAGACCAATCAAGGTTGGCTGTACTTAACTACTATCATTGATTTATTTGACAGGCAAGTAATAGGTTAGTCATTGAGTACAAGCCTGTATACAAACCAAACCACTGTTCCTTCATGGAAAATGGCCACTGGTAAGCGGAAGATAAGCACGGATTTAATATTTCAATCTGATAGAGAGATACAATACGCCTCAAAAACATTTAGAACATTTTTAAAATCCAACCCCTTGGTAACCCAATCGATGAATAGAAAAGGTAATTGCTGGAATAATTCTGTTGCTGAGTATTTCTTTAATACCTTAAAAGTAGAACTTATTTATGATGATGATCTTAAAACCATTGAACAAGCCAAGACCGCTGTTTTTTGAGTACATAGAAATATGGTACAACAAGAAACGGTTGCTCTCTTACTTGGGGCGTAAAACCCCTTACGAAGTAGAACTAGAATTTTATCAATTTAAAAATATGGCATAGGTCTTAAAAAAATGTCCGACTTTTTGTTGCTAGTCCAAAATGTAAAAAGGAGATCTATTCGGGGCAGTTAGCAAAGAGACTCCAACACTATCAATTTGTTGCTTTTAAAGTCAAGGTTCCTGTTTTTAAGCCTTTACCCGTTACAGATAACTCAATAACTCCAGACTCTTTTTGGGATTGCACTAACACCATAAGTTTTCCACTAAACAATTTCATGGTTGGTAAATGAAATAGTTCTAAAGAAGTAGCATTTCCATTACAGGCCGCTCGATAAGTTCCTTTTCCTTTTACATTGAACTTTAATTGATTGGTGGCCGTTGGACAAGAAATGCCATTTTTATCCACCACAGTAACCTCAACAAAAGATAAATCCTTACCATCTGCCTTAATTGTTTTTCTGTCTGGGTTTAATATAATTTTATAAGGTTTTCCTGCTGTATGAATTTCTTTCTCCGAAACGGGTTTCCCTTCATCATCAAAAGCAATCACTTTCAAAGTTCCAGGTTCATATTTAACATCCATCCACATTAAACGATATCTATTTTGAGGTGTGGAATGATTCTTTTTTTGAACACCCATGCTTTTTCCGTTTACAAAAAGTTCGGCACTATTATAATTGGTGTACACAAAAACGGGAGTAGTTTCTCCTTCGCGTCCTTCCCAATTCCAATGGGGCAAAATATGCAAGGTTTCATCACTTGTATTCCAACGGCTTCGGTATAAATAAAAACGGTCTTTGGGAAGTCCGGCTAAATCTGAAATTCCAAAATATGAACTACGCGATGGCCAACTTTCATCGTAAGGTGTTGGTTCTCCTAAATAATCAAACCCGGTCCAAACAAACTCACCAATTACCCAAGGTTTATCGTCTTGTAAAACAAAATCTTCGTCAGGCACGTTGGACCAACTACAGGCTTCCAAATCATAAGATGAAGATTGAAAATCATCATATTGTTTGTTCTTCTCTTGAACAACAGGAAATTTATAGATACCTCTTGAACTTACTGTTGAAGCTGTTTCAGACCCTAAAATAAAGCCTTGCGGAAATTTTTTAAAAGCTTCATCATATAAATGAACACGATAATTTAACCCTGGAATATCTAACAAAGCTCCAAAACCAGATTCCATGGTTGCTTTTACTTGATCCATACCAACGGTTACGGGTCTTGTGGGATCTTCTCTATGGAAAATATCCTGTAGCCATTTTGCACGCTTTACACCTTCATTTCCCCATTGATCGGGCACTTCATTCCCAGAACTCCACATAACAATTGAAGGGTGATTTCTGGTGGCTTGTACTAAATTTACAACATCTTTTTCGGCATAATCATCAAAGAAACGATGGTAACCATTTTTCACTTTTGGTTTTGCCCATTCGTCAAAACTTTCAGCTAAAAACATAAACCCCATTTCGTCGCACAATTCTAATTGTTCAAATGAAGGCATATTGTGGGAACTACGAATGGCATCACATCCCATGTCTTTTAAAATGCTTAACTGTCTGCGTAATGCAGCTTTGTTGATGGCGGTTCCCAAAGGTCCTAAATCGTGATGCAAACAAACACCTTTAAACTTTCTTACTTCGCCATTTAAGCTAAATCCTTTATTGGCTTCATACTTAATTCCTCTAATTCCGAAGCGGGTTGAGACTTCATCTTTTAATTCATCATTTACAAATAGTTGCGTAACAGCTTTGTATAAGTAAGGAGTTTCTGGACTCCATAATATTGGGTTTTCAACTTTTATATTCTGGTCGAATTCGTTTCCAAATTTTGATGATAATTTATCGGTACTTACTTGCCTTCCATCTGCATCAAAAATAGTAGTCACTAAATATCCGTTTTCAACAGAAGCTTTGGTTTTTACATTTACTTTAGCAACATTCTTACTAATAAAAGGTGTTGTAATAAAGGTTCCCCATTGGTTTATGCTCTCTTTATTTTTGGTAATTAAGCTCACTTTTCTATACAAACCCGCACCCGGATACCAACGAGAAGCAAACTCTTTATTAGTTAGTTTTACAGCCAAGGTAATTTCTCCCTTTTTTATAAACTCTGAAACATCAAAATAAAAATAACTATACCCATAAGCCCATTCACCTACTTTTTTTCCGTTTAAGTAAATTTGTGGTTCGCTCATAGCGCCTTCAAAAAGTAAAATAACTTTTTTTGTTAAATCTGATTCGGAAATAGTAAACTTGTTTCTGTACCAAGCAGTTCCTATATGCGGTAAAGCCCCTGTTCTTCCTGTTTTTTCTGAAGCTACATTTTCTCCATTTTGAACAATGGCTACCTTTTGTTTGTCAACTTCTTTATCAAATGGGCCGTAAATTGCCCAATCGTGTGGAACGTTTACCTTTTCCCAGTTTGAATCATCAAAATTTATTTCAAAAGCATTTTCAAGATCTCCTTTTTGGAATTTCCAATTAGTATCTAATTCTTTAACCGTTCTTACTTGAGAAAAAACTACTTGCGTAAACATTAAAAATATTAAAAGAAGGTATTTAGGTAATTTCATTGAAAACTGACTATTATGTTACTAAATTACTGAAGTATTAGTTTTGGGTATGCCAAATAATATTTCTAATTAAAGGTTAAATTAAAATAAGTATATTTAAGACTTTAATATAAATTGAAATAATGAATATTTTACTTATTGTCATTGCTATTGCTGTCCTTGTATTTACTATTTGGAATATCATTTCATTATATCAATTAAAAAATCAATCAAAAAAGAAAATACTTAATGACCCTAGATACTATGAATTAAAATATAAATTTGAATTCATAGTCGCTGTATTTTCAATTATAGTCGCAATTGCTGGGCTTCTTGGCTATAATTCATTAGACAACGCCAAACAAGAAATTAAAAAAGAACTTACTGAGGATTTAAATCCATTGGACTCTACAATTAATATATTAAATGAAAAAATGGTCAAAATTAATGGTCAAATAATTGAATTTGAATCTAAACAAGACAATTTAATTAATTCTCTACCAATAAGTGAAAGCCAAATTTTAAGTCAAAAAAATGAAATACAGGATATAAAAAATTTAATAACAGATTTAAACAATAATAATAAAACAAGTATTTTATATTGCCGATTCATTAGAAATAGATTTGAAAAAAAAATATGAATATGACGAATATCCTCAATATTACTTTAAGGACATACCAACAAATTTAGGAGACAAATTACCAAAATTTACAAAAATACCCTATGTAATACCAATCAATTCAAGTAATGATATTGTCGAGGTTTTTAACGTAAATGCTGAGGGATTTCAAGCTCACACAGGAGTAGGATTTGGTAATATACAAATGGCAAAAGTTTATTTTAATATAATGATAATTGAAAACAAATAGACTGTATATAGTTCTGTTTCTAAATCATCTCTAATTCTTAAAAAGTGGGCAAATCGTGGGCAAATCATAAAAACAAAAAAGGCTTCAATCTCTTGAAACCCTTACAAACACTAGTGACCTCGACTGGGTCACAAACACGTTAATTCTAGTTAATCTAAAGCAATTCATAGTAATTCACATAACATCTCAAAATACCTTATTTTATTAGCACAATAGCTATTATTTGTAATTTAATTGATATTTATAAAATATATTGATTAACTAAAAAGTGACACAATTAATGTCACAAATTAATAATCGTGTCACTTTAACTCGTATATTTGTATAAATAATTCGAGATATGGCTAAACTTACTTTTAAACTAAGACCGTCACACGGCAAAAACGTTAATATTCAGTTGTTTTTTAATTATGGTACTAACAAACGCCTGAGATATAGTACAGGTCTTAAAGTAGCAAACAGCAAAAATTGGGATGCAGGTAAAATGCGTATCAAACAAGTAGCAGAAGAACTGTACAGAAACGAAGTAAACAATAAACTAAATAATGTTACCGAAATATTAGAGAAACAATATATTGATTTAACTGTTAATGAAAACAAAGTTGTTGATAATGACATGTTAAAAGATATTTGTGACGGTATTTTATATCCAGAGCGATTATTAAAGGACGAACCTCAGCATTTAGAGTTTATACCATTTTTCGATTGGTTCTTAACCAATTACCAAAAAAACCCATTACCAACAACAGGATTACCAATAGGTAAAGGAACACTAAGAACTTACCGTAATGCACTAAGCAAACTTAAAAAGTTTGAAAAAGAAATATATCAATTATCTTACAAAAAAATTACGTTAGATTTTTATGATGATTTTATAAATTGGCTAAACGAACAAAACTATTCTACAAATTACATAGGTACAATCATAAAAATTTTAAAAACCATAATGGGCGCAGCTTTTGAAAGAGATTTCCATAGCAATATGGACTATCAAAAACGATACTTTAGCAAGCCATCCGAATTAGTCCATAATGTTTTTCTAAATAAAGACGAACTAATTAAGATTTTTGAATACGACTTAACCAACGAACCAACTTACATTACTGATAATGGTCTAAAATTGACAAAAAAAATGCTAGACCGTGCTAGAGATTTATTTTTAATTGGAGCTAACACAGGGTTAAGGGTTTCCGATTTCAATAGACTTACAGAAAAAAATATTATCGTTCGTAATGGAAATAAGTTTATTGAAGTTGTTACACAAAAAAATAAAAAAGCTATTTCAATACCAGTGAATTGGATGGTTGAAAGAATACTTGCTAAAAATGATGGAAAACCTACTAAATCAATTCCTGAACAACACATTAATTATGCTATTAAGAAAGTTGCTGAACTAGCAGGAATCAATGAAATAGAAACGAAAGAAATTACAAAAGGTGGTAAAAAGGTAATAATTACCACGAGCAAATTTAATTTAATAGCAAACCATACGGCTAGAAGGTCATTTTGCACAAATGCTTACCTTAGTGAAATGCCTACCATTGATATTATGGCTATTTCTGGTCACAGTAGCGAAAAAGTCTTTTACAACTATATTAAAGTTAGCCATCTACAACGTGCGGATAAAATTGGTAAGCATAAATTCTTTTCAGAAGGAAATTTGAAGGTTGTAAATCAATAAAAGTTACAGCGAATCTATTACCGAAAATGAACACTTTTTTACCGATTTTTATCTAAACTAGAAGAATCTAACCATAAAGAGGTCAAAAAAAATCATATTTTATAGCAAAATAACCCACATTTTCTTGTGTTAAATGTTAATTTTTTGTTAAATAACCACCAAGAAACCATATACTACGCTAAGCATTATATAACTCTATGAATTACAGTTAATTATATTTATTCAAAATTTACAAACCCCTACACCATCAATTTTGCTATTGTGAAATTGAAATATTTCTGGGATATTGCGGTATAAGTTTTTAATGCGCATTACTTTCTTATAAAAGCCAAAAAGATGCATCGGCTGGTTTAGTATCAAAACAAACAAATTTTACGGAACTGTAATAATCCAGAACTGGGACTTTCTGGACGGTGTATAAGTATGTCCTAAAATGAGTATTAATAAAATATAAAATTTGTTACCATGAAAAATATAATGATAGAAAACGCTAGCCTAGAAGAGCTAGTAATTCAAATAGAAGAAATAGTAAGGCAAGCTATAGAAACTTGCAATTTGCCAACTCAGAACGATTCTGATAGGGTGCTAACCAGAACAGAAACGAGTGAGTTACTTCAAGTAAGTTTAGTAACGCTTTATAAGTGGAATAAGCTAGGTGTTTTACCAGCATTTTCAGTCGGCACAAGGGTGTATTACAAATGGAATGATGTCCAAAATGCAATGAAGCGAGTAGCTTAATAATGATATGAGGGGCAAAGTTAGAATACGTTTGGCGAGGTGTTTCAAAAATATTTTTGAATTGAAAAGCCCTGTAAACGCTAGGAAACTAAAAATAAATAGTGCAAACTATTCACTTTTGCCTTTGCTACCCCTATTTATTATATAGACATGTCCTACGTATGCCCTATCAGTAAATAACATTAAATATAAATTATTAGAAGAATGAGAAGAAATATAGAAATAAATAAAAATAGGTTTAATACAATTATTAAATCTAAAAACGATAATAAATTAGATATATGGTATTGCCTAAAAGATTTAGTAGAACTAAAAGGTATTAGCTATCGTAGTCTTAAAAACATGGTTAAGGATGTTTATACAAAAAACAAAGACCAAGGAACAATTTATAAGAAAAGTGGTAGATATTTTATTAAGTATAATCTACTAGATGCTTTTGAATTAAAGCAACCACGTAGAAAAACGATATATAGTCATAATTGGAAAGCCAATATAAGTTACACAACGAAAGATTGCTATTCGATAGAATACCACCAAAAAATAATAGATGAAATTAAGGACGAAACCTCATCAGTAAATTATTTAGAAGCCATAGAGCAAGACAAGTCTAATCGTTTTCATGTACACATGATTGCAGACTATGAGCCTAAATACTTAAAACCTATCATATCAGATGTTTTGAACAAGTATTTAGACAGTTCTAACAATTACAGACTGTATTGCGAACCAGTCCAAAATAAAGCCTGCTCAATCAATTACTTAATTAAAAACCCACAATAAAAATGCGACTAAACCACAAAGTACAGAAAGAAATAGTAAAGGAATACATACGAAGAAATGAAGAATTATTTAGGGAATTAGCCACACAAGAGCATTATAATAAATTAGATGATGAAACATGGTTTAATCCAGATATTTCTAATGAACGCAAAAAATATATGCTTGAAGATTATGTTTTGAATGATGAAGTGTTAAATAATTTATACACTACCAAAAGAAATAAAGGTAAGCTATCAGATTTCTTTAGAAAAACATCTAAAAATGGAATTTTAACTGAATTATCCCACATGGAAAAAATCCTCGTTAATAACTACTTAAAGAAAAGAGACGGCAAACACACCTGTTTTGAAGACAGTTCGCTATTACCAGAAGCACAATACCTTCAAACCAATAACAATTTATGGAAACTATTTGAAAACGAAGCAAAACCAAAATTTTTAATACCGCTAAGAAATGACGAATAAAAAAATAAACGATGAGGTTCTAAGAATCCAAAATTTAATGGGTATTAAAGTTAATTATAGAGGCTATGTGATTAAAAGAGCAAACGAAATGATAACAAATCTGAAAAGAGATGAAAAAAACTGGAAAGACAAATCAAAAATAATTGGTTTTTTGTTAATGATAATAATAGGAACTAAAAGCGACCAAGAAGCTGGAGCAGAAAGATTAAAGTCCTTATTAATTGAAAAACCTGAACTATGCGAATACTATTTTAAAGTTTCAAAAAAACTCAAAATGGCTGCTATTTTATCAGGAAAGCCCTCCCCTCCTTCTTAGTACGGAATTTTAGAGAAGCATAAAATAAAGCTTCCCAGCACCGCTCTTATTAAGTCCAAAAAAAAGACCTTCAAATTAGATGGTCGGATTGGTTCAAAAATTATTTTTTTAAAAAATAGATAAAAAATTAAATTAAAAAATTAAAATTTCTTGAGGAGTGACCTCAAGAGCATTAGCTATTCTGAAAAGCATAGAGATTTTCATTTCCTGTTTGC
>TARA_R110002049_G_scaffold55011_7_pt1 | contig 77909 bp, 70 predicted proteins | sample TARA_R110002049 | Tara Oceans TARA_R110002049 (sample SAMEA4396941) | marine metagenome | biome: Polar Biome; feature: [SRF] surface water layer (ENVO:00010504); material: water (ENVO:00002006), including particulate matter (ENVO:01000060) such as... | depth 5 m | reverse complement strand
CCTTTTCCCGTTAAATTACTCTATTTATCAAGCGGCCCACTAGATCGCCGTGATCGGACAGGGCGCCACGAGGTCGCGCTCGAAAGGCGCGAGAATCCATTCCTGCAACCCGTTGTGCCGCATGGTTTGCACAGCGGTTGCCAGTTGGGCACGGCCGTCCCCGCATTGGCCCTGTGCCAAAAGAATTCGGGCCTGGAGTCCATCGGTGCGGGCGCCCCAATGCTGACCAGGGCTACCGGCCTCCAGCTGGCGCGCGTCCAGTGGAGCCGCATGCGCGGTTGCGGCCTGCGCAAGTCCGGCGTCGAGTTCGGCCATCGCGAGGTAATAGCCCAGCACATGTACACCCGGCGATGTGCTACCTAATGCCGCCTCAAAAGCCTCGCGCGCGGCCGCCATTTCCTCGATACCCTCGTATAAACGGCCGTAGTGGTAGGAGGCAACACCGTGATTTCCCCTGGCCATCATGCAGGTCAGGTGATCCTGGCCGTGGTGCGCACAGAGCTGGTTGCGGACCGTGCCGAGCACAGCGTAGGCTTCCTGCCAGCGTCCGGAGGTGGCATACAGATTACCCAGGGCGCTGTAGGCTTCGGCAACTTGTGGGGCGCTCTCCCCGAAGACGGCGGTGAGCTCATTGATGGAGGCCAACAATACGGGCTCAGCTTCCACGTAACGCGCGGCGTAGAGCAATGAGGCGCCAAGGTACAGCCGGGCGCTGGCTAGAGAGCCGGCGCTGATGCTGGCGGCGTCACCCCGGCTGTCGATCAGCTCCTGCAGTCGTGTGGTCGCTTCCGCATGCCGCCCCAGTCGGCTGTATGCCTGCGCCAGATCGAGTTCCAGCGCGAAGCGTGTGGCGGTATCTGCTGCGCTGCGGTCGTCAATGAGAAGCGCGGCTTCGAATGCCTCCACAGCCGGTGAAATATCAGCCTGTAGCAAATGGAAGCGGCCTCGGCTTTTCATGGCGAGGAATGCAAGCTGTGGGGAGGTGACATCACCTGCACTGCTATCGGTCAGGGTCAGCATGTCTTCGGCTTCTGCATAGAGCGAGGCATTGCTCAGTGATTCCACGAGGCGATACTGTGCCATCAGCGTCTCCACGTGCTGTGGCCCTCGCAACGCTTTCAGAAGCTCCAGCGCTTTGGTTCTCTGCTCGACGGCCTCACGATATTCAGCCAGCGCGGTGTAGATGTCAGCAGCTTTCTCCCGAATCGGTATTTCCGCGTCCCGTGCGTTGGCAAAGCGGCTATCAATGTGCGCCACGGCGCGGTCCAGTGCCTCGCGCACGGTTACGTTGCCGCTGGCTCCGGGCGTTTTCGGGTCCGCATGTATGAGCAGGTCGGACAGGAATGCCCCAACCGCGTCTGCGCGCTGTGCCGCTTGCAGAGTGGATTGCCTGGCGATTGTAGCCTGCGCGCCAAACCAGAGGCTGGCGACCAGACCGAGGGTGAGTGCCGCTGATGTCACGATGACCCATGGGCGACGGGCTTTCAGGCGCGCCAGTTTTTGCTCGCTCAGCGCCGCGCGGTGTGCGGCGGCTTGCTGTTCTTTCCGACGATGATAGCGTTCCTCAAGCGTTGCCAATTGACGACTAAGCAATGCTGCAGAGGCGGTGCGCTGCGACGGGTCGCCATGTGTTGCAGTGGCGATGTCTTCGCGCAGCAATGGATCCATTATGTCCTGTTCCCAGCCCGTGGCCATGGGCTTGCGCATGTCACCCGCCAGTAGTTGATAGAGAATGACACCCATGGCATAGATGTCACTACGCACGGTGTGCGGTTCGCCGGCAAGCAATTCCGGCGCCATGTAAAGGGGGGTGCCGCCGGTTGGTGATATCGTGTCCTGCTTGTCCAGAGTGATGCCCAGAGCGGTGATGCCAAGCGCTGCCAGAGCAGTGGGATCTGCCGTCGTCGCCGCGCCGAAATCTGCCACTCGCAGCTGCCACTTGCCAGTTTCATCGGTGTCCACCAGCAGGTTGGCAGGCTTTAGGTCCTTGTGCAGTACCCCAAGTTCATGCGCGGTGGCGATGGCCGCCACCGCCTGCTTTCCCAGATCCAGGCGAAGCGCCAGCTGTTCCCAGGCTTGCCCTCCACCGCCTTCCTGCCAATGCAGAAGGTCGGTACCCGCATCCGCGTATTCCACGAAGAACGGTGGTGAAGAAAAATTCCAGTCGATGAGGCGGCAGAACTTTTGAGGGTCGGCCGCTCCCTGGGAGAGCAAGTGGTGCACGGCAACTTCGCGCTTCAGCTGCTTGAGGCGCTCGCCATCGGGTCCGAATTTATATATGCGTGCTTCCTGAGTGCCACTGTGGCAGGCTCGCCAGACCTCGCTCGCCCGGTTGCCGTAAAGTTGCTGTTTTAGCCTGAAGTGAGGGCGATGCGGTACCGGGTCCCCCACCGATAGCGAGAGCCGGGTTTCCATATGCCGCCCGGTTGCAGAGCGTTCCACAGGAGCGGCCAATCGGTATCCCAGTTTGGGGTGCGTAACGACGAATGCGGCGTTGGCCTCGCCGAGGCCCTTGCGTAGTTTGGCCACGGCGTTGGCCAGTACGTTGTCAACCGTGACGCGCCCCTGCCACACCTCGGCGAGTATTTCCTCCCGCGTCACAACCTCGTTTGCGTAGGCGAGTAGCAGCGCCAGTACCTCGAGCGGGCGCCTTTCGAGTCCAACGAGATTGCCGTCGACGCGCAGCTCTTGTCGCAGTGCATCGTACTCGGCGCTCCCGAAGCGATAGTGATAGGCCCGGTCGCTGTGCTCTTCACGCGACCTCAATGTGCACCCCCGCACACATAGCCGGGGTGTCGTCCGCCACCTCGGTGCCAACTGCCACTACTGAGCTTGCAGCCATTCGTTAGGAATCCGTGATGGTGCCGTTAAGACGGCCCCTCCGTTGTCGGCAATACTTGGCTGCGGCCCGGAGTGTCGTGCCATCAAACGCCAGCTATGAAAGGTAGTTAAAGATGAATATGCGGTCAATCACCCTGCGGGCTCTAATCGTTCCCTGCATCGTAGCCTGCGTCGCCTGTGGTGATGCCGAGGTGTCACAACCCTCAGGTGATTCTGAGTTGTTTGCTGGCGCCTCGGCAGACGCCCCGGGGAGTGACGCAGACTCGCCCCCGCGCTGCCCAGCTAAACTGCAAAAATCCCCAAACGGGCCGGATGTGGCGGGTGTAGCCCTGGGCCTGCCGGCAAACGAAGCACTGAATATCGTGCGCTGCCATGCCCGTGATGCGGTGGTGCTGTTTGAGGATCGCTGGTTCGAACCGCGCTCTTTTAATACCCACCAGACCAAGCTGGAGAGACAGGTATTTGTTGCGCAGAGTGGCGAGCACAGCCCCTGTGATTTCAGCTCTTATCAGGCGATGCAGCGCTGTGGACCCGGACAGCGCAGTTGGGATTTCGTGGCTGAGAAAATACGTGTCGCCACGCCGGGCCTACCCGGCAAGCAAACTGTTGTGGGGGTCTGGCGCACCCAGAACTTCCCGCAAGGTGCGATGCCTTCGCTCGACAATGTACTGCTGGCGCTGAAGGAAAAGTACGGAGTCCATCAGTTTCGCGGCGACAAAACGGTTAATAACAATCTATGGAGCGACCGTATCGAGTTGGCTTGGATCACTGACCAAGCCGGCACACCTCTTAGCGAAGCCAACCCGCTGTTCAACGATTGTGTACGCAATGTCAACGGCGAGGTTGATGCCGGTCAAGTGTGGCGGGATGGGTGTGGCTTGAGTATCGCGGCAACCGTATTAACGCCGCGCGCCAACCCCGGGGTGGTCGGCCAGCTGAGCGTGGGTCTGCTCGATCAAAGCGGATTATATCGCTACCAGGAGGCGATGCAGGACGCGCTGGACCAGATCGAGGAAACCCGGCGCCGTGCTGAGGTTGATGAGGCCCGCTCTGGCGATGTGGTGCTGTAGCCGTGGCAGGTAATAGTCGTTTGCCGGACGCGGCCCTGTTGCTGTTCCCGCTCCTCGCTGCTCTGCAGGGTGGTTGTAGCGCCGGTGAGGACCAATCGCTGCCCGCTGTGGCACAGCATCCTGACTCTGCTGTAACGGCCGCTGCGAAACCGGACAGTCCCCGCGACTTGATCGGGGAGCGAGCGGTTTCGGATTCGCGCGGACTGCTGGCGTACCCGGATGATCTCCAGATAACCATGCTGGCTTATCGCCTATCGGGTCGCGCACCGCCAATGGAAGCGTGGGCAGCGCGAACGGAGGCCGTCCGGCGCGCCAATGAGTTTACCCGCGAAGATGCCATGAGCACGGAGATGGGAAGGCTGGCGAAAGTGTATGCAGCCACCGAGGGAGTGGGGCGCCTACGGTTGCGGATTCGTTCGCGGGTCAGCGAGTATGACGTGGCCCGCGGAGGGTACTATCTGACCGCAATGGCGCCGGGAACGCAGATCAGTCTTGGGGGAAGCGACCCTGTGACCCTGCGATTAGAAAATGCCGAACGGGCGTTTTTCTGGCCACTGGTCGCGGCCCGTGCTGAAGATGTCCTGTCACAGCTCGATGTCAATCGGCAGGTGGTTATTGATGCTCATATCCACTTGCAGACAACGGCCGGTCGATCCCCTGAACACAGCTGGCGCGGCGTCATCTCCGAATACGCCCTCTACACCGGTACTGAAGACAGCGCGCCCTTGCTTGCCCGATTCGAGCTCGAATAGTCGCCCGGCGTTCAGTGCACCACAGAGCGCGGGCGTTGGCGGGTCGCGCCGTCTTCAGAAAAGAGGTAGTCCAGACGCAGGCATTCTTCCGCCAGCTGCAGCATCGCCTGTATGGTCATGGCCACGAAGTGGTTGAACTGGGTCTCGGTGATGCCGGCGTTGCCAGGAAAGATGGCGGCTGCCACCAGCTGCGGCGTGGCATCGTCCACGATGTCCAGAAACAGCTTGAGCAGCGGGTATTCCATGTTCAGACGACCGAGATCTGCCGTGAGTGCCAGCAGCGCCATGGGGCGGATTTCCAGCTCGGTGGTAAACAGCAAGCCGAAGCTTTCCGGAATGAGCCGGCTATCGAGCACCCCTTCCTGTGAGCGGATTTCACTGATATGCAGGTTGTCGCAGTGTTCGCACAGGTAGTTCTGTACCGCGCCGGCATTCAGCCAGCGCTCAAGCAGTGCGCGGTCCGGAGTAACAGGAGCGGACATGGGTAATCCAGTGGCTAGTGTGAAGCGCCGATTTTACGTCATGCCCGGACTATCCTCCACCAGCTTCTGTGCTATAACGACGCCATGGGCACTGATATCCATACAGCGCAGTTTGACGCCGACGATTATCGCCGCTTCAGCCAACAGCTTGAAGCGAATCTGCAGCGCCTGGCAGCACGGCTGGCCACGCCCGGTTTCGGAGCCGGGCCGGCATCTTTGGGTGCCGAACTGGAGCTCTATGTCGTGGACCCTTCCGGTCGTCCGGCGCATCTCAATCAGGAGCTGCAGGCGGCCGCGGATGATGAGCAGCTGACGCTGGAGCTCAACCGCTACAACCTCGAGTACAACCTGACGCCGGTTGCCCTTGCGGCCGCCCCTTTTCTGACCCTTGAAGAGGAAATATGCCGCAAGCTTGGCGCGTTGCGGGCACTGGCGGCGCAGCAGGCTGCGCAGGTTGTGCCTATCGGCATCCTTCCCACACTGCGGCGGGATGACTTCGGCCCGGCCTGTATGACGCCCAAAAGGCGCTTCGCCGCACTGGTGGCACAGCTGATTGCCCGTCGCGGGCGGCACTTCACTGTCAATATCAACGGCCTGCATCCGCTGCAGCTCGCGATGGACGACATCACCCTGGAGGGGGCCAACACGTCTTTCCAGGTGCACTACCGGGTGGCTCCAGAGCGGTTCGCTGATGTGTTCAATGCGATTCAGGCAGTCACACCGCTGGCCCTCGCGGTGGCGGGCAATTCGCCCACACTGTTCGGGCACAGCCTGTGGCAGGAAACCCGCATCCCGCTGTTTAAGCAATCCATCGACACCCGTCTGCCGGATCGTTACAGCTGGAAAGAGCCCGCGCGGGTGAATTTCGGCCAGGGCTGGGTACGACGCGACGCACTGGAACTGTTTGCCGAAGCGGTGCGCCTCTATCAGCCGCTGCTGCCGGTCTGCGCAGAAGAGGTGGATGGCCCGGCGGCGGATGAGTTGCGCGCCCTGCAGCTCCACCAGAGCACGGTGTGGTTGTGGAATCGCCCGGTCTACGATGCAGCCGCCGGCGGTCATCTGCGCATCGAAATGCGTGCCCTGCCGGCGGGGCCGACCGCGGCCGACATGGTCGCCAACGCAGCATTCCTGATTGGCATGGCTGAGGGCCTGCAACCGCGCTTGCAGCACTGGCTACCCGCGCTGCCTTTTCCGATTGCGGAACACAATTTCTACCGCGCCGCGCAGGAGGGGCTGTCTGCACGACTGGTCTGGCCGCGCCCGCAACAGACCGTGTGTGAGGAGCAGCCCGCCGCGGCTCTGGTCGCCGCCATGTTGCCGGTGGCACGACGCGGGCTGGAAGCTATCGGCATTGCCGCGGCCGAGTCTGACCGTTACCTCGGTATCATCGAACAGCGCCTGGCCAGTGGGCAGACCGGCGCGCGCTGGCAGTTGTCGCGCCTGGGGCAGGCCCAGCCGGGGGCACAACGCCCGGATTTCGACCAGCTGCGAGACATGCTCGAAGCCTACCGCCTGCGCAGCGAAAGCAATACGCCCGTGGCGGAGTGGACACCGTGAGGCGGGTGCGGTTTCTACGCAATCCACTGGCCACTGAAGTTGGAGCCAGCGTCGAGGACTTTCTGCAGTTTCTCGGTGGGCCCGCAAGCATCTTCCTCGATGGCGTCGATACCAGCCGCACCCGCGCCCTGGTGACCCTGTTGCACGGCAATGAACCCTCCGGATTGATGGCGCTGTTCCGCTGGCTCAAGTCGGGTCGACAGCCCGCGGTCAATTGTGTGTGTCTTGTTGGTGCGGTGGAGGCAGCCTCGCGCGCGCCGTTGTTCACGCATCGTATGCTGCCCGGTGCGCGCGATCTGAATCGCTGCTTCAAGCCGCCCTTCGACGGTGCCGAAGGCCTGCTGGCAGAGGAAATACTGGAAATTCTCCGCGTACATCACCCCGAGGCGGTTGTCGACATGCACAATACCTCCGGCAGTGGCCCCGCCTTTGGTGTGTGCACGCACCTCGATCGCGAGCACGACGCGCTGGTCGCACTGTTTACTGAACGCATGATCGTAACGCGGTTGAATCTCGGTGCCTTGATGGAGATCAGTGAGCACAGTTATCCCACTGTCACCGTCGAAGTGGGCGGACGGCTTGATGATAGCGCGCACGACCTGGCCTGGTCTGGCCTGTGTCGCTACTTTGAGAGTGAACGGGTACTGGCCGGTGACGCACCGGTATGGGATCTGGAGGTGCTCTGCGACCCCGTGCGTCTGCATCTGAATCCCGGCGTGCCACTGGCCTATGGCGAGGCCCCGGACCCTGTGGCGGCGGTGACCCTGCGGCAGGATCTCGAGCACTTCAATTTCGCCAAGGTGGGCCCGGAGGAACACCTGGGCTGGGTGCATGGTGAGTTGCGCAGCCTGTTCTGGGCGCAGGACGCCGGGGGGCGTTGTGTGCTTTCCCGGCTGCTACGGGTCGAAGAGGGCCGCCTGTATCCTGCCACGCGCATGACGCTGTTCATGATCACCACCAACGCGACGATTGCGCGCAATGATTGCCTGTTTTACACGGCGCCGGTGTAACGGGGACTGTCGCACCAGAGTACCTGTAGCCTAAACAGACATATCCAGCAACGACGGCCGGATTTGGTGGTTCAGAAGGCTTGCAATTACTCCACAATACACTGAGTATATATACAGTACTCGGGTCGACGCGGTCGGCCCTCATCAACTCCCGCCGTACAGGCACTCAATGACAGGAGCCGTCGATTATGGACGCCAACAAGCAGAAAGCACTGGATGCAGCCCTCAGCCAAATCGAACGCCAGTTCGGCAAGGGCACGGTGATGCGTATGGGCGACAACGAGCGGGTGGCTATCCCCGCTATCTCTACCGGCTCCCTCGGCCTGGATATCGCGCTCGGCATTGGTGGTCTGCCAAAAGGGCGTATTTGTGAAATCTACGGCCCGGAATCCTCGGGTAAAACCACACTCACTCTGCAGGTGATTGCCGAATCACAGAAAGCGGGGGGCACGGCTGCATTCATCGATGCGGAGCATGCGCTGGATCCCAACTATGCCGAGAAGCTTGGGGTGCGCGTGGACGACCTGATTCTGTCGCAGCCGGATACCGGCGAACAGGCGCTGGAGGTCGCCGAGATGCTGGTGCGGTCCGGTGCCGTCGATGTACTGGTGATCGACTCGGTGGCGGCACTGACGCCCAAGGCGGAAATCGAAGGCGAAATGGGCGATTCCCACGTCGGTTTGCAGGCGCGCTTGCTGAGCCAGGCCATGCGCAAACTCACCGGAGCCATCAAGCACAGCAATTGCCTGGTGATCTTCATCAACCAGATTCGCATGAAAATCGGCGTCATGTTCGGCAACCCGGAAACCACGACCGGCGGCAACGCGCTGAAATTCTATTCGTCGGTGCGCCTGGATATCCGCCGTATCGGCGCAGTGAAGGAGGGTGATGAGGTGGTCGGCAACGAGACCCGCGTCAAGGTGGTGAAGAACAAGGTGTCACCCCCCTTCAAACAGGCCGAGTTCCAGATCATGTACGGCAAGGGTATTTATCACATGGGCGAGGTAATCGACTGGGGGGTAAAACTCAACCTGGTCGACAAGTCCGGCGCCTGGTATGCCTATAAGGGTGACAAGATCGGCCAGGGTAAAGCCAACGCGGCACGGTTCCTTGAAGAAAACATGGCCATTGCGAACGAAATTGAGGCTGAAATCCGCCGCCAGACCATGGCCGCGGCAACACCGCCGCCCAAGAATGCCGCCGCGGCTGTTGAAGCCGATGAGCCTGACGACGCCTAGTCCCCCCTTCGCCCGGGCTCAACGCGCCCGGGCCTCTTTTCAGGTGTCGGGTTCCACTCACCCCCACTCTCGCGTGCCCGACGCCTCTTTTATTCTGCATCACTTCCTGGGTGGCACACGGTATCATGGCGCCCATGTCTGATCGTTCAAATTCACCGCCAACGGTAAACGAGGTACGTGTCGCCGCGATGGACCTTCTGGCGCGACGTGAGCACGCACGCGGTGAGCTGCAAACCAAGCTACAGCGTCGCTTTGCCGACGCCGAGCTGGTAGCGGGTGTGCTGGATGACCTGGCGGCCGAAAACCTGCAGAGTGACGCACGCTATGCCGAGAGTCTGCTACGGCAGCGCCTGGATCGCGGGTACGGGCCCCTGCGTATTCAACAGGAGATGCGCGAGCGCGGCGTGGACCCCGTGCGAGTCGCCGCTGCGCTGGAAGCGGTTGCGCCCAATTGGCGGGAGGCTGCGGAGCAGGTGTACGCGCGCAAGTTTGACCCTGTACCCGAAAGCCCAGCTGAACCGCTAGACAATCCTGTATCGTGGCAGGCCCGCCGCGCAGAGCAACAGCAGCGGCTTAAGGAAAAAGCCCGGCGCATGCGCTTCATGCAGTATCGCGGGTTCCTGCCGGAGCATTTTCGGCACCTGCTTGAGGACTGATTACCCACATGCGCCCCACGACTGACGCTGAGCCCGGCCAGGTACTCGACTGGTCAATTCTACCGCGGCTCTGGCCGTATCTACGCGACCATCGGCGTCGCATCGCACTGGCGATGCTGTGTTTGCTGTTGGCCAAAGGTGCCATGCTGGTCATCCCCTTCATCATGAAACACATGGTGGATGGACTGAACCTCGAATCCGGGGTGCAGCTTGCCGCGCAGGTTGCCATTGGCCTGGTAGCGGCTTACGGCCTCGCACGTTTCTCCAGCGTTCTCTTTGCGGAATTGCGTGACACGCTGTTCGTGCGGGTCACTGAGCGCGCCATGCGTTCTCTGGGTTTGACGGTGTTTCGCCACGTCCACCAGCTGGACCTCAGTTTTCACCTGGAGCGACGCACTGGCGGGCTCGCTCGGGACATCGAGCGCGGCACCAGCGGTGTCAGTTTTCTGCTGCGCTTTATGGTGTTCAATATTGTACCCACCCTGTTTGAGATTGCCGTCGTGGTCAGTGTGTTCCTGTTCAATTACGGGGCCAGTTATGCTGTGGTGACGTTGGTGTCGGTGATCGCCTATGGCTGGTTTTCCTTTGGCGCAACGGAGTGGCGCACGCGCTTTGTACGCGAGATGAACGAAGCCGACTCAGCATCCAATACCCGAGCGGTCGACAGCTTACTCAATTTCGAAACCGTGAAGTATTTCGGCAACGAACGCTTCGAGGCAGAACGCTACGATGAGGATCTGGCGCGTTGGGAGCAGGCGCGCAGGCGCAACCGGCTGTCTCTGTTCGGGCTCAACGGTGGTCAGGCGCTGATCATCGCACTGGCGCAAACCAGTATCATTGGCCTGGCGGTCCTTCAGGTGCGCGATGGGCAGCTCTCCCTCGGTGATTTCGTGTTAATCAGCCAGTACATGATCCAGCTGTTTTTGCCGCTGGGTTTTCTCGGTTTTGTCTACCGGGAGATGAAAGGCGCCATGGCCAACATCGAGCGTCTGTTCGGCCTGCTGGACGTGCGCCCGGCGCTGGCGGACCGGCCAGGCGCCCCCGAGCTTGTGGTCCGAGGCGGGGGCATCCGCTTTGAGCAGGTGGCATTCCGCTACCAGGCCACACGCAGCATTCTCGACGTCGTCAACTTTGAGGTTCCAGCGGGCAAAAAGGTGGCTGTGGTGGGTGCCAGCGGGGCGGGTAAGTCCACCCTGGTGAAGCTGCTGTTTCGTTTCTACGACCCGAGTGCCGGGCGTATCCTGATCGACGGGCAGGACATCGCCGGGGTAACCCGCGAATCGCTGCGCAAGGCCATAGGCATTGTGCCGCAGGATACTGTGTTGTTTAACGATACCCTGCTTGAGAACCTGCGTTACGGAAAACCCGATGCGAGTGACGCAGAGGTTGCCGAGGCAGTCCGCATGGCCCATCTCGACGCCTTTATTGCGCAGCTGCCCGACGGCTGGGAAACCCGCGTGGGTGAACGAGGACTCAAGCTCTCTGGCGGTGAAAAGCAGCGTGTGTCGATTGCGCGCACCATTCTCAAGCGGCCACCGATTCTGGTGTTCGATGAGGCCACTTCCAGCCTGGACAGTCGCTCAGAGCAGGCGATTCTGACAGCCCTGCGGGAGATAGCCCTGCACCATACCAGCCTGGTGATTGCCCACCGGCTCTCCACGGTAGTGGACGCCGACAGTATTCTGGTGCTGGACCAGGGCAGGATTGTAGAGCAGGGCAGTCACCGTGAGTTGCTCGCCAGCGGCGGACGTTACGCCGCGCTCTGGGCGGCGCAACAGGAACAGCAGGCTGCTCAGTAGGTGTAGCTGGACTGCAACCCCAGAGGCAGGCCCAGCGCCCAGTAGCCCAGCAGAAACAGGGTCCACAGAATAATGAAGGTGATGGAGTAGGGCAGCATCAGCGCGGTGACAGTGCCGATGCCTGCGCTGCGTATGTAGCGTTGGCAATACACCACGACCAGGGGGAAATAGGGCATCAGCGGTGTGATGATGTTGGTGGTCGAGTCCCCTATGCGGTAGGCGGCCTGGGTGAGGTCGGGAGAGGCACCGAGCTTCATCAGCATGGGTACCAGAATGGGCGCCAGCAGCGCCCATTTGGCCGAGGCCGAACCGACGAAAAGGTTGAGAAAACCCGTTAGCAGGACGATCCCGGAAATGGTCAGGGCTCCGGGCAGGCCCAGCGCCTGCAGCCCTTGCGCCCCTTTCACCGCCAGCAGTATGCCCAGGTTCGAGGCACCGAATGCATAGATGAACTGCGCAATGAAGAACATGATGACCAGGTAATAGCCCATGGTCTGCATGGTTTTTGTCATACCCTCGATAACGTCCCGGCTGCTCGTCACCGTGCCGGCGCTGATCCCATAAACGATGGCCGGCAGCAGGAAGAGCAGAAAGATCAACGGCACGATGGAGGCCATGAGCGGCGCACCGTTCTCGGTCAAGTAGCCGCCGGGCCCGCGCCAGGCCGAGTCTTCGGGTAATGCACTCAAAAACAGCAGGACCACAGCGGCGAGCATGCTCCACAGGGCGAGTCGCAGCGCGCGGCGCTCCGTCGCACTGAGCGGCTGCATGCCGGTTTCGTCGGCGACGTGAGTGTCGATGGGTGTGTGGTGGAGACGCGGTTCAACAAAGCGGTCTGTCACCAGCCACCCGACCAGCACAATAAGCAGCGAGGATGCGGAGGTGAAAAAGTAGTTGTTCAGCGGGTTGAGTATGACGGCCGGGTCGATGATCTGTGCTGCCGATTGTGAGATACCCTGCAACATCGGGTCGACCGAAGAGGGCACGAAGTTGGCGGAGTATCCTCCGGATACGCCGGCGAATGCCGCCGCAATGCCGGCCAGGGGGTGGCGCCCGGCGGCGTGGAAAATGATACCGCCCAGCGGTATGACCAGCACATAGCCGGCGTCTGCTGCGGTGTGGCTGACGATGCCCACGACAATCACCATGGGCGTCAGTAGCCAGCGCGCGGTGACGCCGAGCATTGCGCGCAAGGTGGAGTTGATGAACCCGGTGTGTTCCGCGACACCAATGCCCAGCATGGCCACGAGCACAACACCAATGGGGTGAAAGTGGGCAAAGGTGGTGACCATGTCCGACAGGAACTGGGTCATGGCGGTGGCGGAGAACTGGTTGACCACGCGCAGCGCTTCGCCACTGCGTGGATCAACCAGGTCGTATTCGAAACGGGAAAACAGCAGCGACAGTGCCCAGGTAAGGAACAGCAGGGCAATGAACAGTACCGCAGGATCGGGCAAACGGTTGCCCACGCGCTCAATACCGGCGAGCAGCCGCTGGGTGCGTGTGGCGGGGTGAGCGGGCTGGTTCATGCGCGTGGCGACTCCGGAAAACTGCAGTGTAATTCGCTCGCCAGCTGGACACAAACCAGCTGCCCGCCGCCCCGGCGCCCGCGCTCAGTCCAGCGGGTAGGGAGGACGCTGGCCGCTACAGAGGACGTCGGTGACCTGTTCGGTATCCATGTATTCGGTGAGCTTTATCAGCAGGCCCTTGTCGAATTCGAACAGGAAGTGGTAGTCGTTGCTGTAGGTCTGGCCGGAGGTGTGCTCGCCCTCGCTGCTGGCCTCGACAGCCACCTTTTCACCTTCCGCCACCATGCCGCGAATGGTGAAACGCAGCCCCTTCGGGAACACATCGACAATGCTGGCAATGGCCGCCGTGAGATCGGCGTACTCTGTAGTGCCGGATATCAGGGTGGCGCCCATGGTCTCAACGCTGCCGGTTTTGGCGTAGGCGGCAACGACCGCATCGACATTGCCTGCGCTGAGGTCGTTGAGAAACTGGCGTACACGGGCTTTGTTGTCGGTCTCTGTTGTCATGCTCTGCTCTCGTCGGCGCGGCGCCGGATGGCGCTCATGCACCTATCATAGTACTGACGACAACAGGTGCCAGAGCGCCGGTTCAGCATTTCAAGCCAACGCTTGTGCGCGCCGCAAGGCGGGAGTTTCTGGTTCAACTATTCACGAGATGCGCGAGCTTCCCCAACCAGGCTCGCGTTCCACGTGTGGCCGACTCAGCGATTGCGGCCCAGACGTTCGTGGGCGTTTACCCACTCGTTCTGCCGGGTTTCCTTATCGACACGCGTTGCGGCACCCAGCGACAGCTCACCCGCCACGACGAGCCCGGCGGCAATTTCCGCCAGCTTGAGGGCCTTGCCCTGGCCGTGGCAATCCATGATCTCCAGGCATTCGCGCTGGGTGGGCAGGTTGGTACCGCCTCCGTAGGTGGCGAGAATCAGGGCCGGGAGGGTAATGGAGAAGAAATAGTCGCCTTCCCGGGTCACCCGCGTATACACACTGCACTGGTTGGATTCGCCGATGTTGGCGATGTCCTGCCCCGTAGCCAAATACAGCGCGGCGAGGCCGTTGGCCGGGTGCGCGGCATTGTTGGAGGAATGCGTGAGGAATGAGGCTACGGTGGTGATGCCCCAACCGTAGTGCATGGCTTCGGGTGTGATACGCAGGTGCGCCTGCAATACATCGCGGGGAATCGTGATCTCGGCAGTGACCCGGCGACCGCGGCCCTTGAGGGAGTTGACCGATGACGTGCGCTTTTCCGTATCGAAGTTGCCAGAGAGCAGATAATGCCGCATCTGCGGGAAGCGCTCACGGATCCATTCACAGGCGACAAAGGTCGCTTTGCTGGTCATGTTCTGGCCTGCGGCGTCCCCGGTTGTGTAGTCAAAACGCGTGAATACCATGTTGTGGGCAATGTAGTGCTCGATCTCGTTCAGTTTTCCCACGGAGGTCGTGCTTTCGGCAACCGCCTTGATCTCGCTGAAGTTCTCGTCCAGCCAGAGGTTGAAGTCGCGTGCGTCGCGCGCATCGCGGAACACGAAGCAGGGTGCCCGCTGCATGGCCTCGCCGCAGACGGTGGTCTTGACTCCGCCGCTTTCCCGAATGACTTTCATCCCCCGGTTATAGCTGGCGAGCATGGTGCCCTCGACGGTCGCCATGGGGACATAAAACTCGCCCTGGGCGTGCTCCCCATCGATCAAAAGCGGACCGGCCAGCCCAATCGGCACCTGTGCCACGCCAAACAGGTTCTCGATGTTGCCGGACATGGCCTCCGGGTCGAAAGAAAACTGGCGTGTGTGATGCAGGCGGGCTGGCGTCTGTTCTTCGATAAAGGCCTGTCGTTCGGCGATGATGTCAGCGCTGTAGTCGTTCTCGTTGGAGCGCGGGATCTTGCTGTTGCTCATGGCGGTGTCCTCGGTAAAGCCGCCAGAGTAGAAAAAAGGGGGTGGCGGCGCAAGCAACGGCTGCGCCCGAGTCCTGCCCTCTGGCCGATCAGCCCGTGCGGCGTTGCAGGTGTTCGTCGATGACCTGCAGGAAATCCTTGCCGTATTTCTCGCGCTTGCGCTCACCTACACCGCTCAATGCGCCGAAAGCGGCCACGGTGCGCGGCAGTTCGGCACACATTTCCTGTAGGGTGCGGTCGTGGAAAATGATATAGGGTGGAATACCCTGCGTTTCTGCAAGGGCGCGCCGGCACTCGCGCAACGCTTCCCAGAGCTCGGTGTCAATGTCGTCCGGTAGCCGCTGGCGCGTCTGCTGGCGGGTGGCGGGCCGAGCGAGGTCGCGGCGTAATTCCAGCGTTTCCTCCCCGCGCAGCAGGGGCCGGCAGTGATCTTCCAGGCGCAGCGCACCGAAATGATCCAGGTCAGCGCGCAGGTAGCCACGCGCGACCAGTTGCCTGAACACCGAGCGCCACTGGTGGTTGTCCAGTGCCTTGCCGATGCCGAAGGTGGGCAGCGTGTGGTGGTCGTACTGGAAAATACGGTCGTTCTCGGCGCCGCGCAGCACGTCGATGAGGTGGTTGACGCCAAAGCGCTGGCCGGTGCGGTAGACGGCGCTCAGCGCCATGCGTGCCGCTTCGGTACCGTCCCAGGTGGGTACCGGTTCCAGGCAGGTATCGCAGTTGCCGCAGGCCTGCGGCAGTGTGTCGCCAAAGTAGCGCAGCAACGCCTGGCGCCGACAGGTGGTGATTTCACACAACCCGAGCATCGCATTCAGGCGCTGCTGCTCGGCGCGTTTGTGTTCCTCGCTGCCCTCGGACTGCCCCATCATCTGGCGTAGTTTCAACACGTCCTGCAGCCCGTATACCATCCACGCATCCGCGGGCAGCCCGTCACGGCCCGCACGGCCCGTCTCCTGGTAGTAAGCTTCTATGGTCTTGGGCAGGTCAAGGTGGGCAACGAAACGCACGTCGGGTTTGTCGATGCCCATGCCAAAGGCGATGGTGGCGACCATGATCACGCCGTCCTCGCGCAGGAAGCGCGCCTGATGGTTGCTGCGCAGGGCCGCCGGCAGGCCTGCGTGGTAGGGCAGTGCCGTGTAACCCGCCTGCTGTAACGCGAGGGCGGTCTCCTCCACCTTGTTGCGGGACAGGCAGTACACAATACCGGCATTCCGCGGGTGCTCAGATTTCAGGAAGCGCAGCAGTTGCTGCTTGGGGCTCTGCTTGAGTGCAATGCGATAGCGGATATTGGGGCGGTCGAAGCCGGCGATGTAATGTTCTGCGCCGGCAAGGTCCAGACGGGCGATGATTTCCTCTCGCGTGCGCGCGTCGGCGGTGGCAGTGAGCGCGATGCGTGGCACCTGTGGAAAGCGCTCGTGCAGCAGGCTGAGCTGCAGGTAATCGGCGCGGAAATCATGACCCCACTGGGACACGCAGTGTGCTTCATCAATGGCGAACAGGGCGACACGGGCCTGCTCCAACAGTCGCAGCATGCGCCCTTGCACCAGGCGTTCAGGGGCGATGTACAGCATGTCCAGCTCGCCGCGCAACAGCGCTGATTCAACCGCGGCGGCCTCCTCCGGAGCCAGTGTGGAGTTGAGGTATGCGGCGCGCACACCCAGTTCACGCAGTGCGTTGACCTGGTCCTGCATGAGCGCGATGAGGGGTGAGATGACGATGCCGCAGCCCTCGCGCACCAGGGAGGGTACCTGGTAACACAGCGACTTGCCGCCGCCCGTGGGCATGAGCACCAGCGCATCGCCTCCGTCCACCACCTGCTGCACAATGCGCTCCTGCAGGGGGCGGAAAGCGGGGTAGCCGAATACGGACTGTAGAACAGAGAGGGAAGCGGTCATAGCGGCGCAGTATACCGCAAGTGAACCCGCAGGCCGGTGATCCGATCAGCCCAACAGGGCCTGCCGCAGTTCCTCACGCAAATCCCGCGGGTCGATGATGCGGTCGAAAGCCATGCTGTCGGCGCCTGCCCAGGCGCCAGTCTGCCGTTCCTGAAGCGCGGCGGCATCTGTGGCGCTGGCCCCGGTCGCCGCCGCGGCACCGAGTGCCGGTACGCCGCCTAGACTGACGCCGGGGAGGGCGAGGCTGACCGTTTGCCGGTCCCAGGGGTTCATGCCCATCACCGAGCTGCCAAAACCGAACGCCTTGCGCAACGTGACCACCACCTTGCGCCCGCGATAGTGCCGCTGGGCGCGGAACATGTTGCCCGCCGCGCGCAGGACGCCTGAGCGCTCTGCCGCCGGGCCGGGCATGATCCCAGGATTGTCCACCAGTGCCACTAGTGGCAGGTGGAAGCGGTGGGCCAGCTCAATAAAGTGGCAGGCTTTCTCCGCTGCCTGCCGGGTGATGGCGCCGGCCTCAACCGCCGGCTGGTTAGCCACGATCAGGCAACGCTGGCCACCGATGCGGGCGAAGGCCGTGATGAGTGTGCGGCCATAGTCGGCTTGCACCTCCAGCAAGCTGCCGTTGTCCACCACCTCACCCAGAACGTGGCGCATGTCGTAAGGGCGTGACACGTCTGGCGAAATGATATCCAGCAATGCCTCGTTGCGGTGTGCAGGCCTGGCGTTCGTGTCTGTGTCGGCAGGCGTGTTGTCGCAGACATAGGTGAGAAACCGGCGCGCACTCTCGAAGCACTGGGGCTCGGTGTCACAGCACAGGTGTGCTATGCCGCTCTCCCGGGTGTGTACCTGTGCGGAGCCGAGTTCTGCTGCCGTTGTGTCAATGCCCATGGCGGCCTTGACCAGGGGCGGGCCGGCACTGAACAGGGCGCTGTCGCGGTGCATGATGATGATATCGGCAAACATCGCGGCCAGGGCGCCGTGCCCGGCCGACATGCCGAGCACCAGCGCAACCACCGGTATGCGGCCTTGAATATCCGCCAGCAGCTGCAGGTCGCCGGGCGCGTGTGGGTAGCGCTCTGCCTGGTTGCTGGCACGCTCTCCCGCGCCATCGAGCAGCAGGAGCAGTGGGCGTTTTGTTTCCAGGGCCAGGCGCACCAGCCGCGCGCGCTTGGCGGCGTTGGGATGCCCAATCGAGCCTCCCTGCACGGTGAAGTCCTCAACCAGCAGTACAACACTGCTACCGTCCAGGCGCGCTACGCCCCCCACCAGCCCGTCGGCCGCAACAGCGGGCTGCCCCTGCGGGTGATGGCCGCCGGCGAGTAGGCCGTATTCGCGGAAAGAGTCCTCGTCCACCAGCGCCGCGATGCGTTCGCGTGCGGTGAGTCGACCGCGTGCATGCTGGCGTGCAATGCGCTCGTCGCCGCCCATGGCGGCGGCAGCCTTTCCGCGCTCCTGGAGCGCGGAAAGGAGGGGTGCCCAGTCCTGCCGGTGTTTGCTCATGCCCTGTTACCGTCGTTGTTCGCTGCTCGCGCAAACATACGCAAGCGAGGACGCCCTCGCAATGGCAGGTCGACCGGCCTGTGGTATCCAGCGCAGTGCAGGCTTCCGGCTAGGTGTGGCTGGCTGCCGCGGGCGCCGGCAGATTGAAAGCGCTCCAGTCCGGTTCTGCCATGCAGTCGACGAAACGCTGGAAATTCCACGGCCAGCTGGACGGAATGCCCTGCGCGTCCAGATACCAGCTCACACAGCCTCCGCGGTACCACACGGTTTGCTTGGCCGCTTCCACGCGTTCTTCTTCGAATGTTTCCATGGCATCCATGCTGGGCTCGATGGCATCGCACTCGCCGGCGTCGAGGCGCGCCATCAGGCGCTCGATATAGCCCCACTGGTGTTCGGCGATGTCGATCAACGAGAAGTTGCCCACCGGGCCGTTGGGGCCGTTCAGCATGAACAGGTTGGGGAACCCTGGCATCGTGACCGCGAGGTAGGCCTTGGGCCGCTCCTGCCAGAATTCACTGAGCTGCACGCCATCGCGGCCGGTGATGGACATGGGCCGCATGAAGGCATCGGCGTGGAAGCCGGTGGCGTAGACGATGACATCCAGTTCGTGCAGCTCGCCATCCACAGTGCGTATGCCGTTGGCTTCGATCGCACGGATACCATTGCTCACCAGGCGGGCCTGCGGATGTTGTATGGCCTGGTAATAGTCGGGTGAGAAGATCAGCCGTTTGCACAGAGGGAGATGATCAGGGCGCAGCTGCTCGCGCAGTACCGGGTCGGTAACCGATTGCTCCAGATTGTCACGGCAGGCCTGTGCCATGGCCTGTGAGGCCTCCGATTCAATATCGGTAATGGATTGTGTATATGCCTCCACTGCCGCCATGTACTCGTCGACGTTCATGGCCTTGGCCAGCACCTCCGGGTCGCGAAATGCGGCGCGTTCCTCTTCGCTGAAGCGACCGTTTTCCACCGGCATGATCCACTGTGGCGTGCGCTGATAGTGTTCCAGCAGGTCTGCTTTTCCGGCCAGCGCTGAAACAATCTGCACGCCGGTCGAGCCGTTGCCGATGACACCGATGCGCTTGCCCTCCAGTCCGACACTGTGATCCCAGCGGGCGCTGTGGAACAGGGCGCCCTGGAAGGTTTCAGCACCGGGAATGTCCGGGTAGTTGGGCTGATGCAATACACCGGTTGCCGCGATAAGAATGTCGGCGACATCCGTATGGCCGCTGACAAATTGCAGCTGCCAGCGGCCATCGCGGTAGCTGGCATCGCTGCACTCTTCACCGAAACGGGTGAGTTCATTGATGCCGTACTTGCGCGCCGTACGTTCAAAATAGGCCTGTATTTCAGGCCCGGGAGGCAGGTGACGAGTCCAGTCCGGATTGCGCTCGAAGCTGTAGGTATAGAAGTGCGAGGGGACGTCACAGGTCAGACCCGGGTACGTATTCTCGCGCCAGGTGCCGCCGACCCTGTCGGCTTTTTCATACAGGGTGATGTTCTGGTAGCCCAGGTCCTGCAGGCGAATGCCAGCGAGTATGCCGGCCATGCCGGCGCCGAGAATGACAATGCGAGGTTGTTGCTCAGGCATGAAACTGTATCCGTCAACGAAGTGTGAGCGGCAGCTTACGCCATCCCGCGCCTACACCGGGGGGCTTAAATGTCATAAAATAATGCATAAGTGACATGTGCCGCCACTCGCGGCAAGGAGCGTATATATGGCTCGCGCGCGACGCAATTCTCGCCCGGTGGAATCGCCCCCCAGAACCCACCCCGGGCAGCGCGGCCTGGCCAGCGATACCTTTGCGCCATTGGTCGATCTGCTCGCGGCGGAATTGAAACGCAGTGGGGATGTTGCGGACCTGCGTCGCCCTCCCAAAAGCCTCGCGCAGTTCACCGCCTGGTACCTTTCGACCATTCAGCGACTGGAGGCCCGCTTGAGCGAAGCCCAGCGCCACAGGCCGATGGCGCGCAGCGAGGTGGAGTTGCAGTGTCGTCTGGCGCTGTCCGCTGTAACGCTGGAGGAGGCGGTACAGCTCTGCGCACAGTTTGCCGCCCTGTTGTCCCCCCGCGCGGGGCGCATTGGCCTGGAAGTCGATAGTGAGCGGGCCACCTTCCGGCTGGATTCGCTGCGCCCGCGGGTAACCAGTGCCAGTAGCCTGGTCGACATCACCGGGTTGTTTGCCTACTTTCAATTGCTACAGTGGCTGGCGGGGCGCAACCTGCCGCTACAGCGGGTGCGAATAGGGCCGGTGCGGCGTGAAGATGTGTTGCCTTTCCTGCGCCTGTTCCAGGCCCCGGTGCTGGCAGGCGGGGAGGGATACGCCCTGGACTTCCCGCTTGAGGTCCTGGCTTTGCCGATAGTGCGCACGCCCGAGGAGTTTCCGGCATTTTTCACCCACTTTCCCTGCGATGTATTCGGTCCACGCGGGCGCGCCCTCGCCGAGCAGGTGAGCGCATTGCTCGCGGCGGCTTTGCGGCAAGGGGCTGCGCTGCCGAGTCAGGCGCAGCTTGCCGGGGGCCTGGGCCTCAGCCTGTCCACATTCAGGCAGCGCCTGCATGCCGCGGGTACCGGCTACCGTGCGTTGCGAGAGGAGGCATTGCGTGGTGCAGCGCATCGTGCGTTGCTGCAAGCGGATGCGTCGGTGGGGGACATCAGCCAGCAGCTGGGTTTCGCTGACGCGGCCACCTTCAGGCGCGCGTTTCGGCGTTGGGAAGGTGTCACGCCGGGTGCCTGGCGCAAGCAACGTATCGCCGGCGGCACTGCAGCAGGCAGCGCTAGTGGGCAGTCAGCCGGTCAATAAACCGTTGACCGTTTGCTCCGGTGGTGTATACTCGGTTTTGCTTGAACGTTTTACACCTATTTATGTATACCATTTCGAAGTCCGCAGTTAGTACCTCGTCCCTGTTTTCATAAGTAATTGCACTACCTCAAGCCTTACCGCCCTTTCGAGGGTTAATCTCTACCTGAAATACAGGAACGCAACATGGCTACTGGCACCGTAAAATGGTTTAACGAAACTAAAGGCTTTGGCTTCATCGAGCAGGAATCAGGCCCGGACGTCTTCGCGCACTTCAGCGCCATCTCCGGCTCTGGCTTCAAGACTCTGATCGAAGGTCAAAAAGTCGAGTTCAACATCACGCAGGGTCAAAAAGGCCCGCAGGCAGAAAACATCGTCGTCGTATAAACACGACGCTGTTCTGCAAAACCCGCGCCGGCAACGTCGCGGGTTTTTTTGTCTTTGAATTCGACGCGCACGGTTCAATATCTACGCACGCGGCGTTTGCCCGCCACACCGGTACGCCCTATCGTAAAGCCCGATTACAATTGGGGAACACCGCGTGGGACAGATTACATCGGGCAATGTTGCAGTAACGCTGCTGGCAGTGCTGCTGTTGGGGGCAAGTAGCCAGTCGCCTGCCAGCGAGCTACAGGCGCGTGAGCGCTGCGATCACTTCACCTCCACCAAGCGGCCGTTTTTCGGTGACCTGCATGTGCACACCCGCTACTCACTTGATGCCAGCACACAGGGTACGCAAACCACGCCGGCGCAGGCCTATCAATTTGCCCAGGGTGGACGCATCGGCGTGCAGCCCTGGAGTGCCGACGGCAAGGCGCAGCGCTCCCTGCAACTCGCCCGCCCGCTGGACTTTGCCATGGTGTCAGATCACGCCGAACTGATTGGCGAAGTCGAAATGTGCAACAACCCTGAGGTGACGGGACACAACAGCTGGCAGTGTCGGTTCTACCGCGCCTGGCCGCGCGGTGCCTTCTACCTGTTCAACTACATGGCAGCGATGCGGGCCTCGCACCTCGGCCTCTGTGGAGACGATGGCGAGCGCTGCGACGCGGCGGCGCTGGCGCCCTGGCAGGACATGCGGGATGCGGCGGAAGCGCACTATGACCGCAGCAGCGCCTGCGCATTCACCACCTTTATCGGTTATGAGTGGACCGGTGTGGCCCCCGCAACCGGGGGCAATCTGCACCGCAACGTGGTGTTTCGCAACGCAGAGGTTCCCGAACTCCCCGCGAGCTACATCGATACCCCGGGCGAAACCCTGCTTTGGGATGCGCTTGAGAACGATTGCAACGACAGCGACAGCGGCTGTGAAGCGCTGGTCATTCCACACAACTCGAACCTGAGTGCGGGGCAGATGTTTCCCCTGCAACGCGCCGATGGCAGCCCCCTGGATGCGGATTATGCCGCGCAGCGCCAGCGCATGGAGCCGCTGGTGGAAATCATGCAGCACAAGGGTGCGTCGGAGTGTTTTTATGCCCCCGGCACCACCCGCGATGAACTGTGCGCTTTCGAGCAGCTGTCACGGGACAATATCGCCCGCTTTGATACGCCGCCGCAGCCTGACACCGGCTTTCTCCGTGATACCTGGCTGCAGGGACTTTCGCAGCAGGCGCAAACGGGTATCAATCCCTTTCACTTCGGTGTGATCGCCAGTACCGACACGCACCTGGGGGCCCCCGGCGCCGTCGCTGAAGCGGACTTTCTCGGGCACGGGGGAGACGGCGTGCCCGCGCTGAAAGCTGTGCCCCCCGGGCTGCCAGACAAACTGGAGTACAACCCGGGTGGGCTGGCGGTAGTCTGGGCAGAGCAGAATACGCGGGATGCGCTGTTTACGGCCATGCAGCGCCGCGAAGTCTACGGTACCAGCGGGCCGCGCATCGTCAGCCGCCTGTTCGCGGGCTTCGACCTGGAGCCCGCCCTGTGTGCAGCGCCTGATATGGCGGCGCAGGGCTACGCGCGCGCCGTGCCGATGGGCTCCGATCTCGGCCCCGCACCGGTTGGCGCGACGATGACGTTGTTGCTGGCAGCCCAGCAGGACGCCGGCGCTGGCGCCGAGCCCGGTTTGCCGCTGCAGAAGATTCAGGTGGTGAAGGGTTGGTTGGACGCCGACGGCGAGCGCCATGAACGCGTGTACGACGCAGTGGGTGACGCAGAGCCCCGCGGCACCGTGGATACCACCAGTTGCGCCACCGGAGGCAGCGGGCATGCGCGCCTGTGTGCGGTATGGAGTGATCCTGATTTCGACCCCTCGCAACGCGCTTTTTACTACAGCCGGGTTGTCGAGAATCCCAGCTGTCGCTGGAGCCAGCGCCTTTGTGTGGCCGGTGGCGTGGATTGCAGCCGGCCGGAAACCATTGGCGAGGGATTCGAGGGCTGCTGTGCCACCGAGCATCGCCCGGTCGTACAGGAGCGCGCCTGGAGTTCGCCCGTCTGGTACCAGCCGACGACACCCTGAGTGCGCAGGAAGCACCCGATGGACCTGTTCCCTCGCAGACGTAGCACGTATGCTTGTGCGCCAAGTTGGCTGCGGTGGCTGGATACGCCCTGATGATTGACCAGATTCTGATATCCCTGTTGTTTCTCGGGTTGCTGGGCGGCCTGATTTTTTCCGGTTGGGCGGCATCGAAGATTTTTGTCGGCGCCATGCTTGCCGCTTATTTCCTCGGCCTGGTCGAGACATCGCAGATGTTGGAGAAGGCAACCAATACGGGCCTCGTGACCTTGATGCTGCTGTTGCTGGTGTCCATCGGCCTGGAAAAACTGTCCTGGTTGAATCGCCTGTCGGGCAAGCTGATCTCGCCCAGTTATGTGCTGAGCCTGTTGCGGCTGGGCGGGGTGACCGCACTGTTCTCGGCGTTCGTGAACAACACGGCGGTGGTGGCCACGCTCACCACCACGGTGCGCGCCAACCGACACCACCCTGCGTCCCGGTTACTCATTCCGCTGTCCTACGCAGCCATTCTGGGCGGCACGCTGACCCTGATCGGCACCTCTACCAACCTGATCGTGAGCAGCTTTCTGGAGGATGCCACCGGTTCAGGGCTGGCGTTTTTTGACTTTCTACCCGTCGGCCTCGCCGCGGCCAGCGCCGGGCTGCTGGCGCTGCTGTTTTCGGCACGCCTGCTGCCCTCCAGCAGCAGCGACCCGGTACCGGTCGCCGAGTACGTGATTGAGGCCGAAGTGTCGGCGCAGTCCAGCCTGGTGGGCAAGACGCTTGCAGAAAATGGTTTGCGCGAGCTGGACGCGCTGTTTTTGGTAGAAATCGTGCGCGCGGAGCATCTGATTTCACCGGTTGCGCCAACTGAGTTCATCGAGACCGGCGACAAGCTGATCTTCTCCGGAGACATTACTCAACTCAACGCCCTGGATAGTTTTGATGGGCTGCACCTGTTTGCGGTGGACGAGGGGCTGCTGCGGGAAAACATGGTGGAGGTGATTGTCATGCCCAATGCCGCCATCGAAGGCAAGACCATCAAGGAATCCGGCTTCCGTTCACTGTTCGACGCCGCCGTGGTGGGTATGCGCCGGGGTGGCAAGCGCCTGTCGGGCAAGCTGGGCAATATCACCATTGCAGCCGGTGACAACCTTATGCTCGCGACCGGCCCGGACTTCAACGAGCGCAAGAACCTCGACAAGAATTTCGTGGTTGTGGACGAAGCGGTTGGCGCCTCGAAGATCACGGCGTTGCAGAATGTATTCGTGACGCTGCTGCTGGCAGGCGTGGTGGTGTTGTCCGCGCTGGAGCTGTTGCCCCTGATCAAGGGCCTGGCGCTGCTGCTGGTGTGTATGCTGGGCCTGGGTTTGGTGCGGGGTTCGGAGCTGCGCCGGCGTTTTCCATTCGAAATCTGGTTGATTATCACCTCGGCGCTGACGCTGTCGCAGGCGCTGACCAACTCTGGCCTGGTCGCGCTGCTCGCAGACGGGTTGCAGGGGCAGCTGACGGTGCTGGGCCCCTGGGTCGCTATGGCCTACATTTACCTCGGTGCACTGTTGCTGACCGAGGTGATGACCAACAACGCCGCGGCAGCCCTGAGCTTTCCCATTGCCTTTGGCATCGCCGAAAGCCTGGGCGTTAATCCGCTGCCTTTTGTGATGGCCGTGGCCTACGGCGCCAGCGCCAGCTTCCTGACCCCCTATGGTTACACCACCAACCTGATGGTGCAGAACCTCGGAGGCTATACGCTGCGCGATTACTGTCGCAGCGGCTTGCCGGTGTCGCTGGCCTATTCGGCCACGGTGCTGTGGTTGCTGCCGAAGGTCTTTCCCTTCTAGCGACCCCCCACCGTTGGGCGCCAGCTGTCGGTGGTGTAGAACTGCGAATACCACTTGCGGAACTTGGCGAAGGGGCCATCGTTATCGCATAGCAGAGGTTTTTCGAAGTACTGTTTCTGGCGCCAGATGATGCGGTCTTCCTCCATCTGTTTGCAGATATCCTTGACGATAGCATCGGACACGCCGCCGGTTTGCTCCTTGCCGTCCACCTTTTTCTGGATAAACGCGTAGAACGCGCGGCTGTTTTCCTGGTCGACGGGGGTGAGGTTGGCCATCAGCACGGTGTCGCAGATGCCACTGAAACGCACCGTCGCCTGACCGGGGCCATTGTTACTGTTTTCGATGATGCCGGTGATCTCCCCGCGTGGCGTGGCCATCTTGCTCACCAGCTTGCCCGCACGGCGCACCCCTTCAAAGGTCATGAACTCGGGCGTTGGAATATTCTGGGTGCCGTGCACATACAAGAAGTGCGCGGAATCCACGGCGTTCTCGCCGATTTCCTGCATATGCGTCTCAATATCCCAGGTATGGATCTTGAAACTGCCCCAGGCATCGTTACCGGCGGCAGCTTCCTCGATCAGCTCTGGCTCGAAGGAGGGAGCTTCGCCTTCGGGGTGGTACCAGACGTAGATTACCTGGTTCAGCTCGCGCACCGGCCACGGCTGGATAACCTGTTCGCCGCGCGCAATCTTGGGTGGGAGATTCGTGGCATAGGGGACATCGGTACACTGTCCCTCACCGTTGTAGGCCCAGCCGTGGAAAGGGCAGACGATGGAGTCACCGCGCACCTCGGAGCCGCCGCCGGCCTGACCGCGAATGCCGTAACCAAGATGGGCGCCCATATGCGGGCAGTAGGCATCGAGCACTTTTGCTTCACCGCTTTCGGTGCGGAACAGTACCAGATCGGTGTCGAAGTAGCGCAGCGGCATGGACGCGGCAGCGGCCAGCTCGTGGGAATAGGCGACCTGGAACCAGCCCAGGGGCATTGGCATGGGGATACGTTGGCTCATAAAAAGTCTCCGTGAGAGCAGGATTGGCGAGTCGAGGCCACTCTACGGCAGGCGCGCGGCGATTGGTATGACTTGCAAATTCTGGCTGAAACGTTACTGGAGTAAATAATTATACCCGGTCCGCTATTCGTCCCGGGTGTGTGTTTAGGCCTGAATTCGCGCCACGGCCAAGGTTGACCGTTGGGCCTCGCGCTGCCTAAGCTGGCCGACGTTTTTAATTGCTGGGGTACGCACATGAGATTGCAAGGCAAGGTCGCCATTATCACCGGAGCAGGTCAGGGCATCGGGGCAGCAACGGCGCTGCGATTTGCCGAGGAAGGCGCCGCGGTGGTTCTCGCAGCGCGCAGTCAGGACAAGCTTGCCGCGGTGGCCGCGACCATCGAGGCCGCAGGCGGCAGGGCACTGGTCTGCCCGACCGATATCGCCAACGAAGAAGCGGTGCGGGCGCTCGTGGCCAGCACAGTCGAGGCATTTGGTCGCCTCGATGTCGTGGTGAACAACGCTGTGTTGATGGTGCCGGGAATGCTCGCCAACCACGACACCAAAGCCTGGCGCCAGAATTTCCTTGTCTCTCTCGACGGTGCCATGTTCCTGATGCGCGAGGCCTACGCGCAGCTCAAGGCCAATCGGGGTGCGGTAGTCAATGTCTCTTCGGTCTGTGGTCTGCGCGGCTCACCCGGTACGGCGGGCTACAGTGCAGCCAAGGCCGCGATGATCGGACTCTCACGCAACGCAGCGATGGAATGGGGTAAAAAGGGCATCCGTGTGAACACCGTCATCCCCGGTGCATTTCTTACACCAGCCACCGAGGCGGTGATCCCTGACGATGCCTCTCGCGATGCAACGGCTAAATCAATTCCCGTAGGTCGCATTGGCGATCCGCGCGAGTGTGCCAATGCCATTCTGTTCCTGGCCAGTGATGAGGCGTCCTATATCACCGGTACAGAGCTGGTGGTTGATGGTGGCCGGGTTGCCGAATTGAACGCCGGCACGGCGAGCTGGGAGTAGGCGCATGAGCGAGGAATCCCTGCTGCAGCGCATTGACCGCCTGGAGTCGCTCGACGCCATCCGCCAGCTGGTTGCCCAGTACGCCCTCTCGCTGGACATGCGCGACCTCGATGCGCACGTCAACCTGTTTGCACCGGACATTCGTGTGAGTCGTGACAAAGTGGGGCGAGCTCACCTCAAGCGTTGGCTGGACGATACCCTGCGGCTCCAATTCACCGGTACTTCGCACCAGACGGGTAACCACATCATCGAGTTCGATGACGCGGACCACGCCCGGGGCGTGGTGTATTCCAAGAACGAGCATGAAACCGGCCCGGAATGGGTCATCATGCAAATGCTGTACTGGGATAACTATGAACGTATCGACGGGCGGTGGGTGTTTCGACGCCGGCTGCCCTGCTACTGGTATGCCACGGACCTCAACAAGCCACCGCTCGGCGATATGAAAATGCGCTGGCCAGGTCGCGAGCCCTACCACGGGGCTTACCACGACCTGTGGCCGTCATGGGCAGAGTTCTGGGCCAACGCACCCACCACAGACGAGCCGGAGGTGGCCCTGCCGGCGCCGCTGGATGAGTTTCTGACCACAATGCGTCGCGGGGCTGCAGAGCCACGCATTCGCGTACGCTAGGAGTGACCGTGAATCTGCTGACCCCTCTTGAACTGGGTGCGTTGCACCTGCGCAATCGTATCGTCATGGCGCCCATGACACGCAGCCGTTCGGATGCCGCTGCCATGCCCAACGCGCTGATGGCGGAATACTATCGGCAGCGTGCCGGCGCGGGCCTGATCATATCGGAAGGTATTGCGCCCAGCGCCAATGGCCTGGGCTACTGCCGCACGCCCGGCATTTTTACCGACGCGCAGGTGGCAGGCTGGCGTGACGTCACCGAGGCCGTGCATGCGGAGGGCGGCTGCATCGTTGCCCAGATCATGCACGTGGGGCGTGTAGCCAGCCACTACAACAAGCCTGCCGGGAGTGAAACCGTGGCACCGTCTGCAATTGCGGCCAAGGCGCAGATGTATACAGACGCCGCCGGCATGCAGGACATGGAGCAACCTCGCGCACTTGAGCTGGCGGAAATTCCCGCGGTCATCGATGAGTACCGCGAGGCAACGCGCAGGGCGCTGGAGGCAGGCTTTGACGGCGTGGAGCTGCATTGCACCAGTGGCTACCTGCCGGCCCAGTTCCTCTCGACCGGCAGCAACCAACGCACGGATGCCTACGGCGGCAGCGTGGAGAATCGGGCGCGTTTCGCGCTGGAGGCGCTGCAGGCCATGGCGGAGGTCGCCGGGGCCGATCGGGTGGGTATGCGCATCTGCCCGGGAAACCCCTTCAACGACCTGGCCGATGACAACCCCGAGGAAACCTTCGACTACTTGCTGGGGCAGGCCGCCACCCTGGGGCTGGCCTACCTGCACGTCATTCGCATGCCCAAGGGGCCGGTGGACAACCTGGCTCTGGCCGCCCGGCATTTCGGCGGCCGGCTGATTGGCAATGAGAGCTTTTCACTGGATGAGGCCGATGCCGCCGTCTCCGCCGGTGAGCTGCAAGCCGTATCATTCGGACGACCCTACATCGCCAATCCGGATCTGGTAGCCCGCCATGAGCGGAAGCTGCCGCTGGCGAAGTTTGACATCAATACACTGTATACGCCGGGGCCTGAGGGTTATACAAGTTATCCGCCTGCCGAGTAGGCAGGCGTGCATGCCGGTGAGGCCGCTGTGGCCGTGTCACCGGCACGCTGTTTGCCACCGTGCTATTTGATCGCTCCACCGCCATCCACCGAAAGCAGCTGGCCGGTGATGAACGAGGCGCGATCGCTGCACAGGAAGGCGACCGCCTCGGCAATCTCCTCCGGCTCGCCGAGACGGTTCAAGACTGAATTCTTCTTCAGCTGCTCCGCCATTTTCGGCTGCTCCGCGAAGTACTTTTCCACGCCTGGTGTGCGAATCACGCCGGGTGAAACCGCATTGATGCGGATACCCTGGCCGCCGTACTCGGCGGCAGAGCTCTTGGTCAGAATGTTCACGCCGCTTTTTGCTGCGGCATAGGCGGTGTTGAAAGCCTGGCCCTTGAGCGACGCATTCGAGGAAATGTTGACGATGGCACCACCGCCGTTGGCCAGCATTGCGGGAATCTCGTATTTCATGCACAGCCAGGTATTGGTCAGGCACATCTCGAGTGTCTGGTCGAAAACCTCACGGGTGAATTCATGAATCGGGCCGGAGCCCCGGCTGAGTGCGGCGCTGTTGCAGGCAATGTCGAGCCGGCCCCAGGCCTCCACCGCGGCGGCCACCATCGCTTGCACCGACGTCTCGTCACTCACATCGCCGTGTACAAAGCGCGCCTCGCCGCCGGATTCGCCAATCAGTTTCACGGTATTGTTACCTGACTCCGCGTTGAAGTCGGCCACCACTACCTTGGCACCTTCACGCGCGAAGCACAGGGCTATCGCCTGCCCGATGCCCTGGCCGGCCCCGGTTACGATGCCAATCTTGCCGTCAAGTATTCCCATGGTCTCTCTCCTGTAATGTGCAGACAGTGATGGCCATATGATACTCCGAGCATGCGTGGTCCTTGGCGCCGGGCGATAAACATCCACGACGGGGTACAAATTGGCAGTATGCCTCTGGGTAAGGGCAGTTTGCGGGCTTGCCAAGCCGCGCCGGCTCTGTCACTCGCAGCCCGGCGCCGGTATGCTTGAGGCTCAAACAGTTGTGGAGAACGCCGATGAGTTTGCAAGGAAAAATAGCGCTGGTAACCGGTGCCGGCCAGGGCGTGGGGCAGGGTATCGCCTTTGCGCTGGCTGCCCAGGGCGCGCGTGTTGCGGTAACCGGCCGTACCCTTTCCAAGCTGGAGACCACCGCGGAAGAAATCCGCTCGCGGGGCGGCGAGGCTCTGCCGCTGGTCTGTGAGGTGAAATCGCCGGAGTCGATTGCGGCCTGCATTGACGCCGTGGTGGATGCCTGGGGCGGAGTGAATATTCTGGTGAACAATGCCCAGGAGGTACCGCTCGGGCGCCTGCACGACCTCACGGACGACGCCCTGATGGCGGGCTGGGAATCCGGCCCCATGGCGACCTTTCGTCTGATGAAGCTCTGCTATCCCTACCTGAAGGGCGATGGTGTGATCATCAATCTCGGTAGCTCCGCGGCCAAGCGCTGGGATATGGCAGGTTACGGTGCCTATGCCGCCGCCAAGGAGGGCATTCGTGCCTTAACGCGTGCGGCGGCTTGTGAGTGGGGACCAGACAACATACGCTGTAACGCCATTCTGCCGCACGCCATGTCACCGGGCATGGAGTGGTGGATCAACAACAATCCGGAGGAGGCGCATGAATTCCTGTCGCAGATTCCTCAGCGTCGCGTGGGCGATTGCGAGCAGGATATTGGCCGGTTTGTTGCCCTGCTGTGCACCGATGGCGCCAACTACGTCAATGGGCAGAGTATCGCGCTGGACGGTGGGCAGGCATTTCTTGGCTGATCGGCCCGCAGGGTGAGCCTGGACCAGCAGGTTGAAGCCCTTGTGCGGCCGGTGGCGGATACGCTGTCGCATGTGGTGTTCTACCCGGTAGAACTGTTCGGTCACGGGTTCCCGTTGATCGTGCTGTGGCTGGCCAGCGCCGCCGTGTTCTTCACCCTGTATCTCGGCTTTGTGAATGTGCGCGGTTTCACCCTCGGCCTGCGCCATGTGCGCGGGCGTTTTCACAATCCGCGCGCACGCGGCGAGATATCCCATTTCCAGGCCGTGGCAACCGCTGTTTCCGGTACCGTGGGTATCGGCAATATCGGCGGCGTCGCGGTGGCGATCACCATCGGTGGCCCCGGCGCAGCCCTGTGGCTGATGGTGGCGGGTTTCCTGTCCATGTCCACCAAGCTGGTGGAGTGCACCCTCGGGGTGAAGTACCGGCGCAACAATCCGGATGGCTCCGTATCCGGCGGCCCCATGTTCTACCTGGAACGCTACTTCGCCGACCGCGGGGCTCCGCAGTGGGGGCGCCTCCTCGGCGGGTTCTACGCCACGGCGCTGGTGATTGGCTGCTTTGGTATCGGCAACATGTTCCAGTCTAACCAGGCGTACGTGCAGTTTCTGGTGATCAGCGGTGGCGAAGCCAGTTTTTTTGCTGAGCGCGGATGGCTGTTTGGCTTGTTGATTGCCGCGGCGGTGGCGCTGGTTATTATCGGCGGGATTCGCAGCATTGCCCTGGTGGCGTCGCGTATCGTGCCGCTCATGGCGGTGCTTTACGTGGTGTCTGCACTGGTCATCATCGCCTTGAGTGCCGCGCAGATTCCCGCCGCGATCCAGTTGATAGTCAGTAGTGCGTTTTCCATGAGCAGCGTCACCGGCGGCATGGTGGGTGCCATTGTGGTCGGCTTCCAGCGTGCGCTGTTTTCCAATGAGGCCGGCATCGGTTCGGCGTCCATCGCCCACTCTGCGGTACAAACCAATGAGCCGGCATCCGAGGGACTGGTGGGCCTGCTGGAGCCATTCCTGGACACCGTGGTGATATGTACCCTCAGCTCGCTGGTGATTGTGACGGTGGCCTACCCGAATGGCTTGCACGAGCAGGGGTATGAGGGCATCGCGCTGACGTCGGCATCCTTTGCCCACCATATCAGCTGGGCGCCATACCCACTTGCCTTTGCCGCGCTGCTGTTCGCGTTTTCCACCACCATTGCCTGGGCCTACTACGGGCTCAAGGCGTGGACGTATCTGGTGGGTGAGGCGCAGTGGCGGCAGACGCTGTTCAAAGCGGTGTTTTGTGGTTTTGTGGTGCTTGGCTGCATGATTGAGCTGTCGGCTGTGCTCGACTTTGCCGACGCCATGATATTCCTCATTGCAGTACCCAATATTATCGGGCTCTACCTCTATGCACCTGAGGTGAAACGCGACGTGGCAGACTACATGCGCCGCGTTCGCTCTGGCGCCGTGCGTACCACCGAGCAGTACCCACCGCTTCAGTAGGGCAGGTCGCCGTCCACGGTAATACGCTCCATGCGGCGATGCGCGGGAAAGTAATCGTTGACCGGTTTGTGTTGTGTGCTGCGGTTGTCCCAGATGGCAATGCTGTGGGGGCGCCAGTGGAAACGGCAGGTGAACTCGTCCGTCACCACGTGTCGGAACAGGAAATCCAGCAGTGCGCGGCTCTCGTTGGGCTTCAATCCCTCGATATGGGTAGTGAACAGGCTGTTGACGAAAATCACCTTCTTTCCGGTTTCCGGGTGCGTGCGGATGACCGGGTGACGTACCGGGGGGTTGGCGGCAACGGCGTCGGCCAGGCGCTCACGGCCACCGGGCTCTGCCAGGCTCTCCTTGAAGCCCCAGCTGAAGTCGTGCACCGCCACCAGACCTGCCAACAACTGCTGCATGGGTGTAGACAGTGCATTGTAGGCTGCAGTCATGCTGGCCCACAGTGTGTCGCCACCACGCGCCGGGATAATCACCGACTTCAGGACGGTGGCCTGCGGCGGGTGTTGCCGAAACGTCATGTCCGAGTGCCAGGCTTCGATCCTGGTTGGCTTCTCCGGCGTGCTTTCCAGAATGGTGATCTCGGGAAAGCCCTCGATTGTGGCGTAGGCCGGGTGTGTCTGTAGCGGGCCAAAACATGAGGCTAGCGCGTGCTGCCGGCCAGGGTTGATATTCTGGTCGCGGAAGAAAATCACCTCGTGTTCATTGAGCAGCCTGCGCAACTCTGTCACCTGCTCTGGGACCAGATCCTGCGCCAGATCAATGCCCGAAATTTCGGCGCCCAGGGCCCCGGCAAGTGGTGTGACGTCGAACATGCGGTGTGGCCTCCGGCCAGTCAGTCAGTGGCGGGATTCTAGCATTGCTGCAGTGCTTTACGCAGGGTCCGGTGCCCACGCGGGCAGGCTGATCCGCATAGCCAAACCGGGGCGGGTGTTGCGCGCGTCGATAGTACCGCCATGCATCATCAAGGCCTGCCGGGCGATCGACAGGCCCAGACCGTGTCCCCCGGTCTGGCGGGCACGCGCTGTATCCACGCGATAGAACGGTTCGAATAGTCTCGCCAGGTCCTCCTCGGGCACACCGGGGCCCTGGTCGGCGATCACCACTTCGTAGCGGGTCGCGGTTTTTCGCAGCTGGACGTCAATAACCGTTTGCGCGGGGCTGTAGCTGCAGGCATTGCGCAAGACGTTGTCGAAGGCCTTGCGCAGTTGGGTGCCGTTACCGACTACCAGGGCTTCTTCTACAGCGCTGTGAAACTTCACCCGGTTGATGTCGCCCACTTCGAAGCGCGCATCCGCACACAGCTCGTCGAGCAGCGCGACGAGATCAATGTGTTGCTCCAGGTCACTGCGTTCTGCCTGGCTCTCCAGCAGTTCGGCGACGAGGCTCTCCAGGCGCTGCGCTTCGCGTGTAATACGCGGCAGCTGGGCTGTGGCATTGGCCGGGTTCTGCTCCGCCAGACCCAGTGCAACCTGCAGGCGCGCCAGCGGTGAACGAAGTTCATGTGACACATCCGATAACAGTTGCTTCTGCGCACTGATGCGCTCTTCGAGTAGCCGAGCCATATGGTTGAAATCACGCGCCAGATCGTCGGTTTCATCGCCGCCCGCTTCACGTACCGAGATGCGGGCCTGCAGGTCGCCCGCGGCCAGCTTGCGTGCCGCGCCACGCACGGCAGCAAGACGCCTTGTAAGCAGGCGTGATACGACGTAGCAGAGCAGCCCCGACACCAGCGTGGCGAGCCCGGCCCGCAACCAGAAGTTGTCGCCCAGCAGATTGACCAGTGGTATACGCGGAGCGCGCAGAATCAATACCGACCGCAGCGGACCTGAGTCCGCACGGTACAGCTGATGGCCCAGCAGTTGCTGCGTGCCGCGTCGCTGGAACACACGGCGTCGGTCGCGATCCAGCTGGGCTGCAACACGCACCGCTGCAGGTGGCACCGTGCGTTGTAGAAGGTCATCGCCCGCTGTGTCCAGAAGATAGATTTCGACATCGTGCCGGTTCTGCGAGCTTCGAATGATGCGGGGCAGTTCCTCCAACGGTGCATTCTGTAAGTCATAGAGCAGGCGGACGAAAACACGGGGTGGTCCAGCCGGCCGGTCTGGGTGACGTGAATCGCTGGTCAGCGAGCCGACGTTTGGCATGAGTGTGTCGAGGTAGTTCCCTGCAAAAATCGCGCTGCCCAGTACAACGATAGTGACCAGCCAGAAGCCGAGGAAGATACGCAGAAAGAGGGGCATGGAGCGGTTCATTATGTCTCATTCCCCAGCACCAGATACTGATATCCAGCGCCACGCACACTGGTGATGAGGCTGCCGGCACCACCGCAGGCAAGCAGCTTCTTGCGAATTTTACTGATATGAACGTCCACACTGCGATCATAGGCCGACAGGGGGCGTCCCAGGGCCTGCTGGCTCAGTTGATCCTTGCTGACCACACTGCCGGCATGCTGCAGCAGGATGCGCAGGATATTGAACTCGGCGCTGGTCAACTGCAGGTCCAGGGTGTTCCAGGTGGCCGTACGCTCGGCGGCGTTGATGGCAAGCAGACCGACGACGGTGTCGCCGCGCGCAGCTGGACGCTGTTTACCCGCACGCCGCAGAATTGCCCGCAGCCGCGCGGCGAGCTCGCGCGGATTGCAGGGCTTGGCAAGATAGTCATCGGCCCCCAGTTCGAGCCCGACAATCCGGTCCGTATCCTCGCCGCGCGCAGTCAGCATCAGTACGGGTGTGCCGACGTTGGCGCTGCGCAGGCGGCGCAACAGTTCAAGCCCCTGCATGCCCGGCAGCATCACGTCGAGTATGATGGCCTCATACGTTGTGCTCTGGGCAACCTGCAATGCGTCGGCGCCGTCGTGGCAGCTGTCGACCGCAAAGCCATCGGACGAGAGGAACTCGCGCAGCAACTGACACAGTTCCCGGTCGTCATCAATCAGCAGTATGCGTGGCTCCATCAGGGTAGTGCTACTCGCGTTGAATACGCCCACAGTGTGCCGTGAGGCGTTGCGAAACACCACGGCCGCAGCATGATAACAACTATTCTTTACGCTTCTTTACGCTCTCTACGCACTGCTTAACCGCCCGCCGACCTATTATGACCCTGCGTTTCATTCACAGGAGAGAGTCATGAAAACACGCACTAACCGTATTATTCGTCGCGGCACTGCCGTCCTTGCATTGGTCGCGGCCATCGCTGCCGCCCCCGGGTTCGCCGCGCCGGAACGGGGCGACCCCGAGCGCATGCTGGAGCGCATGACCCGGCATCTCGAGCTCTCCGAGTCGCAACAGTCCGCGATTGGTGAGCTGCTGCAGGAGGCCGCAGCCGAGGGTGCAGAAGACAGGGCGCGGATGAAGGAAATCCGTGAGGCGCTGCGCGAACAGGGCGAAAACTTCGACGCCACTGCCAGCGAGTCACTGACGCGTGAGTTGGGGGAAGTGACCGCGCGCAGCGCCTACCGCCGGACGGAAACCCGCGCGGCTGTGCGCGATTTGCTGAACGAGGAGCAGCGCGCTGAACTGGACGCAGCGGAGAGCGAGCGCGGCAAGAAAGGCGGGAAGCATGGCTCCCCCGGTGAGCGCCCGCGCCAGTAGCCTTGAGGCAGTTACAGCGTCTCCACCACCAGCTCGAGCTCGGCCAGCGCCGAGCCGAGCGTTGCCTGTTGCTTCTGGTTGCTGACCACAGCGGTGCTCGCGCGTTCGGGCGTCAGGTAGCTAGCACCGACCCGCCGCAAGTCTTCCAGGGTGACCTCCAGAATACCCTGTCTGAATGCCTCCCGCTGTGCGTGACTGCGGCCGAAGAGTGTGTTGTAGAAGTGTTGTCGCGCTTCGCCCGCCGGCGAGGCCGGCTTGTCCAGGCTGCTGATTACGCCAAGAATGGCTTCTTCCAGCGCGCGTGGGTCGTGTTGGGTTTCCAGTAACCAGCGCACTGACTCATCGAAATCCTGCAGCGTGTCGAGGAGTCTCGGGTCGCGGTAGGAATAGAAGCGAAACGCGGCAATACCCGAATCCTGGCCGGCGCCACCACCGTACGCGCCGCCTTGTTCGCGAATCGCGCGGTGCAGATAGCCGTTGCGGAGGAAACCGCCGAGTACAGTCAGAGCAGGTGCATCGGGGTGGCCGATTGCGACCGTGGGGTAGGCGCGGGCGCAAAAGTTGACCTGGGTGTTGGCAACCCAGAATTCACGCCGTGTTTCACTCACTGCAGCGGCGCTGAGAACAGGCTGCCCGGCGCTGCCGCCGGGCACATCACGCCAGTGCTGCAAGGCCTCGCTGCACACCGCCGCGATGGCGTGTTCGTCGGCAATGGCGAGCAATTGGCGCGGCATTGCAATAACGGCAGAGTGGATGCCCTGCAAGCCGTTGCGCAAGGCTTCGAGTGCCGCGGGTTGCTGCAGGCTATCGTCCAGCGCTTTCAGTTGCCGAATGCCCTCGAGTCCGCCCAACCGGTGGTTGATTTGCGCCAGGCCACTCATGCCAGCGCAGGCAGCGGCCATCGCAAGAGCGTGACCGCTGCCGGTGACCGACTGTTCGCGCCGCGCCCGGGACTGGCTGATCAGTTCTTTGAGACGGGCTTCTTCATCGAAACGCACTTGCTCCAGGGTGTCACGCATCAGCGTGATCTGGGCACCGCTATTGCGTGCCAGAGCCCGCGATGACAGCGAAAAGAAGCCTTGCAATTGTTGTGCGTCATCCACTGCGCTGCGCAGCGATGTGCTGGCGCTGATGCTGCCTACGCTCGCGGCCTGACGGTGCTGGACCTCCAGGTAGTTTTCGTCGCCGAGTCCCACTTCAGTCAGCATTCGCGCGTACAGAGGCAGCAGCGAAACAGCCTCGCTTTCGAGGGCGGGCAGGGGCGCCACGAGGTGCTGGTAAACCAGCCCGTTCGTCCCCTGGGTATAACTGGTGAGGCGAAGCGGCCCCTGCGTGTGCTCGGTGCACTCGAGTTCCGGCAGTCGCTCCGGCACGTCAGCCAGCGTCACACACGGCAGCACACCCGGGTCATCGCTGTGTTTCTGGCGCTGCTCCAGTTTCTCGGCCAGGTCGATAACCGCCTGCTTCTGCGCATCGTCCATGCTCGACTTGAGTGCTGCCAGCCGTTCGGCTTCGGCTTCCAGCCTGCGTTGCGACAATTGTGTGTCCGGTGTCATGACCAGTGTGACGCGGTGGGGGTTGTCGAGTAACAGGTGTCGCGCCAGTTGGCGAATGTAGTCAGGGTCGCCGATTTTTGCGCGTAAACTGTCCAGTACCGGGTCGAGATCCAGCACGGCCACCGGGTCGGCATAGTGGGTGGCGGGTCCAAGCGCCTGCAGAATCAACTGCAGGCCATAGGGGTAGCCGCCGCCTGTGACTTCACGTTGATGCAACTCGAGCTGGTGGAGCACGGCCTCCAGTTGCGCCTGCGGTACACCGTCCCGTGCCACGCGCTCGATCACCTCGAGCACCAACGCTTCCACGGCATCCCGCGACGACGCTTCGCTGCCTTCGATGCCGCAGCTGAACACCATTTCGCGCTGCGAATCTTCCAGCCCGCAGAGAGGCGAGGGCGCCTGCCCCAGCTCGGTTGTCTCCAGCGCGTGCATGAGAGGAGAGGCACTGTTGTCCAGCAGTACGCTGGAGAGCAGTTGTGCTTCCAGCTGCTGTTGCAGATCCGTGCTTTCTCCGAGCAGCCAGCCGATGACGATATGCGTTTTACCACTGGTATCGCCGGAGTCATCCAGCGCGTAGGTTTCTGCCACTCGCTTCGGCTCGCGCAGGCGCTGCTCGCGGGGCACGGCGATGTGCTCTTCAAGACGCTGGAAACGTTGCAGGGCGCGGGCTTCGAAGACCGCCTGGTGCTCGTGCGCAGGAATGTCGCCAAACGTCATGAAAATGGCGTTGCTGGGGTGGTAATGGCTCTGGTAGAAGTCTTTCAGTTGTGCATAACTGAGGTCCGGGATGTGTTCCGGGTCGCCGCCACTGTTGTAATGGTAAGTCACGGAAGGAAACAGGTGTGTGCACAGGGTTTGCCAGAGTGTGCTGGAAACGGAGCTCATCGCACCCTTCATTTCATTGAACACCACACCCTTGAATACCAGGTCGCTGTCCGGGTTGCCGGCCTCTGCGAAGTCTACCCGATGACCTTCCTGGGCGAAGTCCAGCGGGTCCAGACGGGAGAAGAATACCGCGTCCAGATACACGTCGAGCAGGTTGTCGAAGTCCTTGCGGTTCTGGCTGGCGAAGGGGTAGGCGGTCCAGTCGCTACTGGTAAACGCGTTCATGAATGTATTGAGGGAACGGCGCAGCATCATGAAGAACGGGTCGCGCACAGGGTAGCGCTCGCTACCGCACAGGGCGGTATGCTCCAGAATATGCGCCACGCCGGTAGAGTCCGTCGGCACCGTGCGCAACGCTACCAGAAACACGTTCTCACTGTTTTTCGAGGCCAGGTGGTAGTGCATAGCCCCCGTGACGGTGTGCTCGTACTGCTCGACCCGCAGTTGCAGCGACTCGATCTCGTGGCTGCGCAAAAGCTGGAATGCGGCGTGGCTCTGCGCCCCGCCGGGAATCATCTGGATCATACCTGTCCTGTCGTAAAGGAAATGTAGGCGCTATTCTAGCGCGAAACAGACCCGGCCGCGGTGGCGGGACGTACTTCGATACGGTACATCCAGGGCCAGTTCTTGCCGGTTACCCAAATGCCACCGTCCTCGGGGTTCACGGCGATGCCGTTGAGCACGTCAGTAGATGGCTCGCGTTCCGGTAATGGCAGCAGGCCCTGAAGGTCGATACTGCCGGTGACTTCACCGGTTGCCGGATCGATGATCACGATGCGGTCTTCTTGCCAGACGTTCGCCCAGACGGCGCCGTCGATCCACTCCAGCTCATTAAGGCGCGCCACCGGCATGCCGTCTTCGAGCACAGCGAGAGTGCGCTGTCGCTGTGCGGTGTCAGGATCAAGAAAATACAGACGGTGGCTGCCATCACTGTAGATCAGCTGGCTGCCATTGTGGGTCAGGCCCCAGCCCTGGCCGGGTATCGACAGCGCGACGACCGGTTGCAGGTCGGCTCGGCGGTAGACGAGTAGCCTGCGTGCCCTCCAGGTCAGCTGGTAGATGTGTTCTCCCAACACAGTAATACCCTCGCCAAACAGGCGTGGGTGCAGACGCTGCTCGGCCAGCAGTTCGCCATCGGTGAAACGGTACTGCAGCAAACGTGACTGCCCGTAGCCGCCGGTCCCCACAAACAGCATGCCGTCAACAATCTGCAGGCCCTGCACGAAGTGGCTGCGCGACTGGGGCTTCTTTTCCAGAACCTTGAAGGTGTAGCGTTCGGTAGCGGATGCGGTGAGCGCGACAAGCGCGAACAGCGCGCTGCAAATCAGGTGACAAGCTTTCAAATCCGGTTTCTCCCCAGGTCGCGTAGTAAAAAGCGCGCCGGCGCCAGGGCGCGCAGTATTTCCGGTTCGACGGGCAGCGACTCGCCACACAGCTGGCTGGCCAGCAGTTCCGCCGCCAGTGGTGTGGACGTGAGTCCACGGGAGCCGTGCCCGGTATTGAGGTAGAGGCCTTCAATGTAGGCACCCTCCGCCTCGATAGCATGGCGCGCGTTGTCACGCAACGCCGCGAAGCGCTGCAGAAACATCGCCCGGTCGGGCGCGGGGCCCACCAAGGGCAGATAGTCCGGACTGGCGCAGCGCCATTGGGTGCGCCCGGGCAGGGCGCTATCCTCCAACGCCGCCAGTGGCTTGGCAAGTGTCGGCAATGCGGCGCGCAACTGCGCGAGGTTATAGGCCTGGTCTGTGGCGCGCAGGTCCGGGTCGGTATCCCCGGGCCCGAAGGTGGCGCCGATGCAGTGTTCTCCACCTCGGGCAGGGGCAATGTAACCCCGGTGGCAGAGTGCCGCGCGCAAAGGCGCCAGCTCAGGCAGTGCGGGCAGTTGCGTGGTTTGGCCGCGTATCGCGCGCAGTGGCAGCCAGTCCAGCCCGTCGAGCGTGCTGCAGGCTGTGCCTGCGGCAACCACCACGGCGGGGGCTGCCGCCACGAGTTCGCCGGCTGCATTCAACGCCTGCCAGTGGTGGCCGTTGTGCTGCAACCGCAGCGCTCCGCAGTGCTCCCTCAGCACGATGCCGGGCTGTTGCAGCAGGGCGCGGCAAACGGCGGGTGGCGACAGCCAGCCTGACCGTGGATACCAGTAGCCGGCGCTGGTCTGGTGAATACCGATGAGTTGCGACGCTCGTTCGGCGTCCGCGACCTGGGCAAGCTCCGGTACTGCATGCAGCAGGGGCCGCATCCGCTCCAGCTCGGCGATATTGGTGACCTGGTGAAAGCTGCCACACAGTGCCCCGTCCTCACCCTCCTGCAGTGCGCCGCTGGCAAACGCGGCGGCGTATTGGCGTACCGCGAAGTCGAAACTGCAGAGGGCGAAGTCAGTCAGGGCCGAATGACGGTGTGAAAGCCGCGTGTACATGACCCCCTGGGCGTTGCCTGATGCCGCCTGCGCCGGCTTTCCGCGTTCCAGCACGGTGACTTCGAGGCCGCGCCGCACCAACGCTGCCGCGGTGTGGCAACCGGCCAGGCCCGCCCCCAGCACCAGCACCTGGCCAGGTGGTGTGCGGCTGTGCCAGGGCAGGTCCCAGCGTGGCGCACCGGCGGTAGCTTTGCGGTGACCCGTACGCGACTGCGCGCTGCGCGTTTCTTTTCCGGCGGTGGTCGAGTGCTGGCTGTTGCGTTTAGACAGTTCCGTCGCCACGCTACCTGCACGGGGGCTACCTGCCGGCGCTGGCATGGCGAAGGTGGCACCGGGGCGGCTCAGCGCCGCGATCTCTGGCCACAGGCCTTCGAGCCCTGAGTGTTCGCTGCTGTCGTGATCACTGGCACAAAGGTGCCAATCGTCCACGAGTGCCTTATTGCCCTGGCTGAGATCCGCGAGCACCTCATCCACCGTGCCCCACCACAGGTCCAGCGTGACCGCATCCGCGTCAAAAATTGCCCGGTGTACACCGGGCAGGGGCTGTGGGTAGTGCCTGCGCAGTGTTGCGCCGAGTTCCGCCAGGTGCGGCCAGGCTGCGAGGCTCGCGGCCAGATCGCTGCCTGCGACTGGCAGCCGGTCAATGGCAATGTAGTGCAAGCGCTGTGCGCCAGCCGCCGGGTGCTCGCGTGATCGCCAGCGCTGCCAGGTGAGGAGAAAGTCGAGCCCGCTGCCAAAACCGGTGGCGGCTATCGTGAAGACGCGCGCGCTGTGCTCTTGCCAGCGTTTCTCGAGGTGCGTCCCGGAGAGCGCCCTGTGCTCCTGCTGCGCGGCTGAACTGCGCTTGCTAACCGATTCGCTGGCAGTGCCGGTGCCAGGCGGAACAACAAAGTCCCCGCTGCGAACGTGGCGCGCCGGCAGCGATGCCCAGGGTTGGTGGTCACGCCGCATGCCGGTACCCGGTTACGGCTTGCAGCCTGGCGGTGTGATCGCGATGTGGCAGGAGGGTGTTGCTCATGGCCCGTTCTCTGGTGCTGTTGCGCAGCGCCGCAAGCGTAGCAGACAAACAGTCCCCTCGGGGTGCCGTCAGCAGGCCTCGCAGGCCAAAAACCAGTCGCGCTCTCGAGGGCCGGCGGCTGGCGTTTGTGACGGTCACACAGTAGACTTGCGCGCTTGCTTGAGAGGGTAGCTCATGGCTCAGAATCCGAACAAATCGATCCCCCGCGACCAGTTCCTGACCATCGCGGTCAATCTGTTGTACAAGGCATTCCTGGAGAATCGCCGCACGGAAGCGAAGAACGTGTTCCGCGACATGGCCACAGGCCGCACAGTGCACCTGACGAACGTGGTTATGGAGGACAAGTCGCAGGTGCGATTCGATGTGGCACTGGACCACAGTGAATACCGCGGCAAGCTCAATTTTGGCGCCTTTCGCGCCAGCCTGGCGATGCTCGTCGCGCAGTTGAGCGACGCGCTGCGAGCGGGCAAGGACATCAAGGTGTTCTCCGAGCAGAACAACCCGGACAACGTTGTGTTCGGTCTCAGCGCCGCCACCGAGGACGAGGGCGAAGTCAACGTCATGGTGCTGGGCGCAGACTCCAATGCGGCACGGGGTTCTATCGAGTTGCGCTTGCAATACCTCGACCCGGCGCAATTCGCCGCGGAGGCGCAAGCGACACCCGCCGGCGGCTGAGCTCATCCCGCAGGGATAGCGTCGCGCTCTACGGTGACGGTTTCCCGCTCTGCCGGGGCAATGACTTCGGCGCTGCCCGTCACCACCTTGCGCCCGGCCTGATTCACCACGGTGCAGTCCAGCGTTACGCGTTGACGTCTCGGTTCCAGCGCACTCACCGTGAGTGTCACGGTAAGCGTGTCACCCACGCGCACGGGCTGCCGGAAGCTGAGCGACTGGCTCAGATAGACCGTGCCGGGCCCCGGTAGTTGCATGGCCAGTGTCGCGGAGATCAGCCCCCCGCTGAACATGCCGTGAGCGATGCAGCCACCAAACGATGTGCTGGCGGCGTATTGGGGGTCTGTATGCAGGGGGTTGTAATCGCCGGAGGCGTCGGCAAACCGCTGCAGGTCGCCCAGCGTCACCGTGTGGGAGCGCTCAACCTGTTGTCCGATGCTCAGTTCGTCGAAGGTATGGTTTTGTATGCGCGGCATGTCGGCGTCCTGCAGGATTGTTGAGCGCCCCATGATACCGTAGTGTAGCCGCCCCCTACACAGTCACGTCCAGCGTGCAGGAGATAACGATGTCGGAAGCGGTGGAGCGTGTCATACCGCCCATTTCCTACCCTCCGGAATTGCCGGTGGTGCAGGCCCGCGACGATATCGCGCAGGCCATTGCCGAGCATCAGGTGGTCATTGTTGCCGGCGAGACCGGCTCTGGAAAAACCACGCAGATCCCCAAGATCTGCCTCGATCTGGGGCGCGGGCGTCTGGCGCGTATCGGTCACACGCAGCCCCGGCGTCTCGCCGCTCGTTCCGTTGCCCAGCGCATATCCGACGAACTGGCGGTGCCGCTCGGGGACACGGTGGGCTACCAGGTGCGATTTACCGACCAGGTTTCGGAGTCGTCCGCGATCAAGTTGATGACCGATGGCATTTTGCTTGCGGAAGTACGCCACGACCGGCTGCTTCGCCAGTACGACACACTGATTATCGACGAGGCGCATGAACGCAGCCTGAATATCGATTTCCTGCTCGGCTATCTCAAGCAGTTGCTGCCGCGTCGGCCGGACCTCAAGTTGATCATCACTTCGGCGACGATCGACGTGGCCACGTTCGCCCGGCATTTCGATGATGCGCCGGTGATTGAGGTGTCGGGCCGCGGGTATCCGGTGGAAACCGTGTATCTGGACCCTGCCGAGGACCGTGACCTCGGCCTTCAGGAACAGGTGACCGGCCTGGTTGCGGATATCGAGCACGGACGGTTTGGCGAGCGCGGGGATGTGCTGGTGTTCCTTCCGGGTGAGCGTGAAATTCGCGAGCTTGCCCGGGCCCTGCGTGAACTGGAGCGAATTGAGGTGCTGCCGCTTTACGCACGGCTGTCCAATGCGGAGCAGAGCCGGGTGTTCGACCTCTCGCGGCGGCGCCTGATGCGCGTGGTGCTGGCGACGAATGTGGCGGAAACCTCGCTCACAGTTCCCGGTATTCGCTACGTCATCGACCCGGGTGATGCGCGCATCAGCCGCTACAGCTTCCGTACCAAGGTGCAGCGCCTGCCCATCGAACCGGTTTCCCAAGCCAGCGCGAATCAGCGTCAGGGGCGTTGTGGACGGGTTGCTGCCGGTGTCTGCATCCGTCTCTACAGTGAGGCTGACTTTCTCTCCCGGCCTGAATTCACCGACCCGGAGATCCTGCGCACCAACCTGGCCGCCGTCATCCTGCAAATGCTGCAGTTGGGCCTGGGCGAGGTGCAGCATTTCCCGTTCATCAACCCACCGGACCCGCGCATGGTGCGCGATGGCTACAAGCTGTTGCAGGAGCTCGGGGCCGTCAGTGCGCGTGGCAAACTGACAGCGCTCGGCCGGCAGATGGCGAAACTGCCCATCGATCCGCGCCTGGCGCGGATGGTCCTTGCCGGCCAGGACAGGGGCTGCCTGGAGGAAGTTCTGGTGATTGCCGCAGCGCTGGCGATTCAGGACCCCCGTGAGCGTCCGGCGGACAAGCAGGCACAGTCAGACCAGATGCATGCCCGGTTCCGCCACGAGCGCTCCGACTTCATGGCCTGGCTGAGTTTGTGGCGTTACTACGAGGAGCAGCGGCAGGCGTTGAGCCAGAGTCAGCTGCGCAAACTCTGCCAGCGCGAGTTTCTGTCTTTTCTGCGCATGCGTGAATGGCGCGACATGCACGCACAGTTGCGCATGGCCTGCCGCCAGCTTGGGTTGCGCGCAGCCGGTGAGTTGCCGGCGTCGGCGGAGGAGCCCTTCGAGTCGGTGCACCGGGCGCTGTTGGCGGGGTTGCTGTCGAATATCGCCCAGCACCAGGAAGACCGCGACTACCTGGGCAGTCGCAACCGCAAACTGCAGATATTTCCCGGGTCCAACCTGGGGCGTCAGCGTCCCAAGTGGATTGTTGCTGCGGAAGTTGTGGAAACGTCGCGTGTGTTTGCGCGCACAGTCGCGGCCATAGACCCCGCCTGGGTGCTGGAGGCAAACCCGGACCTGCTCAAACGTCATTATTACGAGCCCCGCTGGGAGGCGCGCCAGGGGCGCGTCATGGCCTGGGAGCGCGTGACGCTCTACGGCTTGACCGTAGCGGACAAGCGCGCCGTACACTACGGGCCAATCAAACCGGTCGAGGCGCGCGAATTGCTGATTCGAGAGGGCCTGATTGCCGGCCGCTTTCCCCGTCACCCCGCATTTCTGAAACACAACCTGCGGGTTGTGCGGGAGGTGGAGGGTCTGGAGGCCAAGGCGCGGCGGCGCGACCTGCTGGCAGACGAGCAGGTTTTGTACGCCTTCTACGACGAGCGGCTGCCGGCAGATACCACCACTGCGGAGCGCCTGAGGTCGTGGCTGGGTGCGGAAGAGGGTGCCGACAGGGCCCTGCGCATCAATCGTGAACAGTTGCTGGCCCGGGACCCCGGCGCAGAGCTGGGCGAGCAATTTCCCGACCGGCTGCTGTGGGGTGATCTGGAGCTGCGTCTGAGCTACCGCTTCGAACCCGGTCAGGAGGCGGACGGTGTTTCGGTCACTCTCCCCGTGGGCCTGCTCAACCGCGTGCCCCGGTTCCGCTTCGAGTGGCTGGTCCCCGGCCTGCTGCGCGACAAATGCATCGCGCTGGTGAAAGGCCTGCCCAAAGAAAAGCGCAAACAACTGGTGCCGGTGCCCGACCGGGTCGATCAGGCTCTCGCGGAGCTGCGGCCCGATGATGAGCCGCTGACCGCGGCGCTGGCGCGGGTGCTGGGTAAACAATCGGGGCTGAAATTGCGCATGGAAGACTTTGCGCCACAGGCGCTGGACCCGTTCTACAGTATGAATGTGCGCGTTGTGGACGCCGATGGCCGCATGATTCAGCAGGGACGGGACCTCGCCGCGCTGATCGCGGAATTGCGCGACGATACGCGTGAGACCATTGTTGCTGCACCCTCCGGCAGCCCGGCCTGTGAAGGCCTGACCGACTGGCCGGAAAAAGCCTTGCCCGAACAATGGCGCTTTCGTCAGGCCGGCACCGAGATCGTTACCTGGCCCGCGCTGGTGGACAAGGGTGAAACCGTGGCGGTGGCGTTGTGCGACTACCCCGGGCAGGCGCACGCGGAGCATCGCAAGGGAGTGTTGCGGCTGTTGCGCCTGCAGCATCGGCAGCAGGTGAAGTTTCTGCGCAAGCAGTTACTGCAGGGGAACGAGGCCAGCTTGTTGCTGGCGGCTGCGGGCCAGCCACGCGAGGTGCTGGTGGAAGACATGATCGATGCCGCCTGGGCACAGGTGGCGCAGCTGGACGAGAGCCTGCCACGCGATAGCGAGTCTTTCGCGGCATGCGCCCGGCGCAGCGGGCAGGTGGTGGGTACAGCCAACCACCTCGAGGCGACGGTATTGAATGCGCTGCGCCCGCTGGCCGAGGCCCGTACCGTACTCGCGCGCTGCAAGGAGCCTGAGCTCGGCGCCGCAATCGCCGATATCGAGGCGCAACTGGCCACCCTGTGGCAGCCAGGGTTCCAGCGCGATACGCCAGCGGAGTGGTTGGGGCAGTATCCGCGCTACATGAAGGCCCTGAAGCAGCGTGCAGACAACCTCAAGGGGCAGCTCGCTCGTGACAACGGCCATCGAGAGCGTCTGCAGCAGCTCGGTCAGCCCCTGTGGGAGGCCCTGGAGCGCTCTCCCGGTCTGCTCGCGCTCTGCCCGGCTGCGGCGACTTACCGCTGGATGCTGGAGGAATTCCGCGTCTCCCTGTTTGCCCAGCAGCTGGGTACACGCACGCCGGTATCGGAAAAACGCCTGCAGCAGCAATGGGGACAGGTGCGTGACTGGCTGGCGCAGCATCCCGACAGCGCAACGTCCACTGTTTTGTGAATTATTACCAAACGGATGAGCGCCGGGGCGAAACTTCACTGACAATATCGAGTCACATCAAGCAGGCAGGCCATTTTGCTGCCTGCACTTGTGTGCAACGACCTGACAACATTAAAAGGACAACAACCATGACCGATTCAAGAAAACCCCTGGCGCTGGCACTTGGTGCGGCGTTCCTCGTGGGCTCAGTGGTTCCTGCGGCTTCGGCCTCCGTAAACCCGTTTGCGGCGCAGGAACTCAGCTCCGGCTACAACCTGGCTAATTTCAACTCGCACGGTGATGGTGACCACGAAGGCAAGTGCGGCGAAGGCAAATGCGGTGAGAAGGATGCCGAAGGCAAATGTGGCGAGGGCAAGTGTGGCGAGAAGGATGCCGAAGGCAAGTGTGGTGAAGGCAAGTGTGGTGAAAAAGACGGCGGTAAAGACGCCGAGGGTAAATGCGGCGAAGGTAAGTGCGGCGGCTGATGGCCGAGCGCTCTGACGGGCTCGCCGGTGCGGGCCTGGGTTTGCGGCGGGCCCTTCTGGGCCCGCTGCTTTCTGCGGAGAATCCGCAGGCCGATTTTCTGGAGGTCGCTCCGGAGAACTGGATTGGCGTGGGTGGGCGACTGGGGCGCCAGTTCCGCGAGCTGGCAGCGCGTCAGCCAATGGTTTTGCACGGACTCTCCCTGGACATTGGGGGCCCCGACGCGCTGGACACAAACCTGGTCAAAGCAGTGCGGGCCCTCATGCAGGACATCGGCGCCAGCCTGTATACAGAACATTTAACCTATTGTGCCGCTGACGGGCATCTCTACGACCTGCTGCCGATACCCTTCACCGAGGAAGCTGTGACGCACGTCGTCGAGCGCGTACAGCGTGTGCAGGATATTATCGGTGAACCGATTGCGCTGGAGAACGCGTCATACTATGCCCAGCCCCACGCCGATATGTCCGAGGCAGAGTTTATCACCAGCGTGGTCCGGCGTGCCGGCTGCGACCTGCTTCTCGACGTAAACAATATTTACGTCAACAGCATCAACCACAGCTATTCACCCTACGAATTCCTGCAGGCCCTGCCTCTGGACCGGGTTCGCTACATTCATGTGGCGGGCCACTATGATGAAGCCCCCGACCTGAAAGTGGATACGCACGGGACCTCCGTGATTGCGCCGGTCTGGTCATTGCTCGTCGAGGCTTACAGTCTGCTCGGACCGCTGCCAACGCTGCTGGAACGCGATTTCAACCTCCCGCCACTGCCGGAATTGTTGCTGGAAGTAGAGCAGATACGCCAGCTCCAGCACACGGCGCGAGCGGTCCTGCCCGGGCGAGCGCATGGCTGAATTGCGCGCCCAGCAGTTGGCCATGGCGCGCTACCTGCGAGACCCCGCAACGCAACAGCCGCCCGCGGGGGTCGAACGCCGCCGTCTGCAGGTGTATGAAACACTGATCTACAACAATATCGAGGGCTTTATCAGCGGCGGTTTTCCCGTGTTGCGGTGCCTCTATGCTGACGCAGACTGGCAACGGCTGGTGCGCGCGTTCATTGATGGCCATCGCTGCCACACGCCGTATTTCCTTGAAATCAGTCAGGAGTTCGTGCGTTTTCTGCTCGAGCGTTCGTGCCCACACCCGGACGATCCGCCCTTTATCGCCGAGCTCGCACACTACGAATGGGTGGAGCTGGCGCTCACGGTGGCGGAAGACGATATACCTCCGGAAGCGGGTGGCGATCCCATGAGTTCACCGTTGACACTCTCGCCACTGGCGTGGCCGTTGGCCTATTCCTACCCCGTGCACCAGATCGGTGTGGACTTCCGGCCCACAGAACCGGGTGACACCGTCTATCTAGTAGTCTATCGCGACCGCGCGGATGCGGTGCAATTCATGGCCTTGAACGCCGCCACGGCGCGGCTGCTGGAGCTGGTCAGGGAGCGCGGGCCCGAGCCAGGCGCCGCGCTGCTGCAGGCGCTGGCGGCGGAACTGTCATTGCCGGAGGACACGGTCACCGGCTTTGGCGCGGCCCAGCTGGCGGACTTTGTGGCCCGCGGCATTCTTGTCACGCACTGACAGGTACTTTTCCCCGTTGCTCAGCCCTCCCCACAGGCGTAATATTCCGCGGCTAAACCTGACCGCGACCGACCGATGAAATTTTTGCATCCGATAGTGCTACTGCTCTGCCTGTTTGGCCTCGCACCCGCGATGGCCGCAGAGCCTGTGGATACCGATCCCCTGGAGGCGATTAACCGGCCGATTTTCGTCTTCAATGAGCGCATGGACCAGTATCTGCTGAAGCCGGCAGCTCGCGGCTATCACGCTATAACGCCGGATCCGCTGGAGACGGGGGTCGACAATTTCTTCCGCAATCTGCGCGATGTCAACACGACGCTGAACTCCATCCTGCAGGGACGTCTGCAGGGCGCGGCACAAGCCGGTGGGCGCTTCCTGTTGAACTCGACCATCGGTATGCTCGGACTGTTCGACGTCGCCACCCGCATGGGTATAGAGCCCCTGAGAACCGACTTCGGACAGACCCTCGCGGTGTGGGGTGTACCGGAGGGACCTTACCTGATGGTGCCGCTTTTCGGGCCGCGGACCATGCGCAGTGGTGTCGGCACGGTGTTTGATGCCTACACCTCGGTTGAAGTGGCGATTGACGACGTGCGGCTGCGCAATTCATTGATCGGCCTGGAGCTGGTCAGCTCGCGGGTGGAACTGTTGAAAGCGGAGGACCTGATCTCGGGCGATCGCTACATCTTCATACGTGATGCCTACCTCCAGCAGCGCCGCGCGCTGGTGAGTGATGGCGAGGTAGAGGACAGCTTTTCCGACTTCAGTGACGAAGACTGGCCGGACGAACTCTAGCGCCGCATGACGCTCGCTGTGGTTTGCACCAAAACTGTGAAATCCTGCCCAAACCCGGTGCAAATTGGTTGCTCCCCCCAAATCAAGGGCGTACTGTCCTTCAGCACACGCTCCGCAAGTGCCGCATGATGAAATCCAAAGGTTATGTGCTGCTCATCGATGACAATGCCGCTCGAGCCACCGCGCTGGCGCAAACAGTCATCGGCGAGGGGTATCGGGTTGAAGTGTTCACCGATGTACTCAAGGCCTACCATTTTCTCGCCGACAATCAGGACCTCGATGTCATTTTGTGTGAGCTGGATCTGGAAGCCGTTTCCTGGCAGGAGGCGCGCCGCTCCCTGCGTGAGCTCGATCTGCAGATTCCCGCCATCATGTTCAGCGACCGCGCCGAGGTGGGCAGGATGATGACCGCGCTGCGTTTGGGGGCCAGCGACTTTTTTGTGCGGCCCATCGAGGATGAGGAAGCGCTGTTCAAGTCTATCGAACGCTGTGTCCGACAACGGCAGATGCGTCGCGAGTTGCGAGAGTCTCGCCAGCGCCTCGAACAGGCCAACATGGAATTGCGTGGCACCGTCAAAATGCTTGAGCAGGACCAGCAGGCGGGGCGCCAGGTGCAGTTGCGTATGTTGCCGGTTAGCCCGATGGTAATGGAGCCCTACGTTTTCAGCCACACGGTAATTCCGTCGTTATACCTGAGTGGAGACTTCACGGACTATTTCACGGTGGGGCAGCACCACGTTGCGTTTTTCATGGCGGATGTTTCCGGTCATGGCAGCTCTTCGGCCTTTACCACGGTGCTGCTCAAGAACCTGTTCGCACGCAAGCGCTCCGACTTCCTGCGCCGCGACGATGACACCCTGCTGAGCCCTGTCGCCATGTTGAAACGGGCCAACCAGGAGTTGCTCGATCTGGGCGTGGGCAAATTTGCCACGATGGTGGTGGGGCTGCTGGATACCCAGGCGAACACCTTGCGCTACAGCGTTGCCGGTCACCTGCCGCAACCTGTGCTGGTCTCGGAAGAAGGGGCCCGCTATTTGCGTGGCGAGGGCTCGGCGGTCGGCATCATGGACGATGTGGCCTACGAGGAGCACCTGATTGATCTGCCGCAACGGTTTATGCTTGCGCTTTTCTCCGACGGTATTCTGGAAATACTGCCGCCCACGAACCTGATAGAGAAGGAGAAATATTTTCTCAAGGTGTTCGAAGAGTCTGCGGAGGCGCCTGAGGATATCGTCACCAGGCTGGGGCTGGACCGTGTGGAAACAACACCGGATGATATAGCTGCCCTGTTTATCAGCAAGCGGAGTTGAGATGGAAGAGGGCCGGATACTTGCAGCGAGCCAGGACGGCGCCTATGTGGTGCGCCTGACGGGTGACGTGCGGCTCACCTTGTGCACAACCATCGATGACTATGTACAACGGATGCTGGATAACCCCGATTTTGCCAGTGTCTGGGTGGACCTGTGCGATGCCGAGGGCATTGACAGTACCACCTTGGGTTTGCTGGCAAAGCTGGCGCTGGAAGTCCGCACGCGCTACGGCTTCACTCCGGCAATTTACTCCAGTAACCCCAGCATCACCCGCCTGATCAAGAGCATGGGTTTCCAGCGATTGTATGATTTACACGAAGATGCCTGCGCCAACCCCGAGTGCATTGATTGCATACCCCTGGTGAAGGGCAGTGAGGCTTCTGTGCGCGACAAGGTGATTGAGGCGCATCGGGTGTTGATGGGGCTCTCGGAGGAAAACCGCGCGCGCTTCAAGGACCTGATGGTCGTACTTGAGCGCAGCTGAACCGGGTCAGCTTTTTCGCGCGTCCAGCTTGCAGCGAATGTAGTCCTGGTGCGGCACATACGTCAGTTCCGCGACCTGGCGAATCAGGTGTTCCTCGTATTTATCCAGATCGCCGTCGGCGTAGGCCACCTGCCACATGCTGGCAATCAGGGTGAGCTTTTCCTCAGGCCCATAGTGGTCGTTAATCACACGGGTGAATTCGTACAGTGAGGTGGCCTCGTCGACGCGTTCGCTCGCTGCTGTGATCAGCGCCCTCACTTCCTGACTGGGCAGCGACAGGGCATTGCAGAGCAGCTGTTCCAGTGCCGCCTCCTCGCTGGCATCCTGGGTGAAATCGGCACGCGCTGTTTCAATCAGCAGTGCAGCTGCTGCTACCTGCAGCCGGTGCTCCAGCTGCTCCGGGGTCTCCGCTTCGGGGAGTATAAACAGGGATTTCAGTGCCTTGATCATGCCGCGCTGATTACCTCCTCAAGCCGCCTCTGGTCCGCGATAAAGTTGCGAATGCCTTCGGCAAGTTTCTCCGTTGCCATGGCATCCTCGTTCAACGCGAGGCGGAAGCTGCCCTCATCAAGGGTGGATTGCGGGTCGTCTGCACGGCTGTCCTGTGCACTGAGCCGGCGCGGCAGTTCGCCGCTATCCGTTGCCAGCGTTTCCAGCAGTGCCGGGCTTATTGTCAGCCGGTCGCAGCCCGCGAGTGCTTCGATCTCGCCCGCGTTGCGGAAGCTGGCGCCCATGACCACGGTGTTGTAGCCGTGCGCTTTGTAGTAGTGATATATCCGGCGTACGGACTGTACGCCGGGGTCCTCATCGGCGTGCGCTATCGTGATGTCGGTGTTGGCCAGATGCCAGTCGAGAATACGCCCCACGAAGGGTGAAATCAGGTAGACCCCGGCGTCCGCGCAGGCGCTGGCCTGGGCAAAGCCGAACAGCAGGGTCAGGTTGCAGTTGATGCCCTCGCGCTCCAGCTCCCGGGCGGCGTTAATGCCCTCCCATGTGGCAGCGATCTTGATCAGCACGCGTTCGCGCACGATACCGGCGTCTTCGTACATCCTGATCAGCTTGCGCGCGCGCGCCATGGTGGCGCGGGTGTCAAACGAGAGCCGTGCATCGACTTCCGTTGAGATACGCCCGGGAACGATGCCCAGGATTTCGCGCCCGATGTCGACTGCAAAGCGGTCACAGCAGTTGGCCATTTGCTCAGCGCTGCTGCCCCCGGCCCGGGTGGCCCAGTCGAGAGCGCCAGAGAGCTGGCTGCGGTAGTGCGGCAGAGCCGCGGCTTTCAGCAACAGCGAGGGATTGGTGGTGGCGTCCTGGGGGTGGAAGCGGCGAATCGCCTCAATATCACCGGTATCGGCGACCACATCAGTCATCGACTTCAGTTGGTCGAGTTTACTGCTCATGTCGGGAGGTCCTTGTGAAACGTGCGGCACAAACGCAACCGCCGGGTAACAGACTGCTGGGACAAGTGTGCAGGATAATCCCGTGGTGTGCTACCCGCAGGCTGTCTCAGCAGTGCAGGTTGGGTCAGGTTCGTGCTGTCTGACCTTGTTCAGGGCATCTTCCAGTACCGTCACACCTGCACCCTTGCGGTGTGCGTTCTCGCTCAGGTGGCGCCGGAATTGACGCGCGCCCGGCACGCCCTGATAAAGCCCGAGGAGGTGTCGCGTGATGTGATTGAGGGCTGTGCCGCGCTGCAGCTCCTGTTCCACGTAGGGCAGCATGTGCACGATAGCATCATGCTTGTCGGCCAGCGGGTTGGCCGCGCCGAACAGGGCACTGTCTGCGTTGGCGAGTAGCCATGGATCGTGGTACGCCGCGCGCCCGAGCATGACGCCATCTACATGCTGCAGGTGCTCGGCGCTGGCTTCCAGGCTGGTAATGCCACCATTGATGACGATGGTCAGTTCCGGCAGGTCGCGTTTCAGCTGGTATACCCAGGGGTAATTGAGCGGTGGGATTTCCCGGTTTTCTTTCGGCGAAAGCCCCTGCAGCCAGGCTTTGCGGGCGTGCACGATAAAAACCCTGCAGCCGGCGCTGGCGCTGGGGCCGATGAAATCCAGCAGTTGCTGGTAGCTCTCCATGTCGTCAATGCCGATGCGGTGCTTCAGGGTAATCGGTAGATCGCAGGCTTCTCGCATAGCGGCAATACAATGCGCCACACGTTCGGGCTGCGCCATCAGTGCTGCGCCAAAAGCGCCCGACTGCACGCGGTCTGACGGACAACCGCAATTCAGGTTCACCTCGTCATAACCCCAGTCAGCAGCCCAGGCCGCGCAGCGCGCAAGGTCAGAAGGCTCGCTGCCACCCAGCTGCAGGGCCACCGGCGACTCCACAGGGCTGAAGCCGAGGAAGCGCTGCCGGTCGCCGTGTATCAGCGCACCGGTGGTGACCATTTCCGTGTACAGGCGTGCCTGTTTGCTCAGCAGGCGCCAGAAGTACCGGCAGTGGCGGTCACTCCAGTCCATCATGGGCGCTATGCAAAAACGGTGGGCGTTCACGGTCATGAAGTGCGGTGTGTTTGGGCGGTGCAGCTATTGTACCGGAGATACATCCTGAATTCGCTATACTGGGGAAAAGCTGGCCGCAGGAGGTGTTCGTGCATTACATTTTCGAAGTCACCCTGAGCCCGGGCTACAGTGCGGAAGCGTACGCCGAGGCATGGATTCGTGCGAGCGAAATCATCCAGCGGGCGCCGGGCGCCCAGGGGACCCGTTTGCACCGCAAAATTGGCGACCCCACGCGGTTGCTGGCCATCGCGACCTGGGAAAGCAAGTCCGCGCGGGATGCCATGGAGTCGCGGTTGCCGCAGCAGGTGATGGATATCATCGCCGAGCAGACACCCCATGTAGAGATCAACCTGCTGGGTGAGTTCGAGGCCCCGGAATGGGAAGTCGTGCCGCAGGGCTGAGGCGTTAGCTGGCGGCGGCGGTGAGCGTGCGGTTTATAGCGCGTCGTGTTGCGCTGTCCTGCAACGTGGCTTCCAGTCGCTGAATGTCTGCGGCCTCGAGATAGGCCGGGATATAGTGCAGCTCAACCGGGCCTTCACCCCCCAGCGAGAACCTGGCGACATCCGTCAACTCCCCAAACAGTGCTGCATCACCCAGGCGGCAAGCGGTGTAGACAACGGCCGCATTGGCCAGCGCAGCTCCCTGCAGGGGGTGCTCAGCAGGCGGCACTGCCAGCGGCAGCAAGGACTGGTCCAGGGCGGCCTCGATATTGGCCGGCAGGCCCCAACGCTGCGCGAGTAGCGCCGAGAACATGGCGGCATTAGCCCCCAGTGCGGCCTGTTGCCCCTTCACGCGCTCCAGCAGCAGGCAGCCCGGTGCGTACAGCGCGGCCAGCTCCGGTCGCAGGGACAACAGGTTGATATCCCCCAGGTTGGCCAGCAGGGCCTGAGTGGAGGCGACGGAGGGGTTGTCGAGGTTGAGGTTACGGGCCAACAGGAATGCCGTGGCGCTGGCGACCTGGCTGGATTTCCACAGCCGGCGCATTGCCGCTTCCTGCTCCGACCCAGGGGCGCTTGCCGGCAGTGTGCGTGCCAGGGCGGATTGCGCAATCAGGCCCTTGACGTAACTCACTCCGAGATAGGCAATGGCATGTTGTACGCTCGCGATGGGTGTGGTCAGGGCGAAGGCCGCTGAATTCACCGTGCGCAGTACATCCGCGGCCAACGCGGGCTCGTTCTTCACGGCTTCCGTGATCTCATCAATGTCATCAAGCTCCCCGGTAACCTGCAGGAACATGGCATGGGGCTCGGGTAGGGCTTCAACCAGGGTCCGGAATACGCCGGGCTCGTCTGCATCGCGGGCACTGGCGCGACGCATAAGCGTGAAGGACTGCAGTGCGGCGGGTGGGCCGCTGGCTGGGGGCGCTGCATCCTCCGGGGCGACGTCCAGGGACTCCGTGTTGGCGCCAAATGACTGGATCGCCGTGCGCACCCTGAGTGGGCCATCCGGTTTGGCCGCTGGCTGCGTGTCGGGGCCGGCAGGCGGTCTCCGTCGCCACAGTAGCAGCCCTAAAACACACGCGCCTGCTATCGCGAGGAAAATGGTCGTCAACGTCGTCATGGAGGGATTCCGGCTGGTGGCTTATGTGTCACGCGCCTTCACAGGGCACGAATTCATCGAGGCCATATAGTAGCAAAAGGCAACAAATGTGTTACACAAATATGCGGATTGAGCCGGATTCATCTACGCTACTGAAAGCGCGTACACGTCCTTCCCCTGTGTGCGCCAGGTACCCACCCAGGAGGAAGTCGATACCATATGGGCCGACGGTGTTGTATGCCTGCGCGCCGCGTAAACCGCACCATGAACAGGTGCAGGAAGATGACCCGTTGGGTGGCCCTGATTGTCCCCGTGTGTGGGGTTAGACCCTCAGGCCTCGCGGCTGGCTTGCCCCCCGCGAAACGCCAGGTGGGTTTGCAGTTGCAGGCTGACTGGCAGTGTCGCGCCTGCCGGTACCTCGATGTGCCCCGGAGCCAGACAGGGGACGCGCTGCCCGTCGGGTAACAGTAGCTCGTAGAGGTAGTGGGCGCCGCGAAAGGACCGTCGTGCAACGCGCAATCGTGTGGTGCTGCCCGCGTCGTAGGTAATGTCTCCGGGGCGCACCAGCAACTGACAGCGGGCGTCGGTCTCGCCAGGCTTCCCGGCGCGCGTGAAAGGCTCTGTGACCTCGCCGGCCCGGTTTATGCTGGCCGTTATGATTGCACCCTCGCCAATGAATGCGGCAACGAAAGGGCTGAGCGGATGATGATAAAGGTCGTAGGGTGAGGCGGTCTGCACGATCTTGCCCTGATTGAGCAGGGTGATTTGATCCGCCATGGCAAACGCCTCGTGCTGGTCGTGCGTCACCAGCAAAGCGGTAATGGCGCTACGCTTGAGCAGCTCGCGAACGTCAGCGGCGAGTGCCGTGCGCAACTCGGCATCCAGGTTGGAGAATGGCTCGTCCAGTAGCAGGATTTCCGGCTCCGGCGCCAGTGCACGGGCCAGGGCGACGCGCTGTTGTTGCCCACCGGACAGTTCGTGCGGCCAGGCATCGGCATGCTCGCTCAGTGCAACCAGTTGCAGCAGGCTTTCAACCCGGTCACGACGTGCTCTGCGGGACAAGGCGGACAGGCCGAACGCGATGTTGCCACGCACGTTGAGGTGTGGAAACAGGGCGAAATCCTGAAACACCATGCCCACTTTACGCTGCTCCGGCGGTGTGCGGCGCTGCGGCGTGCTCAAGGTCTCGCCGCACAGTACAATGCTGCCCGCGGCGAGCGGCTCGAAGCCGGCGATCGCGCGCAGCAGCGTTGTCTTGCCACAACCTGAAGGGCCGAGCAGACAGCCGATGTCTCCCGACGCCAGCGTCACTGAGGCATTTTCGACCGCCGTGGTCGCACCGTAGCGCACGCTGACCTGTTGCAGCTCAAGTTGCTGGCTCATGTCTCTGCGGGCTCCGGTGACATGCTGCGGGTGAGAAGAATAACAGGCAGCAGCCCGATCAGCACGATGGCAAGAGCGGGCAGTGCCGCTTCGGCCAGACGTTCGTCTGACGCCAGTTCGTGGGCCCGCACGGCCAGCGTGTTGAAGTTGAAAGGGCGCAGGATAAGGGTTGTCGGCAGCTCCTTGAGTACGTCCACAAAAACCAGCAACAGGGCACTGAGCAGACTGGTGCGTAACATGGGAAGGTGTATTCGACGCAGGACGCCCAGTGGTGTTTGCCCGAGTGAGCGTGCGGATTCATCGATGGCCGGTCGGATGCGGGTCAGGCCGGCCTCCACCGACTGTAATGACACCGCGAGGAAGCGTACAACGTAGGCAAATACCAGTGCCCCGAGCGTGCCGCTGATGAGCAGTCCAGAGGACATCCCCAGGGTTCGCTGTAGCCAGCCGTCCAGCGTGTTGTCCATCCAGGCGAACGGGATCATCACGCCGACGGCAATCACGGTGCCGGGCACCGCATAACCCATGCTCGCAAGGCGCGTGACGCCAGTTTCCAGACGGCCGGGGTAGGCGCGTTTGCCGTACCCCAGCAAGAGCGCGAGCAGCAGACAACCCAGAGAGGCGAGTGCGGCAAGAAGAAAGCTGTTGCCCAGCAGTGCGAGGAACGCGGTACTGAACACGCTGCTGTAGTGCTGCGCTGCCCACACCCCGAGTTGCGCGGCGGGCAGTAGAAAACCGGCTGTGAGAATAAGCAGCGCGGTTGTAGAAGCTGCTGCCGCGCGCCATCCGCGCAGTTGCATGCGTGACGGGGGCCGCGCGCTGTGCATTTTATGGAAACGCAGGCGGGCCCTGGAGTGTCTTTCCAGCGCGAAAAGTACCAGCACAAAGATCAGCAGGAAGGCGGCCAGCTGCGCGGCAGTGTGCAGCTCTCCCAGGCCATACCAGGTGCGGAATATGCCAGTGGTGAAGGCACTCACACCGAAGTACGCCACGGTGCCATAGTCTGCCAGGGTTTCCATCAGCGCCAGGCTGACGCCCGCGGCGAGCGCTGGCCGGGCGAGCGGCAAGGTCACGCGGAACAGCGTTTGCCATGCGGACCTGCCAAGGCTGCGGCTGGCTTCCACCAGCGCGGGTGATTGTTCCAGCAGGGCGATACGCGCCAGCAGGTAAACGTAGGGGTAGAGAACCAGAGATAACATGCAGATTGCGCCACCGAGCGAGCGTATCGGCGGAAACCAGTAATCACCGTATTGCCAACCAAAGGCCTCGCGCAGGGCGCTCTGCACCGGGCCTGCAAAGTCGAGCAGTCCGGTGTACGTGTAGGCAATGATGTAGGCAGGCATGGCCAGGGGCAGGAGCAATGCCCAGGAGAACACTCGCCGCCCGGGGAATTCGCAGAGTGCCGTGAGCCACGCGCTGCTCGCGCCCAACAGCAGCGTGCCAGCGCCGACGCCGAGCATCAGCAGCAGCGAATTGACGATGTAGTCGAGCAGCACGGTATCCAGTAGGTGGGTCCATGCCGTGCTGTAGGGGCCCAGCAGGCTGGCGGCGATCACCGCAACCGGCATCGCGACCAGGCCGGCGCTCAAGACCATGGCAATACGCCATAGCACTGCAGCGGTCACGACCGTGGGTTTCGTGGTGGCGACTACTTCCAACCTGCGCGATCCATCGCTTTCACGGCCTCCGCGTTGAGGCGTCCCAGCTCACTCACATTCAGCGCATCGGCCTTGAAAGACCCCCACGATTGCAACAGCGCGGACGGCTCTACGCCTTCACGTACAGGAAACTCGTTGTTGACCTGGGCATACCAACGCTGGCTTTCCTCACGCAGCATGAATTCCATGAGTTGGCGTGCCGCTTCCGGTTTGCTTGCCGCCCGGGTGACGCCGGCACCGCTGATATTGATGTGCGTGCCGCGGCCTGCCTGGTTGGGCCAGAACAGGGTGACCTGCTCGGCGGCTTCGCGCTCCTCGAGGTTCTCGGAGTGCAGCATTCCCCCCAGGTAGTAGCTGTTGACCAGGGCGACATCGCATTGTCCGGCGGCCACCGCCTTGATCTGGTCGCGGTCGCCGCCCTGGGGAGTCCGCGCAAAGTTCGCAACAAACCCGTCGAGCCAGGTTGCTGTAGCTGCAGGGCCATCGGTGGCTAGCATGCCTGCGACCAGCGACTGGTTATAGATGTTGCCCGACGAGCGAACGCAGATGCGACCGCGCCAGGCAGGGTCCGCCAGCGATGTATAGTCGCTGAGGTCCGCGGCATCCACGCGCTCAGCGGCGTATACCAGTACCCGGGCCCGCACTGACAGACCATACCAGTAGTACTCGTCGCTGCGCAGGTGGGCAGGGGCGCCGGTCTGCAGTGCCGGGGATGTTACGGGTTGCAGCAGGTCTTTCGCCTGCGCGCGGTAAAGATTGCCGGCGTCGCTGGTCAGGAACAGGTCGGCGGGTGAGTTGTCGCCTTCGTTTTCAAGACGGGCCAGCAGCGCATCGCCGTTTCCGGTTACCAGGTTGACGGGAATTCCGGTTTCTGCTGTGAACTTCTCCAGCAGGGGTTGGATAAGCGCCTCCTGGCGGGCCGAGTACACGTTCACCGCATCCGGTGCGCCGCAGGCAGTGAGCCCGCTCAGTGCCAGCAGGATGAGCAGCAGGGTGGCCCGGCGGATGCGGGTGTGGAGACGTAGCATGGGAACCTCGCGAGTGGATTAATGTGAAAACGCTAATTATTCGCATTAAGTGCGGACAAGGCAAGTCTGCGTGCTGGCGCATTTCGTGCGTTGGCCCGGTTGGCTACGGCGGCGCTGGTGCCGAGGCCTGCGCCGCAGCTCAACGCGCCTCTGGTGGGAATCGGAAAGGTGAGACCGTATAATCCCGCCCCTACATTGTTTCGTTCCGGAAGCCCCATGACTGTTCGCACACGTATCGCGCCTTCACCCACGGGTGACCCGCATGTCGGCACGGCGTACATCGCGCTGTTCAATTACTGCTTTGCGCGCACGCACGGCGGGCAATTCATCCTGCGCATTGAAGACACGGACCAGGCCAGGAGCACCGCGGCCTCCGAGCAGGCAATTCTGGATTCGCTGCGTTGGCTTGGCCTGGAGTGGGATGAAGGGCCCGACGTGGGCGGTGACTGTGGCCCCTACCGACAGAGCGAACGTATGGCGCTGTACGGCGAGTATGCTCTGCAACTGGTGCGTGAGGGTAAGGCGTTCCTGTGCTATCGCACGCCCCAGGAGCTGGATGCGCTGCGCGAGGCTCGACGGGCTGCGGGCAACAGCACGGCATTGAAACCGGCGGATCTTGTATTGCCGGAAGCGGAAGTGGCGCAGCGCGAGGCGGCCGGTATGCCCTATGTGGTGCGCATGCATGTGCCCGATGAAGACGGGGCTTGCGTCGTGCACGACCTGTTGCGAGGGGATATCGAACTCGACTGGAGCATGGTTGATGCCCAGATTCTGCTCAAGTCGGACGGCATGCCCACCTATCATCTGGCCAATGTTGTCGATGATCACCTGATGGGTATTACCCACGTGCTGCGCGGCGAGGAGTGGATCAATTCCGCCCCCAAACACAAGCTCCTCTATCAATACTTTGGCTGGGACATGCCCGTGCTCTGCCATTTGCCTTTACTGCGCAACCCGGATAAATCGAAGCTCAGCAAGCGCAAGAATCCCACCAGTATCCTCTACTACCAGCGCATGGGTTTTCTGCCGGAAGCCCTGTTGAACTATCTCGGGCGGATGGGCTGGTCGATGCCTGACGAGCGGGAAAAATTCTCGCTGGCAGACATGCAGGAACACTTTGACATCACGCGTGTATCCCTGGGTGGGCCTATTTTCGACCAGGAAAAGCTGCGCTGGTTGAATGGTCTGTGGATTCGTGAGGACCTGAGCGAGGCAGAGCTGGCCACGCGGCTGATCACCTGGGCCTACAACGCGGAAAACCTGCGCAAGGTGCTGCCCCACGCCCAGAAGCGCATGGAAACCCTCAGTGATTTCGCGCCGCTCGCCGCCTTTCTGGTGTCCGGTACGCTGCCGATCAGCGAGGACTCCTTCGCCGGCATCAAAATGGAGCGCGAGGCGCTGGTCGCCAATCTGCAGTTCGCCCTGTGGCGCCTGGAGGCACTGAGTGACTGGGAACGCGACGCGGTCTGGAACGCGCTTAAAGCGCTGGCGGACGCACAGGGAGTGAAGATAAAGGATTTCCTGGCACCGATGTTCGTGGCGATTGCCGGTTCCAGTGCGTCATTCTCCGTAGTCGATTCCATGGCCCTGCTCGGCCCGGACATGAGCCGGGCTCGCCTGCGCCACGCCATTGAGGTGTTGGGCGGCGTGTCCAAGAAAGCGGCGAAGCGGCTTGAAAAAGCCTATGCCGAGCTGCAGCCCTCGGGCGACTGATATACCGTGGCACTCCCTGACGATACACGTTTTCGCTTTCTCATAGTGGGGGCCGGGCGCTCGGGCACGAGCCTGCTCACCGCACTCCTTGACCAGCATTCGCAGTTGGAAGTGGGTTTTGAGGTAGGCAGCATTGCGTACTTGCGTGGCCGCGAACTCGATGACGAGCCAGAGCGGCTGTTCGCGCAACGCACCGGGGCCTTTGTCGATTGTTGCCTGCAGGCCGCTGCAGCGAGCGACGCGGCACTGTGGGGTAACAAGGTGACAACGGAGCAGCTGGCCGGGCTCAACAAACACAACCTCTACCATGTGCCGGCACTGGATATTCTCGACGCTTTCTTCAACGAGACGCTGGCAGGGCTGAAAGTCATTTACCTGTTGCGCGACGGTCGCGCCTGCGTCCAGTCGAAACTGTCGCGCACCGCGCAGAGCCTGGAGCAAGCCTGCGAGAGCTGGCGCTATGCGGTCGAGGTATACACGTTCCTACAGACCCGCCCAAACACACTCTTTTTGCGTTTTGAGGAACTGGTGGCGGATCCACAGGCAGAGCTGGCGCGTGTCCTCGATTTTCTCGGCCTTACTTTTGAGTCATCGATCGTTTCTGAGCACAGCACCATGCATCCCGGCATGCCGCCCGCGTATCGGCGTGCGGGTATCGAAGCTGCACGTGGTCGCGACATCAACGTCAGCCATCCCTGCGTGCCTCTCATTGAGGACGCCCTGCAACGCGCGGGTTACGCCTAGCGCACAGTCTGTGCCCCTGCGTCTGAATACGTCTACACTCAACAGCGTGGAAGCTTACGGAGGTCGCACGTGGCCATCAGCACATTTGATTTGTTCAAGGTAGGCATCGGCCCCTCCAGCTCACACACGGTTGGCCCGATGCATGCGGCGAAGCGTTTCGTCGACACGCTGCAGAAGCAGGGCACCCTGCAGCGCTGCGGGCGTATCACGGCTGAACTCTACGGCTCACTGGGTGCAACCGGAGCCGGCCACGGATCGCCCAAAGCGGTGATCCTCGGCCTCGCGGGGGAAGCGCCGGATACCGTTGTTGTGGAAGATATTCCCCAGCGTATTGCGGCAGTGCGCGAACACGGCGTACTGCAGCTGCTCGGTGAGCACGAGATACCCTTCAGTTACCGCGACGACTTGATCATGCACCGCAGCGAAACATTGCCACAGCACGCGAACGGCATGCGGTTTCGCGCGTTTGACCAGCAAGGCCATTGCTTCCAGGCGGCCGTGTATTACTCGGTGGGCGGCGGTTTCGTGGTGGACGAGGCGGCCGCCGAAGGGGGCGAACTGATTGTCGACGACCCGACCGCAGTGCCGTTCCCCTTCAGCACGGGGGAAGAGTTGCTGCGCCGCTGCGATGAAAGCGGCCTCTCCATCAGCAGCCTGATGTTGGAAAACGAAAAAGCGTGGCGTTCGCGGGAGGAGATCCGTGACGGTTTGCTACAGCTGTGGCGGGTGATGGATGCATCGATCACCCGCGGCTGCCAGGCCGAAGGCATTCTCCCTGGCGGGCTCAAGGTCAAGCGTCGTGCGGCGCAGCTGTACCGCCAGCTCAAGGGTCGCCAGGGGGGACTGGGAGATGACTCCCTCAACACCATGGACTGGGTCACCCTGTATGCACTGGCGGTGAATGAGGAAAATGCAGTGGGCGGGCGCATTGTGACTGCACCAACCAATGGAGCGGCGGGCATCATTCCCGCGGTTCTCAAGTATTACCTCACACGTTGCCAGGGTGCAGTGGAAGAGGACGCAGTACGCTTTTTACTCACGGCTGCGGCGATTGGCACCCTGTACAAGATCAACGCGTCCATTTCCGGTGCGGAAGTCGGTTGCCAGGGGGAGGTGGGCTCGGCCTGTTCGATGGCTGCAGGCGCGCTGGCGGACGCCCTGGGTGGCACCCCCGAACAGGTGGAAAATGCGGCCGAGATCGCCATGGAGCACAATCTGGGACTTACCTGCGACCCTATAGGTGGCCTGGTGCAGGTGCCCTGTATAGAGCGCAATGCGATGGGTGCGATCAAGGCCATCAGCGCGGCGCGCATGGCGTTGCGGGGCAGCGGAGAACACTACGTGTCACTCGATCAGGTGATCAAGACGATGCGCGATACCGGCCGCGATATGCAGGACAAGTACAAGGAAACGGCACGTGGCGGGCTGGCAGTCAATGTGTTGGAGGTTCCGGTCAATTTTGTCGACTGCTAGAGACACTTTCACCCCCGCCACTGCTTGACAGGGTTATCCCGCCTCTCTAGAATTCGCGTCCTCAGAGTTTACGGGGCTATAGCTCAGCTGGGAGAGCGCTTGCATGGCATGCAAGAGGTCGACGGTTCGATCCCGTCTAGCTCCACCAAACAAACCCTCTGCACCGTGCTGGCGCAGAGGGTTTTTTTTGCTTCAGAGAGCGGCGCCGTTGATGCTGGCGTTGAGCAGCACAGTGCTGTCGCCGTCGGCAGTCGATTTCAGCAGCATGCCATTGCCCACCCCGAACCACTCCTCATTGGTCTGCGTGCCCGCGCTGCCGGTTTCACGTGTTTGAAAACGGCAGGCCTGGAACTGGCCAGCAGGCACGGTGACAGGTTCGATACCAACGAAGGTTGTGCGCCGGTCCACGGTGTTGCTCTCGTTGAGGGTGAAGCCGCGCACGCGCGTGCGCAGGTTGACCGTGTAGCGTTGCTCGTAGGACTGGCCTGCACTGAGGTCGTAGCGCTCCAGCTGCTGCGGGGCAAAGACCACCCGACTGTCGGACGATTCGGGCGTGAACGATTCGACCTCAACACCGTATTCGAGCACCCGGAACTGGGTGCTCTGGGGCTGGAAGTAGGCCTCGGCTTTTGAGGTAGAGGGAGCGGCACCTCTGGCCCGGGTGTTGGTGGTCGCCTTCAGGGCGCTTTTGCCTTCGAAGGTCGCACCACCCGTAATTACCTGATCGTAGTCGAAAGGTACCACGGCACCGCTGGCGTCGGTGGTGCGGTAGCTGGCGACAACGGTGGTGTTGACCGCCATCAGTGTGCTGTTGAAGCAGCGACGGGCATCACCACTGCCACCGGCGCTGCGGGTAAACACTGGCTCCAGGTAAAACACTTCATTGGGTCGGGCGAGGAAACCCAGGAGGTCATCATTGCCGGCGAATCCGGAGGTAAACAGCCTGCAATCCTTGGTGCTGCCACCGCAGAGGCCACGCTGGCGTTTTTTCCAGCCGGCGAATTCGTAGCCCGCTGCAGGGCGGGCAATGAAGGTTTCGTCGAAGAAGATGTCGTTGACGTTGATTGCCGGGCACGCGGCGTTGGCGGCGCACGCATAGTTGCCGGAGGCGGTCGTGATGGAGCCGCCGGTAGGGCTGGAAAGCTGCACCTTGCAGCCGGCCAGCGTCACAGAGGACAGGAGTAGGGCAATACCAATAATCTTGTACATGGTGGGGTTGACGCTCTCAAGGTGAGGTAACAGAGCGTAATAGTGTAGTCTGGTGCGTGTGTGGCGCGAATCGCGGCGCACATGAAGTGTGCGCCAGTTCACAGTGTTCAGGCGTGCTAGAACAGGTAGTAGGCGAAGACGTAGATCATCAGTAGCAGCACGATCCACAGCGCGGTGGTGCCGATTTCCCAGGAGCGCCCCAGAGGGCCTGTATGGCCCATCGTGTGGCGCGCCGATGCGGTGAGCAGGTCAACACCGTGCTGGAGCCGGCGTCGCGCGGCCACCACTGGCGGCTTCCCGATCCGCGCCACGAATTGCACCAGCACCGGCAACCCCCGACGCCAGAGCCAGTCCACGTCGAGCGAAATGGTGAGTGTCCGTTTCATCCACGGTAACAGCAGGAAGAACGCGAGCCCGGAAAACAGCAGCAGCTGCAGGTAGAACAACACTTTGCCTGGCTTGTAGGGATGGTAGTCCACGGCATAGGGCAGCAGCGGATAGAGCAGTTGCGGGTAGACGCCGATTAGAATACAGAGAAACGCGAAGAACAGCATGGCGATACGCATGTTCCAGGGTGCATCGTCGGGACGCAGGCCCGAATCCTTCTGGAAGAAAACGAACCAGGGAAACTTGATACCGGCATGCAGGAATACGCCGGCCGAGGCGGCCGCCAGCAGGAAGTACACCGTTACCAGTCCTTCATCCACTGCGGCCTGGGAAATCAGGGTTTTTGTGGTGAAGCCAGAGGTAAGCGGAAAGCTTGAGATCGCTAGGGCGCCAATCACACCGCACCACATGGTTACCGGCATGGTGCGAAACAGGCCGCCAACATCGGTGCACAGGTGCTTGCCCGTGCGCATCACCACAACCCCCGCACTCATGAACAGCAGTGCCTTGTAGATGATGTGGGCGAACGCATGAGCCGAGGCACCGTTGATAGCGGTCTCGGTGCCTATGCCCACAGCAACGACCATGAACCCCACCTGGTTGACGATGGAAAACGCCAGAATGCGGCGAATGTCATTTTCCAGCAGGGCGTAGAAAATACCGTAAAACACCATGAACAGGCCGATACCCACCAGTATCGATTCGCCGGGAAACAGCAGTATCAAGGCCAGAATCGCGGTCTTGGTGGTAAAGGCCGAGAGAAATACGGAACCGGTCGGGCTGGCCGTCGGGTAGGCATCTGACAGCCACGACGATAGCGGTGGCGCTGCCGCATTGATCAATATGCCTATGAGGATCATCCAGGTGCTGAAGTCCTCAGCCGCCAGAGGGCGAATGTCCAGCGAGCCGGTGGTGACCAACAGGCCTTCAATGCCTACCTTGAGGATGACGCCACCCAGCAGGTGCATGATGGCATAGCGCACGCCTGCGGCGCGGGCATTTTCTGTGCCCCCACACCACACCACGACGGTGGAAAACAGCGCCATGATCTCCCAGAATACAAACAGCGTCAGCAGGTCGCCGGCAAAGGACACGCCCACCGCGCCCGCCGCGTAGAGCTGTGCCGCGACCAGTTCCGTGCGCCTCGCGTGATTGAACGCGAACACGGCCCCGGTGGCGGACATGATGGCAAAAATCGTCGCGAACAGGCGTCGTACCGGTCCGCCTTCCACCAATTCCAGTGGATAGCCCAGGAACTCTCCGCGCAGGACGATGCCATCGGGGACCTGCCAGATCAAGTACAGGCAGATCAGCGGTGCGACGATGACCACCACCGCGCGCAACTGGCGCGAGCTGATCAGCGCCGTGAGCAGGGCTCCGCCAATGAGCGCAAGGGCGGGAGGAAGCATCTCAAACATCGTAGTAGTCTTCCGGCCGTTTCAGCAGCTTGCCGATGAATTTCGCGCCGAACACCATCAGCACACAGCTAAGGAAACCAAACAGGGCGCCAAAGCCGAACCAGCTGTCTACACCGAAATAGCCCTTGATGGGAATCAGCAACTGCAGAAGCACGGTCATGGCCAGCACGCTGTAGCCGATAATCCACAACCAGCGAATGGTGGTGGGGCGGGTCAGCCAGTGATTGTCGGGTTGCGTCATAACGGCAGGCTCTCCACCAACTGACTCTCGAGGTCCAGCAGTGGCTGGTTGAAGAAGAAAAACACAATGGTGAGCGTGGCCGTTACCGACAGCGCCAGCAAAATCGCTTTCGGCGCCTCGCCGTGGTTCATATCCACGCCGTCTGCTGGCGGTGCCAACCAGGCGAAATAAATGATGGGCAGGAAATACATGGCGTTGAGTACCGTGCTGCCAATGATCGTGAAAATGGCGATGTAGTTTTCCGCCTGGAAAGCGCCTGCCAATATAAACCACTTGGACACGAAGCCCGCGGTTGGTGGTACGCCAATCATGCTCAGCGCGCCGATGGTGAACGCGGCCATGGTGATGGGCATACGGCGACCGATGCCGGCGAGCTGCCACAGCTCGGTCTTGTGCGCGGCGGTGTAGATTGCCCCGGCAGCGAAAAACAGCGTGATCTTGCCGAAGGCGTGCGCCGCAATATGTACCGCGGCACCCACCTCTGCCAGTGGCTTGAGAATCACCGTCGCCATGATCACATAGGAGAGTTGGCCGATGGTCGAGTAGGCCAGCATGCGTTTCAGGTTGGTCTGGTAGAGCGCGATGATACTCGCCGTGATGATGGTGAACGCAGCCGCGAACTGCAGCCACTGGGCACTGGGCTCATTGAACAGGAAATCAACGCCGAAGATGTAAATGATGATCTTGGTGATGCTGAACACGCCTGCCTTGACCACCGCTACCGCGTGCAGCAGGGCACTGACCGGTGTGGGTGCCACCATGGCGGCGGGCAGCCAGCGGTGTACGGGCATGACCGCGGCCTTGCCGATGCCGAATACAAACAGCCCCAGCAGCAGCCCGACTGCGGGCCCTGCAAGCTTGCCCTCGATAATGCCGCCCAGGGTGAAGGTGGTGGTGCCCGTTGCAACCCAGGTCCAGATGATGGCGGGCAAGAGCAAGCCGATAGATGTGGCCAGCAATACGCCGAGGTAGACCCGCGCCGAGGCGATGGTTTTGGCGTCGCCCTTGTGTGCCACCAGTGGATAGGTGGAGAGCGTGAGCAGTTCGTAGAACAGGAACAGGGTGAACAGGTTGTCGGCCAGGGCAATCCCCATGGCGGCGGCAATGGCAAGCGCAAAACAGATGTAGAAGCGGGTCTGGTGCTTTTCGTTGTTGCCGCGCATGTAGCCAATCGAGTAGATGGTGTTGATGATCCACAGGAAAGAGGCGATACAGGCAAACATCATCCCCAGCGGTTCCAGTGAAAGCGCCAGTACCAGTCCGGGAAGGGGCTCGGAGAGCAGGAAGCGCGGACGTGCACCGTCGCTAACCTCGGGGAACCAGGAGAATACCAGCACGGCGAGTGTCACCGCGGTCAGCAGGCTGATCGCTTCCCGCAGGTTGGGCCAGCGACCGGTAAAGGCGATGCCGATGGCACCCAACAAGGGCAAGGCCAGGATGATTGGCAGAGTTGATGCGGCCATCATCACAGCAGCCCCCCGAGCAGTGTGCCGGTGCCACTTTCAGCCAGCGCGATCGGCAGTTGTGGTGCGAGACCGAAGTAGATGTTGGCGAGCGCGGCAAACCAGATCAGGGCACGCAGTGGCAAGGGCACCTCCATGGCCGAAACATCACCGTCGGGCGGGGTACCGTAATAGGCTGTTTCCACAAATTTCCACAGGTAAACAACCGCGAGCAGTGAGCTGATTACGATGGCGATGACCAGGGGTATGCCCCATCCGGGAACACTCATCACGGCCACCACCAAATACCATTTGCTGACAAAGCCCGCGGTGCCGGGTACGCCAATCAGACTCAGCCCGGCAATCACGAAGGCGCCCATCGTCCAGGGCATGCGTCGACCGATACCGGCGAGGTTGCTGATGCGGGTGCTGCGGGAGGTCAGAACAAAAGCGGTCACGCAGAGAAACAGCGTACCTTTCGCCAGTGCGTGGTTGAACATGTGCAATTGCGCGGCCATCAGCCCAGCCTGGGTGGCCAGTCCGGCGGCGAGCGCGATGTAGCCGATCTGCGCTACCGACGAAAATGCCAACAGCTTCTTGATATTGCCCTGATAGATAGCGATGGCCGACGCCAGCAGGATACCGGACAACGCCAGGGGCACGATGAAGACGCTGAACAGATCGGAATGCCCGAGCAGATTGCCATGGAATACACCGTAGTTGAAGCGCAGCAAGACGTAGATTGACACCTTGGTGGAACAGGCGGCGATGAAAACGGTTACGGCGTTCGGTGCGTAGGTGTAGGCGCGGGGCAGCCAGATATGCAGCGGGAATATCGCCGCTTTCAGCGCGAGGCCGATAGTGATGAAACCGGCGGCTATGATCACCGGACGTGTTTCAATCACTTCACCAAGACGCAGCGCCATGTCCTCAAAATTGAGGGTGCCCGTCATCATGTAGATGAAGCCGACCCCGATCAGGTAGAACGTCGCCCCGATCGTGCCGATGATGAGGTACTTGAAGACCGCTGACAGCGCCCGGCGGTCGCGCCCCGCAGCGATCAGTATATACGTTGCCAGAGACGAGATTTCCATGAAGACGAAGACGTTGAATGCGTCGCCAGCCACGGCAATACCACACAGCCCAGCCAGTGCGATAAGCCAGGCGCCATAGAACATGGGCGCGCGGCGGTTGTCGATGTCGCGGCGCAGGGAAAGGCGTCCCCCCGCCAGGCCCAGGCTCGATGCGCCGGTGACCAGCAGCAGCATGAGCGCGCTCAGGCCGTCGATGTTGAGGCTGATACCGAAGGGGGGTTGCCAGCCGCCGACGGCATACTCCGGTACGCCACCGGCGAGCACTGCCTGCGTCAGCAGAATGGCGAGGCCGAACGATACCAGGCTGGCGACCAGTGCGGCGAGCCAGGCGAGGAAGCCGTTGCGCAGGAGAATGACCAGCGGCGCGGTGAGAAGCGGCAGTGCAACCTGCAGTGCCGGGAGGTGATCCGCCAGATTCATGACTCGCGGTCCATCGCCAGAATTTCGTTGTCTTCTACCGTGCCGTACTCTTCATGGAGCCGCACGACAATGGCGAGGCCCAGCGCCGTGGTGGAGATGCCGACGACGATAGCCGTGAGAATCAGCACCTGGGGCAGCGGGTTGGAGAAAATCTGCCCGGAGACGCCCGCCTGGATAATGGGCGCGGTACCGCCATCTACCCGGCTCATGGTAATGAAAAACAGGAACACGGCTGACTGGAAAATGGCCAGCGCCATGATCTTCTTCACCAGGTTCTGTTTGCTGATCAGGGCATACAGGCCGATCATCAGGAGCACGGCAAAAACCCAGTAATTGAAAAGGCCAAGAAGCTTCATGCAGGATCAGTCCCGGGCAGCGAAGGCGTGGAAAATGGAGAGCAGCACGCCGGTGACGGTCAGGCCCACGCCCAGCTCAATCACAATAATACCGATATGCTGGCCGGTAACCGGATTGTCCGCGAGTACGGAATACTCCAGGAACTGGCCACCCATGAGAATGCCGGCGAGCCCGACAGAGCCGTAAAGCAGCGCGCCTCCCGCACTCATCCAGAGCAGCACCCGGGGCGGAATGACGGACAGCGCAAGCCCCTCACCCCGTACCAGGGAGTAGAGAATAATGCCGGCAACGAAGATGGCACCTGCCTGAAACCCACCGCCCGGGCTGTATTCGCCATGGAACTGGATAAACAGTGCGAACAGCAGAATAAAGGGAATGAGCAAGCGCGCCATGACCTTGGGGATCAGGTGACCGCTGAGACCCTCTTCAACCCGGCTGTCGAGGCGGGAAAATGGCTTTCCACGTCCACCGCCAAGCAGGAACATCACGCCAATACCGGCGGTCAGTACCACGAATACTTCACCCAACGTGTCATAGCCGCGAAAACTGCCGAGCACGGCTGTGACGATGTTGGGGATATCAATCAGCTCTGGTGTCTTCTCGATATACCACTGGGCCACATGCTGTTGCGCAGGCGCATTGGGGTCACCCAGTGTGGGTTGGCCGAAGGAGGCGTAAATCATCAGCAGGGTGGTGGCGGCGATGACCGCAACGGACAGCTTGCGCAGCGAGCGCCCCCTGGCTTCCGTCGGCGGTGTGAGCTTCAGGCCAGCCAGCAAGAGGACGGTGGCAACCCCGGCCCCCACGGCTGCCTCGGTCAGCGCGACGTCTGCGGCGTCAAGCAGGAAGAAGTTCAGAGCCATCAGCAGGCTGAAGATGCCGCTCAACATCACCGCCGAGAACAGGTCCTCAGAGCGCACAATGGCGACCGCCGTGATGACCAGCAGGGACAGCAGGAATATGCCAATCAGCAGGGTTGTCACGCGGGATTCTCCGGGTCTGTGGTTGTGTTCTCGACGCCCTCGGGCTGGAGCCCGGACAGCAACGCGGCGTTGGCCAGCGCATAGGTGGCGGTGGGGGAGGTCACCAGCAAAAACAGCATGACGGCAGCCAGTTTCACCGCAATCAGGGACAAGCCGGCATAGATCATCAGGCCACCGAGCACCAGCACCGGGCCCAGGGAGTCGGTCAGGCTGGCCCCGTGAATACGGGTGTAGAAGTCGGGCATGCGCAGCGCGCCAATGCCGCCGGCAAGCACGAACACGCTGCCTGCCACCACCAGCAGGCCGGCGATCAGGTCGAGGATCTCATTCATTCGATAGTGCTCTCCGCGGGCGCGTCTGACTTGCTCTGCGACCGCTGGCGTCGACGGCTTTCCTGCACAAACCAGAGTACAGCCATAACCCCGATGAAGTTGATCAGTGCGTAGGCCAGTGCGAGATCCAGGAAGTCAGTGCGGCCCATGATGAACGCCATGACGGCAATGAGCAGCACGGTTTTGGTGCCGAACATATTGACCGCCAGCACCCGGTCATAGACGCTTGGACCCAGCAGGGCGCGGGTCAAGGCTAACGCCATGGTCACCAGAATACCGATAGCCGCCACCAGCAACATCAGTCAGGGTCCACGGCGGCGACGCGGCGGCTCATGGCGCCACCGCGCAGATCTTCAGCGGCGGCGCGAGTCAGGCAGTGAGTGGTGATGCGGGCGTCGTCGATGTTGATGGTGAGAGTCCCCGGTGTCAGTGTGATTGAATTGCCCAGCAGTGTGAGGGCGAATTTGCTGGAAGCGGCGGCGTCGATGTCCACGATGGTGGGGGACAGCGCCGACTTCGGGCCCAGCACAAGGCGCAGGACCTGTACATTGGTGACCACCATTTCCCACAGCAACCAGAGCCAGTAGCGGGGCACCCGGTACAGCAGCGCGAAACGGTGTTCCTGCTGATCGGGCAGTGCCATGCGGTGGGTAAGCCAGGCGACCAGTGCACAGGAGGCAATGCCCAGCTGCAGCACGGGTGTTTTGTATAACCCTCCCCACAACAACCAGACTGCGAACAGGGCGATAATTGCGAGCAGGTACCGCATCAGGGGCATATTCAGAGTAGCTCTTCAGGACTTGGGCCGAATCATACCTTAACGCTGCGCGGAATTGCCACAGCCCGCTTTCCCTCGATGAGGATCGCATGGCGCGCCGGTGTTTCATGCTAGACTGCCCGGAAAGTTTGCGCTGGATATCATCCTATGAAAGTACCGCCTCGCCTGCAGCCCCTGGTAGAGGACGGCCTGATCGACGAGGTTCTGTTTCCGCTGATGAGTGGGAAAGAGGCCGACATATTCGTGGTCCGCAGCGGCACCAGCACACGCTGTGCAAAGGTGTACAAAGAGGCATACAAGCGCAGCTTCAAAAAGGCAGCCGCCTACACTGAAGGGCGCAAGGTGCGCAACACTCGGCGCGCCCGCGCGATGGAAAAAGGCTCGCGCTACGGGCGCAAACAGCAGGAAGAGACCTGGCAGAACGCGGAAGTGGATGCGCTCTATCGCCTCGACCGCGCCGATGTGCGAGTGCCCGAGCCCTACGGGTGTTATGACGGCGTACTGCTCATGGAACTCGTGACGGACGAGACAGGTGATGTGGCGCCGCGCCTTGCGGATGTGCTCATGTCCAAGGAACAGGCCCTCGAGGATCACGCCCAGGTGCTGCGTTATATCGTGCGTATGCTCTGTGCCGGGCTGGTGCACGGCGACCTCTCCGAATTCAATATCCTGGTTGATCCGGATGGGCCGGTCATCATCGACCTGCCGCAGGCAGTCGACGCATCCGCGAACAACAACGCGCGTGCCATGCTGCTGCGCGACGTGGAGCGCGTTACCGAATACTACGGGTTGTTTGCGCCCGAGGTGTTGGAAACACGCTACGGCGAGGAAATCTGGCAGTTGTTCGAGGACGGCGAGCTGACGCCGGAACATGCCTTGAGTGGCCTCTTTGCCGACGCCGAGGACCCGGCTGACGTTGATGGCGTTATGCTCGAAATTCGCGCCGTGCTGCGCGAGGAGGAAGAGCGCCGGGAACGACTGCGCGACGCGGAGGAGGACTGAAGCGTGGCTCCCAGCGGCCGCGAAGCATTTCCGGACAGGGTCTACAACCTGCTGGTTGAAGACGAAGATGCCCGGGTGTGTCGCGACATTCCCGATTCTGCCTGTGATGAACAGCCGCGCGCCTTCCTGTTGCAATGGCTCGCGCAAACGCTCACGAAAATCGGCGATACCTTGACCAGCAGCCGTTTGGTACTGGCCTGGATGCTCGCCGCCTTGGGTGCACCGCCTTTTTTCGTGGCGTTGCTGGTGCCCATTCGCGAGTCACTGTCCCTGCTGCCGCAGCTGTTTGTCGCCCAGTGGGTGCGCGAGCATGCGCTGCGCAAGTTCTTCTGGGTGTGGGGCAGTGTCGCGCAGGGGCTGGCACTGCTGGGCATGATGGTCGCCGTATTGCTGCTGGAGGGCGCGTCGCTGGGTTGGGCTGTTGTAGTTCTGCTCGCCTGCTTCAGTTTAGCCCGGGGTGTGTGCTCGATAGCCGCCAAGGACGTGCTGGGAAAAACGGTGTCCAAGGCGCGCCGGGGCCGGCTGACGGGGCTGGCAGCGGCTGCCGCGGGTGCGGTCGCGCTGCTTGTTGCACTGGCTCTGTTATTTTTCCCGGACTACATCGCAAGTCAGGGCCATGCCGGAGCCGCACTGTTCGCCGGCATTCTGGCGGCCGCGGCCTGCCTGTGGTTTCTCGCTGCAGCCGTGTATGCCGCGGTGCCGGAGCTGCCAGGTGCCACCTCAGGTGGTGGCAACGCCTTCGCCGAGGCGCTGCGCAGCCTCACCCTGTTGTACACGGACGCGCAGTTGCGTCGTTTTGTGGTCGCCCGGGCGTTACTTGTCAGCACCGCATTCGCCATACCCTATCTGGTGGTACTGGTACAGCGAGCGGCGGACACGCAAATGCTCAGCTTTGCGGCCTTGCTGGTGGCGGAGGGTGCGGCGGGGTTGCTGTCTGCCGCGTTCTGGGGACGTTGGTCGGATAGCGGTGCCCACCACGTCATGGCGGCGGCTGCCGCCCTGGCAACTCTGGCGGTCGCTGTAGCCGTCACGTTGCAGGTGGTGAACCCGGTAGTACTGGGCCACGGCTTGACGGGCGCGGTACTGGTATTCACTGCCGCCGTGGCGCATCAGGGCGCAAGGGTGGGGCGTAAGACCTACCTCGTGGACATGGCCTCGGGCGAGAACCGGGCACAGTACACCGCAGTCAGTAACACCGCCATGGGAGTACTGTTGTTTGCCGGTGCCGGCCTTGGCGTTATTGAAGCAGCCTACGGTATTGTGGCGGTTCTCGCCTTGCTGATGGCGGGGGGGATACTGGCCACCTACCGATGCCTGAGGTTACCCTCTGTTTCCGGATGAATCCTGTCCTGTTGATTGTCGCCCCTGTGAGGCCCCTGATGAATAGACTTTTCCTGCTGCTATGCTCGCTTGTGTTGTGCAGCTCTGCTGCCCTGGCTGAGGCCCTGCGTGTTGGCGTGGCGCCCGACCGGCCGCCGCTGGCCTTCTATGATGGCGAGCGTATTGTCGGTGTTGAAGCGGATAGTGCGAAAGCACTGGGTGAGATTCTCGGTCGCCCGGTGCAGTGGGTGCCCATGCCATTCGATGCGTTGCTGGAGGCGCTGCAGGCCGGGCGCATAGACATCATCATGTCCGGCATGAGTGTTACCCCGGAACGTGAACAGCAGGTAGCGTTTATAGATCCTTATCTGAACGCCGGCCAGATGGCGATCATGCGTATCGACAGCGTGGCCCGGTTTGGCCAACCCTGGTCGGTTTATCGCGATGGTGTCCGGGTGGGTATAGAGGCGAGTACCACGGGCGAGGCCTGGGCAAACACTGAACTCCCCGACGCGCAGCTTACGCCATTTGCGGACGTGTCCGCGGGACTGGCCGCACTGCGCGCGGGTGCAATTGACCTGTTCGTGCACGATGCCCCAACCAGTTGGTTGCTGGCCACCTCTGACGACTATGGTGACCTGATTAGTCAGTACCACTTTCTCACTGACGAACAGCTCGCCTGGGCAGTGCGCCGGGACACGCCCGCGCTGGCCGCCGAGCTCAACCGTGCTCTGGCGACCATGCGTGGCAATGGCACCCTGGAGTACATTATCGACCGCTGGATACCGGTGACGGTCGAGGTGCCCTGAAAGCCTAGCCGGGGAAGTTGTACTCGTGGCCCCAGTGGTCACCCTCGGTGCTGACGGTGGGTGTGTAGGTATCCCAGTCCACCAGCAGGCCATCGTAGCCATACTCTACGGCGATACCGCCCGGCGCCACTACGTAGAATGAGCACATGTTGTCGTTCACGTGCCTGCCCAGGCTGGCGAGTATGGGGTAACCGCCGGCCTTGGCGCGATCCATGGCGCGGCCAACCTCGTCCAGGGAGCCCACTTCCACCATGATATGCACAACGTCGCCAGTGTAGGGGTGGTTGTACAGTGCCAGCGAGTGCTGGCGTGGATTGTCGGCATGCAGGAACAGGATGGTGGTTTCCGGTGCGCCTTCGGGCAGCGGCGGATGCAGCGTGTCACTCACGCCGAGGCCCAGCAGGTCGGTGTAAAAGCTGGCGGCTGTGTCGAGGTCGGGCGTTGGCAGTACCGCGTGGCCGAAGCCCATGTCGCCGGTGTACTCATCCCCCGTGATGAACTCCTTGACCCCGGTCGGTGAAATCAGCGGCGCGTAGTCCAGACGCCGGCCGTAGTAGATCTCCAGCGTGTTGCCGCAGGGGTCATCAACACTGACAAACGCCGTGACGCAGCGACGCGCGGCTTCGGCTGGCGTACCCTGCTGCAGTGTGTGGCCGTTGCTGTCCAGGCGGTTGCAGAGCTCTTCCCACTCGCTGCGGCCGCGGCATTCGAGGCCCGCCGCAATCAGCCCGTCGTGGTCGGCCGGCTCCAGCATAAAGCGGAACGGGTGATTGTCCATGCGCAGAAAGCGTGCGCCGGTAGAGTCCTCGCGTGCCGCGTCCATCAGGCCCAGTGTGCTGGTGCCGAACGTCATCCACGCGTCCGTATCGGTCGCGGCGATTCTCAGGTAGCCAATGGCGGCGATACTCATGTGCTGTTCTCCTCGGAGTGAAAGATGTACCTGTCACCATAGTAAGGGTGATTGGCCCACAGGCACAGGGTAGCCGCAGCAGACGGGGGTAACTGGTATAAGCAGGGAAACCCTCAGCTGGGGGCAGCGGTGATCAGAAATGTCACTCCTGGCTGCCGCATTGTGTCATTGAGATCAGGCCCCCGCTGTTGAATACTCAGCGCACGGTTCAGTCGGGAGCGTCTGCCAATGGCCATAACAGAAAAATTAAGCCAGGAATTTGAGCTCGGATTCACCTATACACGCTCTACGGGGCCGGTGGTAGGCAGATTCCTCACCGGCTTGCGCGACAGTCGGGTGCTCGGCATCCGCGGCAGCGACGGCCGCGTGCTGGTGCCGCCACCGGAGTATGACCCTGCCACGGCAGCCGCCCTGTCGGACTGGGTGGAAGTGGGCCAGGAGGGCACCGTGGTCAGCTGGTGCTGGGTGTCAGAGCCGCGAGCCTCGCATCCGCTGCAGCAGCCCTTCGCCTGGGTGATGGTGCGCCTCGACGGTGCCGACGTACCGATGATTCATTGCTTGCAAGCGTCCTCGGCCGAGGCGGTAAGCACCGGGGCGCGCGTGCGCGTGGCCTGGGTGGCAGAGCCGCGCGGGCATATCACGGATATTCGCTGCTTCGTACCCGTGCCGGGAGGTGCATCATGAGCGCAGCACGCCCGGATGTGACAGGCATCGAAGCTCCGGTTTACCTGCACTACCATTTTACCGCCGGAACGGCTCCCGCCCGGTTTCTTGCGCGCCTCAGGGAAGGGCTGCTCAGTGGCCAGCGCTGTCCGCGCTGTGGCAATGTCTATATTCCTGCTCGCGGCTCCTGCCCAGCCTGCGGCGTGCCCACAACGGAGGAAGTATTGCTGCCTGACCGGGGCACCGTGCAGTCGTTTACCATTGTGCACATCCCCATTCCGGGCAATCCCATTGAACCCCCGTACGTCGTGGCGAACATTGTGCTGGACGGGGCCAATATATCCTTTATTCACCTGCTCAGTGACTGTGTCAACGAGTCGGTGCGTATCGGGCAGCGGGTACAGGCGGTGTGGCGGCCGCCGGAGGAGTGGGATTACGCCATGGATAACATTCGTCATTTCAGGCCGCTCGATGAGCCCGATGTACCGGTGGAGCGTATTGGCACGCTGCCGGTGTCCGGCCCGGCGGTGCCGCGATGAGGGAAGTCGCCGTTGTTGCTTTCAGCCAGAGCGCCTGTGTCGCCGATATCGGCGCCGTCAATGAAGTCGAGCTTATCATGCCCCAGTTGCAGGCTGTGTACGCCCAGGTAGGGTTGAACAGCGCCCAGGATGTCGACTTTGTCTGTTCGGGCAGTTGCGACTATCTGCAGGGCGCCGCTTTCGCCTTCGTCGCGGGGGTCGATGCGCTGGGGGCCGTGCCCCCATTGAAAGAGTCGCATGTGGAAATGGACGCCGCCTGGGCGCTCTATGAAGCGGTGCTGAAGATTCGCACGGGGCATGCGGACTCCGCGTTGCTCTACGGTTTCGGTAAATCCTCGCCGGGCGAGTTACCTGCGGTGCTGTCGCAGCGGCTCGATCCTTATTACCTCGCGCCACTCTGGCTCGATACGGTATCGCTCGCGGCCTTGCAGGCGAGGATGCTGCTCGATAGCGGGTCGATTACTGAAAGCGATATGGCAGCGGTTGTGTCACGCTCGCGGCAGAATGCGCAAGCCAACCCCCTGGCACAGCTGGCGGGGGATGTCGGCGTGGCAGCGTTGTTGCAGGATGACTACCTGC